>ERZ833782.557-NODE-557-length-44292-cov-5.945317_pt1 | contig 44292 bp, 28 predicted proteins | sample MGYA00519577_ERZ833782 | MGnify/ENA primary metagenome ERZ833782 (study PRJEB31850, sample SAMEA3708745) | human gut metagenome | biome: human gut; feature: human-associated habitat; material: faeces | place: China | collected 2014 ...
GGCAAAGATAAGCATGTAGAAAGCTTATGATTTCCTCGTTTGGACGAGGGTTCGAATCCCTCCAGCTCCACTTTATGACAAAAAGGTCCTCCTGAACTTATAAATTCAGGGGGACTTTTTGGGTTAATAAGATCCCAATTGTCCGGGTTATAAAGTTCTTCTCTAACGTAAGTTGTTGAAATATATTGGATTAACTTCATTTTATCCCCAATTATTTGTCCGGGTAGTTTATTTTGTTTTTTAAAATAAACACTCTACATTTGGCTCCAGAGTAATTTGTCATAGAGAATCGACAAATGAAAAACAATCTGATTCCAAGTCTGGTTAAGGAAATTATTGTCTGCCCATATTTGTTCCTAATTCATATTCTGGCAAATCCCCTGTTAATCTGTCTTTTTTTTATTAGAAACCATATTTGGAAAACAAATTGAATATTATCCCGTTTTAATGTAGATCAGATTGATTTTTTATGTAAGTCACCTCTCTCAATGTCTTGTTACTAATAAATAAACTATGTGAACATCTCATTGCTGTTATTTTGTTAATATCCACTACGATAACTGAGAGGGATTTAAGGCGTGTAGGAGCGCTACAAATCCGATCACCTCCTTACGTGACGTGAAGAAGGTAGTATTTCTTTTTCCCCCCTCGCTACCTCTTGTTTGATTCTTGCTTTTTATAAACTACTCCATTTAAATTATAACAAACAAATAGAATGAAATATATTATATACTTCATGATGATGTTGTATGGTTCATTATGTCATGCCATCGTTTGCAAACACATTGTAGAAAGAAGTGAAACGAATACTCGTAAAGTGTATCAGATCCAAAGGGATGCTCTGGGTTATATGTGGTTTATGAACCATGCCGGAATCAGTCGGTTTGATGGGACCAAGCTAAAACACTATGAACTGCCGGCCGAAGGGCGAACCATGGATTATTATATGGGCAATTGCCGGTTGCTTACAGATAATCGGAATGGGTTGTGGGTAGTCACCCGTAATGGATATTTATGGATGTACAATCCATCATTGGATAAATTCGAATGCAGGAATCATCTGGTTATTCCGAATGATGTTTTCCTTCATTTTCTCTGCGTAGATAACAGTAGTCATATCTGGTTTTCTGTCGGAAACCGGTTGATAGCCTATCAAATACTATCCAATACTTTTCATCGGGTGGATCATAGCCTGGCAACGATTTCCTGTATGGTAGAGGTGGCTCCGGGAGAGTATTTTGTAGGTTCGGATGAAGGGCTGTTCGGAATTACAATAAAGAATTATGCCGTCGACAGGCAAACCGGAGAATTGTCCGGTAAAAGATGTAGCCGGATACATGAAATACTTTTTCATCCTTATACCCAAAGATTGGTTGTGTTTGATTATTCGGAAGGATTAGGGGTATGGGATATGAAGTCGGAGCAATTGGTTGGTACTTGGAACCGATTGTTGAATAGTCGGGTCAGTGGTCTGAGGATATGGGATGACCGGACTGTTTTGGTAGCTACAGATGGTGAGGGATTATTTCGTATGGATATCGTTAATCCGGATATTACATCTTTTATACAAACTGATTTTGAGAATGATAATTCAATTCGTACCAACCGGATTGCTGACGTGTTTGTAGATGATCAGAAACTTATCTGGGTGGCGGATTATCCGGAAGGCGTATCAATGATCGATGTGGAATCTCCTGATGATTATAAATGGTACAGGGCACGGTCCGGGGACAGTCATTCACTGACCAACAATCGGGTAAATGCGGTTCTGCATGATTCGGATGGGGATGTCTGGTTTGCAACGGATCACGGTATCAGTTGTTTTCATCCGTCGACAGGCTTATGGAACCGGATTGTTACGCCTCTTCCTTGTCAGATGTATACTGCATTGTGTGAAGTAAAGCCGGGAGAGATATGTGCCGGGAACTATGTACACGGTTTGTTCTTCATCCGAAAGCAAAGTAATTATTCGGTTACACCGTATGTACATATTTCGGGAGTAAACGCATTGTGTCGTAAGGATAAAGACGGTTTTTGGATTGGAACGGATGAAGGGGTGTTTTTTTATTGTCCGGAAAACGATAGTATCGTGGAGGTAAAACGCTTGTCCGGTTTACACATTCATGCTTTGCATCAGTCCGATGATTGTCTTTATATTGGGACTGAAGGAAACGGATTAATGGTCTATCATCCGGAGCATGAGCAGATGGATACGGTTGCTGCTTTAGGAACCGGTAATGTATATGCTGTTTGGTCGGATGATAGCAGGCGGTTAATGGGAAGCAGTGATGGGTTTGCTTTCTCGCTCGATCTTGTACAACATTCATGTCACAGGTTTCTGAGTAAAGGAATTCGGATTACATCGGGTACTTTCTTAGGTAATGGAAGATACATTCTGGGCACCTATCAAGGTGCAATTGAGTATGATAAACAAGAGGCTCGACCGCTGCGTAAAGCTTGTTTGGGATTTTACTTGGACGAACTTCGGGTTTTGGACAAAGAGGTGACCGTCGAAACGGAGAATTCTCCATTGAAGAAAGCTCTGAACTGTACAGCTACGTTACAGTTGGAGCACAATGAAAATACTTTTTCGTTTACGGCTACTGCCATTCGCTATACTGAAAAGCAGGACATAGCTTACAGTTGGAAACTTGATCATACGGATTGGAGTACTCCGTCTGTAGATAATAGAATTCGTTTTTCGAACCTTCCTCCGGGTGAATATATCTTTTCTGTGCGGGCGTTATCCATTGATAACGGTCGGCCGTTTGCGCAAAGAAATATGCACATCATCATTCGTCAACCCCTTTGGAAGACAGGTGGAGCTTTCTTTTGTTACGGTCTTTTGGCACTTATGTTGGGCTCTCTGGCCGTACGTTCATGGTTCGTATGGCAAGACAGAAACCTTTCAAGAGAACAAGTACGGTTGTTTGTGAATACGACACGTAACCTTTGTCTGCCACTTACACTGATAAAAGTTCCTTTGGAATATCTTTATGAAAAGTCATCTTCCGAACTTGTTAGTAACGTATTGCAACAGATAAAGGGAGTGAACAATTTATTGGCTGAGCTGGAAAATATCAGTCGTGTCTCTGCTGCTCCGGGGCGTCTGTCGCTTGCCGACTATGAGTTATCCATATTCTTGAAAGAGACAGTAGCCCGAATTAGAGATTATATCAGCGAGAAGGACATTATGCTCCGTTGGACGGAGGAGCCTGCCTTTACTACCGTATGCCTCGATAAGGATAAGATGTCTGCCATTCTTAGAAACCTGTTAATGGCTTTTACAGACAGTATGGATCGAGGTGGCGAAATTCTTCTGAGTACTTCGTGTAACAATCAAAAGTGGGAGTTGAGGCTGGAATCTGAGGATAACGGGTTTCTTAAAAAAAAATTCTAAATTATAAAGGGTTCGTTTCGGGAGGTTCTTCCGAGACAATGAGTTGGTTATTTATACGTAAATTAATCTGTTTGCATAAAGGTAAAATCAAATTTGCTTATAAAGAAGAACAAAAACTGGTGCTTATTTTAATTTTTCCTATTGTCATCCGGCAATCGGAAAGAGTTTCTGAATTCTCCGGGATATTATCCGTACCGGAGGTCTCCACAGGGAATAGTGAGTTGTTGTCGGTTACCGGAATGCTGCCGGCAGTGAAAACTTCTGAGCAGAAACGTCCGGATAAGAAAAAAGAGAAACATTCTCTGGTATTGGTTGAAAGGAATAAGGATTTGTGCAATTATCTTGTGCAAATCCTGATGAAGGAGTATAAGATTGTGTCTGTTTGTGATGCGGAGGCGGCCTTTGAGACTGTGTGTGAACAATGTCCGGATGCAGTACTGGCTTCTTCTGTTCTTACCCGTATTTCGGGTGAGGAACTTGCCGTTCGGATTAAATCGGATGACAGAGTAGCACATATTCCGGTAATATTGTTAGTGAAACCGGGAGAGGATGACCGGTACATTCAACGGAATGCCGATCTTTATGTGTGGATGCCTTTTGCCATATCATCTTTAAAGACTGAGATTGCAGCTTTGATTGCTAACCGGGAAATGATCCGTAAGAGGTATATTCGTTTGGCCTTGGGGGGTGAGGCCTCGGACCCTATCGATAAAGAGGTAGAGTCATCAGAAGGTGATCAGGAGTTTATTCGTCAGGTGAGAAGTCTGATTGAAGAGAGGATGACCGATTCCGGATTTAAGATTGGTGAACTGAGCGACTGCATGAATATGAGTCGTTCGAGTTTTTATAATAAGATTAAGGAGATAACCGGGCATGCTCCTGCGGACTATGTTCGTAATGTGCGGCTCAACAGAGCATTGGTTTTGTTAATGAGCAGAAAGTATACGGTGGCTGAGGTTGCGGATATGACGGGTTTCAGTGATCCTAAATACTTCGGGATCGTGTTTAAGAAATATTATGGGGGCTCACCGACGAAGTATATAAACAATTTATAGACCGACAGAAGACCGGTAAGGGAGCCACCTTGCCGGTCTTCATTTTATTAACTAATCCGGTCGACTGGATTGAGAGAATTACTCTTATCTTTGCTATCCGAAAGGAGAACTGCGATGCAGAAGGATTGCAGAGATGAATGAACGTAAAATTATACATATCGATATGGATGCCTTTTATGCTTCTGTGGAGCAAAGGGATCATCCTGAATTGCGTGGTAAACCGCTTGCCGTGGGGCATGCCGAGGAGCGGGGAGTAGTAGCGGCAGCAAGTTATGAAGCTCGTCGTTATGGAGTTCGTTCGGCTATGTCGTCACAAAAGGCGAAACGTCTGTGTCCGCAATTGATTTTTGTTCCCGGACGGATGGAAGTGTATAAATCCGTTTCCCGTCAGGTACACGAAATATTTCATGAGTATACCGATCTGATTGAACCTCTGTCATTGGATGAAGCGTTTCTTGATGTGACGGAGAATAAGCAGGGGATCTTGCTGGCTGTGGATATAGCTAAAGCTATCAAGCAACGTATCCGTGAAGAACTGAGCCTGGTGGCATCGGCAGGCGTGTCGTATAATAAATTTCTGGCTAAAATAGCTTCGGACTTTCGTAAACCCGACGGACTTTGTACTATTCATCCTGATCAGGCAATCGATTTCATTGCCCGTTTGCCTATTGAGTCATTTTGGGGAGTAGGGCCGGTGACTGCCCGGAAGATGCATTTACTGGGGATACACAATGGACTTCAGTTACGGGAGTGTTCGTCTGAAATGCTGGTACGTCAGTTTGGTAAAGTGGGACTGCTTTATTATGATTTTGCACGTGGAGTCGATCTTCGATCGGTAGAAGCAGTGAGAATACGTAAATCAATCGGATGTGAGCATACATTGGAGAAAGACATCCATGTAAGATCGTCTGTGATTATAGAGCTTTATCACGTAGCTACGGAGCTTGTAGAGCGATTGCAGCAGAAAGAGTTCCGGGGAAATACACTAACTCTGAAGATCAAGTTTCATGATTTTAGCCAGATAACACGAAGCATGACACAGGCACAGGAACTTACGAATCTTGAGAGAATCTTGCCCCTTGCCAAACAATTGCTGAAAGAGGTGGAGTATGAGCAGCATCCCATTCGCTTGATCGGGCTTTCGGTATCGAATCCGAGAGAAGAAGCGGATGAACATCGGGGAGTATGGGAACAACTGAGTTTTGAATTTAGTGATTGGGGAAAATAGTTAAAGGTGGAATCCTAAGAAAAAAATAGTTGCATGATCGTATTTGTCCGGCATTATTTTTATATATTTGGAAGTAATATCATATTGAGAACTAATAAATTATAAGGAACTATGAGCTTGCATAAATATTCGATTGTTTTATTGGCATTATTGGCGTTACTCTGCAGTTGCCATGATGAAGATAAAGGAGATATCCCACAGTCCGATGAGCGAACCGCAGATTTTATTGTGAAATATAAGGATGATTTCGGAATACATACGGATTATAAAGCTAAGGTATATATCTATTATGGAATATATTCAATGGATATTGTAGGCTTTCATTATCTTCCGGACGGGGTGCTGGATTATGGAGGGAAAGAAATAACTCCTGACATCCGTCTATCTGCTGATGGAAAAGAAGATATAACCTTGTTATTGGATAATGCTGAAAAGATAACGGTTATTGTTGAAAGCTCCTATTATGAGGGAAGAGTCGGAATAACAAGTTACTCTCCGGGCGACACACCTATAAAAGGGATATTTACGTTTGGGGAATAGTGAACGGTATGGAGGGAATCTTTGATGTCTGTTTCTATTTCATGATATATTAAAAAAGGAAGAAGTCTGAACTTCTTCCTTTTTTAATGGAGGATCTGTTTCAGGCAAGTGCCCGTTTTATTCTATAATCCATGGATTACTTTCATTAACTGTTCGCCCAATCCGATGGTATAACCTTGTGACACGAAGACTACCCGGTTGAATGTATCACCAATAATAAACATGGGCAGGATGGTGCTGTTTGGCAACTTCATCGATTCGGCAATTTGTTTCTGGATCGCTCCATCTACGTCGATACCATAGGTAATGGTTGAAGGCAATCCGGGGAATTCTGACGGGCGGAACTTTTTGTACTGTTCTTCACTAGGGAAGAGCAACACCATTTTGCGTCCCCATTTTTCAAATTCACCGCTTAAAGCTGCAATATCCCGAAGGGCATGGTTAGTGGGTTCTTGTCCGGCTCCCAGCACTGCTACAACGTAGTATCCCCGGCCACAAGTCTGAAGAATACTTTGCGGTTCGGAGGCTCCTATAGGCAGATAAGTCGATTCGGAATTAAAATTACCAATTACTTGTACCTGGTCTTTGCTTTCGCGCATGACCAGATCGACAGTTGTTGTCTTTCCCTCTTCAATGGTGAAGAAAGTCACATTAGCCAATACAGCTCCGCTTGCCATGCGAGTACCGGTTACCATCATATAGTATCCTGTGTCCAAGCGTGTACCATTCTTCAGCAAGTTCGACCAGGTGGCTCCCCCACCCATATCTACGTCACCTTCGTCGTAGTTGAGGAGTTGGAAGGTTCCATTGCGGAACTTTGAGAGGGTGAAGTGTGAATAGTATTTTGGATCACTCAACGAAGGGATCGGCCGGTAGCGGGCTACGAGCGTTCCGGTTGGTGCCTGCGTTTGCTGTGCGGCTTCAAAATCGACATCATAGACCTTGCCGTTCTTGAGGTTGTTGTCATTGAAAGTCCGATATTGAATCTTGCCGGTCACTTCATCTATCCAGGCAGGAATACCGAGGCTACGGGCCATGGATACAAAGAAAATGTTACGGGATTTCTCGTCTGCTACCCGGGCTTTCCATACACCCATTGGTGACATTGGTATACGTTGTGAGTTCAATTCGTTATTGATTGTGATCTCTTTTTTACACCGTTCTACCAAAGTTTGTGGATTTTTGCGGAAGGCTTCCGCTTCACTTGCCGGAATCTCTTTCCGGAAGAATGCTTTGTAAGGAGTGATCATTTCATTGGCTACACGCGGGTTCAGTACGTTGCTACAGAAATCTTCAGAAGCGGGCAGGCCGGAGTTATTCAGATGGTCGTTCAATACTTCCGGGCTTACGTCTCTCAGGTCTTTGGCCGAGATTACTTTCAGCAGGCTGATAGCCTGACCGGCCTTATCGGCTTTTACAGCATCAGAAAGGAAATCGGTTAAAGTCTGGTGGTTACCTCTGGAAGCTATCAGTAAGCGTACTGTTTCGGTTTCATCCAGCTTATTCTCTTTGGCAAAAGTCCGAGCTTGCTCTTCGGTAATGAAAGTGGCTACGTATGCGTTGCGGATAGAATCTTCCTGTGCCATGCGCCGATCATTTTCAGTACGTTGTTCCGGAGTCACTTCGGGCAGGTTGGCGCCTTCGGCAGGAGGAACGATGTCCAGTGGAAGCGAATAGGTTTCACCGGTGTTTTTGTCCAGTGTGATCTTCAGTTCATTGTCTTTGCCGAATGATAGTTTAGAATAACCGAACCGTCCGTCTTTGGAGACCCATACCAACATATCACCCTTGCCGGCAGTCAATGATGCATGCCCGCTCCGGTCTGTATGTTTGGTGGCCACCGTATAAAATTCAGCGTAGTTATAGACCTTGAACTCTACGGTAGCATCGGCTACCGGCTGACCTTCGGCATCTGTCACGAGTACGGAACCTTTGGCAGTCGGAGCATAATTGTCAATCACGTTGATCTCTGTATAATTCGGAGTTTCGTACATGATTTCTTCTTGTCCGGTATAGCGTCCGAATACCTTTGTATGCATCAGCATACCACGACTGGCGGGAGCATTAAACCAACCCAGATTCAAAACCGGTTCCGGTTCGCAGGCACCAAAGAAATACCATTTGCCATCTACCCAGGCTTCTACCCATGCATGGTTGTCGTCGGTATGTGCCCAACGCGGAGTATATACCTGTCGTGCCGGAATACCTACCGAGCGGAGAGCTGCTACGGTGAAGGTGGATTCTTCACCACAGCGACCATAAGCGGTTTTTACGGAAGCGAGTGGAGAACTCGTACGGGCATCACTTGGGGTGTAGATTACCTTTTCGTGGCACCAGTGGTTTACCTCGAGTACAGCGTCGTGCAATGACAGATTCTTCACACGGTCTTTCAGTTCATTGTAAAACACCCGGCGTGAGTCATCCAGGTTTTCATTGTTTACCCGAATGGGGAGCACAAAATGACGGAATACGTCATCGGGGATTTCTTTTCCCCAAGGCATTTCCCGACGTGCCTGATCGGAGAGTCTGACATTTTCCAGATAGTAGTCGCCTGTATAATCCGTTACGTCACCTGTAGGCATGTAGGCATAGAGGAACATTAAAGCCTCTTGTTCGGGAATGGTGAGCTTTTCATTAAACACTGCAAACAACTCTCCATTGGGAAGTTGCTGCTTCTTCATTTCAAAATCTTGCGTCACTTGGTTTCGGTAAGCCACATCTTTCAGGAAATGGGACTCACTGCATGAAAAGAACGCAACCGACAACATCGGAATGATTAGAAAGCGGGTTAGGGTTTTCATACAATTTGTTGTTAAGTAAGGCCTCACCCCCGTTCCTCTCTTAAGGAGAGGGGGGAGTGAATGCTTTTGGTTCATATATTTAGTTTTGATTTCTTTCTCTTTTTGTTTCATCTTTCCGGAATTACTGTTTTCTACTTTAATCTTTTGGTATCTTTATGGTCATTTATGAAAATTCTGGTTTACATTCTTCGGAGTCCGGCTCTTTTCCATTTTCCGGGTGAAGGAAAGAGAACGGAACCCTAAAATCCATTCAATGGGAAAAGTACCGTGGGAATCAGTAGTACCATTCCTAGGATAATGAATAAAAGAAGTATCTTCCAGAACCATTTTACCCAAATCTCATAAGGTATGCGGGCAATGCCTAAGGCACCCATCAGTACAGCAGAAGTAGGGGTGATCATATTGGTAAATCCGTCACCAAACTGATAAGCCATTACCGTAGCTTGCCGCGAAAGTCCGATGACATCGGAAAAGGGTGCCATGATAGGCATGGTTAACGCTGCTTTGGCGGACCCGGAAGGGATAATCAGGTTAATGAGTGTCTGTATCAGATACATCACCCCCAAAGATACTATTTTTCCGGCTTCTCCCATCAGTGAAGCCAAAGAATGTAAAATGGGGTCGATGATATGTCCGTCTTGCAGTATTTGAATAATCCCTCCGGCCAGTCCCACAACTATGGCGGCCGACAACATGTCTTTGGCTCCATCCATGAATTGCTTGATGATAGCATCTGCATGTTCACTATTGGCAAACCCCGAAAGAATGCCCATTGCCAGAAAGATGGCGGATATCTCCGGTAAATACCAGCCATGACCCATGACACCGATAATCAGGAAAAGAATAGTGAATGCGAGTAAGGTCAATATAAAGAACTGGTTGGATTTGCGTAAACCCAGCCAACCGAAAACTGCAAACAAGATAGATAAGGTGGGAACTGCATAGCAGGTGACTGATGCTTCACCTACTGAAAAAGTACTGATCGGGTAGATGATGGAGAACAACCCCAAGGACACGAGTAACAATAGGTATACGATCCATGCTTGGCGAGTCGTTACATGGGATATCTCTCCACAGCTTTCTTTTTCCCGTTTCCGCCAATAAGTGTCAGCATGATACATAGGTGATTTTTCCGGATGCTTTTTGACGACAGCGGCATATCTGAGTACACAAACAATCAGAGCGGTGGTCAGTACCAGCCAACAAAACATACGGTATTCAAATCCGGAGAACAACGGGAGATCAGACAAACCTTGCGCAATGCCGATCGTAAAAGGATTCAGTACTGCACCGGAAAAGCCGATATGGGCAGCTACGTATACCATGCACAGCCCGGTGATGGAGTCATATCCCATTGATATGGCAAGTGGGACGATGATGATGACGAAGGCCAGTGTCTCTTCACTCATACCGAATACGGAACCGAAAAGGCTGAAAAGGATGATGACTAAGGATATCACTACATTGTTTACTCCCAGTATTTTGATCAGTCGGTGTTTTTCAAGTCCTTTCGTGAAATTCAGAAATGAAAAAATGCCGGTATCAATAGCACGGCTGCTATTCATTATTTGAAAGGCACCTCCCATAATCAGTAAGAAAGCTATAATCCCTGCCTGACGTTCGAAGCCTTCAAGAAGGGAGCTGAACACTTGCCAGGTCTGGGGTGTCTGTTCTACCCGGTGGAAAGAATGGTCTACGATGACAGTGCGGGAAATACCGTTTACGTCGATTGTCTCTCGCATATATTCTCCGGCAGGAATGATCCAGGAAAGCACTGCACAGAGTAGAATGACCGAAGAAATGATGGTGTATGTGTGGGGTATCTGTTTGAGCATAGTCGTTTTTCTTGATAAAGCGCAAAGTTATGCAATATATTTGTAATATACACTTGCCAAATCAGGCCTTATAAAAAGAAAAATCAACTAACGATACACTTTTCTTATGTTTTAGAACATATTTTCGAAAACATTTCGTATCTTTGCAGTGTTAATAAAGAAAACAAGATGTAAAACCGCTCTTCAAAACGTGGAGAGCAAAAAAAGAGGACCAAAATTATGAAAAAGAATGCAAATGAAATTATGATGTTGCAGTATCGTATCAAACGTTACCAAGCAATGGGAAATGGAACAATGTGCCAGCTGTTAAATGGCAAACTTCAAAAACTGCTTGCAAAGCAGGTTACCATGTAATTAAACACAATCTATATTATATGAATAAGAAGCGGGGAATCGGATGATTCTCCGCTTTTTTTGTCATTTATCCGTTTATATCCGGAACAATCATTATAAAATATTCGTTAATTAGACAACGAATTCTATTTTTTCTCAAATTTATTGCTACGTTTGCAACTACTATGATAAAGTACATATTCTGCATATTGATAGGTATCTTTTTTGTGTATGGAGCCGGTTATACCGCTTCTATAGAAGAAGCTGCAGAACTTCCCGCCGAAGTTACTGCCACCTTTGTATCACAATATGCCGGAGACCATTCTTTATTCAATGATGAGACGGCTGAATCCAAAGTGTGTGATGCTATTCTTCCCCATAGTTCTTTTTCACGGGAACTAAGTTCTTCCAAAATTTTGAAACTCAAATTGCAGACTGCTATCTGGCTACTCAATGCCTCACTTTTCCATCAATCGGAGAGGGGAGATACTTATCCGGACTTCAATCATAACTTCATTAAATATTCCAGCGGGTATTATGTATACTCGTTAGAGCATATCCTGATTTAGCTTTCCGATTCTACACTTCTGTATTGAAGTGATTGGGTAACCCCATTTATCCATTCCGATAAATGCCGGGAAGGTGCGTCTTGTATTTTCCGGCGGTCGGTATACATTGCATTTTATTTTTCAATCTAAAATCATACTGTGTTATGTTTAGCTTATTGTTATCCACTTTTGCCATGATGGGGCTTACCTTCGTCATTGGTTTTTTCGTTGCCGGGGTGATAAAGTTGATTGCCTCTGCAGCTGATTCGTTGGCTTTTTATAGTTCGCACCAGGAAGAATTGGCCCGGCTGAAGCGTATTCGGAAACTGCATCAGAAAGTAGCTACGTTAATAACTGAAAGTGCTCTGAGTGATGAGGAGTATGGCAGTGATGGGCGTGAAGACTTCAGCAGGGGGGTCACAAAACATCCCGGAGATAATCGTGGGTTTTATCATGGTGTCAGTCCCGGTGAATCGGAGAGAGGTTTAATGGATTATTTTTACCCGGAAGACACAAGAACGATGTTTCTTCGGAAAGAAGAACAGATGTTACAGCATGATAAAAAAAATAATAAGACATCCTCAACCAATAAAAAACAATAAATCTTGATAGTATGGAAAGTATAGACTTTGGAACCCTGTTTCAGGGATTTGGAACAATGATAGCCAGCGGATGGTTTCTGGCCAGTGCCCGTATGTTTTTAATAGCTTTGGGGTTTCTGCTCATTTATTTAGGCTGGAAAGGGGTACTCGAGCCAATGGTGATGATTCCGATGGGCCTGGGAATGGTAGCTATTAATTGTGGAACACTGATTATGCCCGACGGAACATTGGGGAATCTTTTTTTAGATCCGATGCTGTCGGATACCGACGCATTGATGAACACGATGCAGATTGACTTTCTGCAACCGGTATACACATTGACCTTTAGCAACGGATTGATAGCCTGCTTTGTATTTATGGGAATCGGTACATTGCTTGATGTGGGATTCCTATTGCAGAAACCGTTTGCCAGCATTTTTCTTGCTTTATGTGCTGAATTGGGTACATTTTTGACAGTGCCTATTGCTTCCGGTCTGGGACTGTCTTTAAAAGAAAGTGCTTCAGTGGCAATGGTAGGCGGAGCTGATGGTCCGATGGTTTTGTTTACATCGCTTGCTTTGGCCAAACACTTGTTTGTACCTATTACGGTGGTGGCTTATCTTTATCTGGGATTGACTTACGGGGGATATCCTTATTTGGTGAAATTGCTGATTCCTAAACGTCTGCGTGCTATCAAGATGGTAGAAAAGAAAGCTCCTAAAAATTATGATGCGAAAGTGAAGCTGGCTTTTTCTGCAATCCTGTGTGCAGTATTGTGTTTCTTGTTTCCGGTTGCTTCACCATTGTTCTTTTCGCTATTCCTGGGAGTGTCAGTACGTGAATCCGGTATGAAGCATATATATGATTTTGTGAGCGGTCCGTTGCTCTATGGTTCTACTTTTATGTTAGGACTATTATTGGGTGTACTTTGCGACGCACATTTGTTACTCGATCCGAAGATTCTTAAACTGTTAGTATTAGGTATGCTTGCTTTGTTACTGTCGGGTATCGGAGGCATCATGGGAGGGTACATTATGTATTTCATTAAGAAAGGGAACTATAATCCGGTGATCGGCATTGCAGCCGTAAGCTGTGTACCCACTACGGCAAAAGTGGCTCAAAAGTTGGTAAGTAAAGATAATCCGAATTCTTTTATTTTGGGTGATGCATTAGGAGCCAACATTTCAGGAGTAATCACTTCGGCCATTATTACAGGCATTTATATAACGATTATACCTTATTTATAAATCGAAACTCACCACAAAGGACACAGAGTAACACGTAGGCGATTTTTAAGTTGATGATTATCATTGAAAAAAAGAATCTGTTATACTCTGTGTGCCGTGGTAAGAAGAGTGATGACACACCTTCTTGATAGGTAGATAGAGAACCTTCTATGCAAAGTCGCGGAGCGATGGGAGTAAACTTGCTTTTGACGGTTTTCATTCTTTGTCTTAGCGGTCGAGATACAAATCTTGCGTGCCAGGCTTTGTATCTCGGCTACCGAGATGTAAAGCCCGCGGTTGAAGATTGTATCCTGAGTTTAACCGTTTTAACTGGAAAGCCGGGCAAGAATGGTCAGGGCGTGAACGGAGTTTTATGTGTTTGTTTGACTGGATCCAGGCAAGTATACATGATATCTGTTGGGAAAATCAGTGCACAGACCATCTTGCACCCAATGTCAGAAACTGATTGAAAACAGTGCCTCTACTTGAAATTTGCCATAATCGATCGGCTGTATCAAGCGTATGCCTGTTGTAAGCGGATAACTCATTCGTAGTACATTCCAGTCGAAAATCAGATCGCCTCCGTATGAACTTTGGTTACTCCACCTACTTTTAGAACTGGCTTGATTGCGCGATAGATCATAAAAGAGGTTTGCACGCAACCGACGGATGTAAATAAGTGAGCCGATGCTCCAATCGGGTGACAGCAGGGGTAAAGCATAATCTGCTTTGAAGGCCCATTGTTGGCGGGTTTGATACTGGAAATGGTATCCTCGGGGTTTTTCCAAAAGATGTTTGGGAAGGTATAATGCTTTGTTGTCAAGATCCTGATACTGATAGCCGACACGGATCATCAGCCCATGATTCCTGATGATTCCCGGCCAGTAAGTAGTCAGGCGGGCGGCATACAGGCTTCCGTAATTTTCAGAATTGAATGGAGTCTTCAGGTATTGCAAACGTAATTGATAGCCTGTGCGGGGGAGAATGTCTCGCTGAGCTTTTCGTCTGTAATCATAGAATAGAATTTCCGGTAGGATATATTGGAAGTTATGGAATTTCCGACTGTGATATTCCTGATATTTATTATTGGTAAAATAATAAGTCAGAGCCGGTTGTATGCCTCGTATTCGTTGGTTGTGTGTTAAGTTAAAAGGGAGATAGACACGTGCTTCTGCTTCCACCAGATTTCGTTGGGTATAATGGCCCTGTGTAATGTCTTGCCCTTTGTCATTCTGTGTCCAGTCTACATTGAAAGCTTTATCACCATAGTCTACCGACAGATTGATAACGGGGAACCAGCCTTGATAGATAAATGACAGTTTACCATGATGATAGCCTTTGTCTATATACCATCCGGCCTGCATGATGGCTGTGTTCAAGGTATTTTGGGACATCAGGGTTGCTCCGGGTTTTACTATTGTACTCAGATCACTGGCACCTGAGTTCATTGCCTCAGCCACATCATAATAGAAAGGGGCCCAGCTGTGAATTTTGAACGTATGTTCCGCTTTTCTATAACGTTTCGGATTGAAATCGACTGATGTCAGACGTGCCGAGTCCAGGTTGAATTGCTCTTGAGCCGCAAGTGTTTCAACAAATGGCATGGAAGCCGGCCGGTTGAGATCTGCCTTTTCAAAGAGCATACTGTCAGTCGGGAGTGAGGCTATGCGATATCCGTCGGCTTGGTAATCAGAGAAGAACAAACGTCCGTCTGACGATCCAAAAGAAGGATCGAAAGCTCCGAAGCGGGCAGCTGTCATTCGGCGGACTTGTCCGTCTGCCGGATTGAGGCTGTAGATGTTGTTGGTGCCGTTGGCTCCCGATTCGAAAAAGATTTTTCCATCTTTCCAGACAGGAGAAGTGATATTGGCGGAAGTTGTTTTTAGCAGTTCTTTCCATATTCCGTTTCCGAAGTTGAATTGTAACAGGCGGATACCGGAATCTGCGACAGCTATCGAGATAATTGTGTCGCCTCCTGCAAATGTCAGTTCTTTGATAAATGCATTATCGGGAACGTCGAAAGCAGCGAGTTCATTACCTTTTTCTGCTTGTATCAGCACGAGTTGGTTTTTACCTTCGACTGTAGGACGTGAAACGGCAATGTGCTGTCCTTGCTCGTCAATGGCCGGGGATAAATAACGTTGTCGGGGAGTGAGGGTTTTTATGTTTTTCTTATCCAGATCATAGTACTTTATAATTGAGTAATTCTGGTGTGTCCAACGTAGTCCGGGTACTAGTTCGCTCCAGTAAACCCGGCCGTTTCGATAGCTCAAACGGCTATTGATACTACCTATATAGTCCAGATGTTTTTCTCTGCCATTATTGATGATCACTAAAGAGTTGATATCTTTCAATCCCGACTTTACGGCAATCACTATAGAATCGTTGATGGGTTGTGGGTATCGATAGGAGGTATAAGTCTCTTTTGCAGGTGATAGATATTGCGGGGACTGTGTACAAGTATCCTGTTTCTCCCACTCTGCACGCAGGAAGTCGAACGTATCATGTTGGAGACGCTTAAAACTACTGCCCGTATAATGCTTAAATGAACCTTCGAACAGTAGGTTCCGAATGTATCTACTGGTGCTTTTATCCCAAATATCGGCTCCGTAGCGTTGACGAGCATAAGAGGTCATATCAAACCCCAGTGCATAGTAGGTACCGGTATAGTTTTTGTAAGATCCCATTAGCCACTTGTCGAAGGAATAGTTCTTTTTTCCTCCTAACATTTGGGCACGGTAAACCATGTTAAATTCCGGTAGTCGTCCACGACCACCGTTAGACATGGCAGTCTCCGTACTTACGGCATCTCCTTCAAGAAACCATACCGGCAAGAAAAAAGAGGCTACTCCGGCTGCCTGTTCACCTATTATATAATAGAGCGGTTTGAAAATGCCGTGCATTACCTTTCCTGTCTGGAAAACATGGCGTGACTCGTGCAGTACCAGATGCTTATCCCAACTTTGGTTATTCAGATCCGAAGAAGGCGTTGTAATAAGTTCCATTCGTCGGGGAGCCCAGGATACCATTCCGTTGGATTGCATGTTACTCGGATGAAGAATGACCGGAAACTTAGCTTTGATCGGTTTTCCAATGGTCTTTGACATGTGTGGATAAACATTCTCGAGAAAGAGGGCATAACGGTAAGCCATGGAATCGTTTCCTTGCGGATAAACCAGATTGTAGTGGGGTAATCTCGTGATATTCCATTTGAATTTAGCAGGATCCGAGCCGTAATCCATAAATTGAGCATGGAGTCGGAACGATGTCAGCAGGCAAATAAGTGAAAGAAACAGATATTTTGATTTTAACATGAGCTGATTTTAAATGGTAATCTATCGCAAAGCTATAAAAAAATCTCAGTTCGTTCTGTTAAATTCGTTTATACATCAAGAAATTAGTCATTTCTATGTCACCAACAGATACTGTTTGTTCTTTTTCGATACTATAGCCGTGTTTCTCAAAAAATGGGCGGGCAGTGATGCTCACTTCCGAATAGACAGATACGCCTTGACGGATACGGACATACTCTTCTGCTTTTAGCAATAGGCGCGAAGCTATTCCCTGGCGTTGATAGTCGGGATGTACGAACATGCTATGCAGATATCCTTTAGAGTTGACAGATGTGAATCCTGCCACTTGAGACTTTCTGCTGTCTTCTGCCAACAGAAAGTATAGGTCGCTTTGAAACAGTTCATGCCAACGTTGTAGAGTTCCCCGTCCGGTCCATGCTTGGATTTGTAACCTGTTATAGTCAGCCGAACAGGTATTCTGCACGCTTTGTGTAAATAGGGCTCTAAGCAGATCTATATCCTCAAGAGTTCCTTTTCGGAGTCGGATGGGAGGAATTTGCAGGTGTAAAATGGGGAATGGCTTACCTGTTGCATCCAATGCATCGCGACCGGTAGTCTCAAATCCCATATGTAAATAGAATCCCAGTGCTGCTGCATTTTGTTCGTTTACGTCTACTTTATAGATTCGTTTTTTCCGAATGGCAAATTCAACCAGCCGACTACCGTAGCCATGTCCATGGGCATTCGGACGGACAAACAACATTTCTATGCAATCATTACTTAATCCCATGAAGGCTGCAATAGTTCCTGAATCTTCGCGAATGATGTACAATCGGACTGCGGCAAGATATTCATGTCGGATCAGCGGCTTATAAAATTGTATGTCTGCTTCGGTCAGGAAATGGTGTGTGCTTCGGACAGCTTCTTCCCAGATGGAAAGAAGTTCATCATATACTTTTGGGGAAGGTTGTTCTATCATGACTTATCAATTAAAATTCAGCTTTCTTTTCGATGACCATTCTTTGCCCGGATACGGGGTGGATGAATTCCAGATATTCGGCATGCAGATAAAGGCGTTCTGCCTTCCGTCCATAAAGCTCGTCTCCTACGATAGGGCAGTTTAATCCCAACGGATGAGCTGCATGTACACGCAACTGATGTGTCCGTCCCGTCAGCGGGAAGAAAGCAATACGGGTCTGTCCGTTTTTCCGATCCATCACCTGATATCGGGTGATAGCTGTTTTTCCTAGCTCTTCGTTCACCATTTGTCTGGGTCTGTCAAGATAATCCGGACAGATGGGAAGATCGATAACTCCTTCTTCTTCCGAAAGGATACCATCCAATAGGGCTATATATCGTTTTTTGATGCTTCGGTTTTCAAACTGGGCCTGTAGGTGCCGGTGTACTTCTTGGGTCTTGGCAGCCAGCAGTAATCCTGAAGTGGCCATATCCAATCGATGTACAACGAGGGGACCTGTCGCTTCGGGATAGCGGGCTCTAAGCAGACTGTAGATCGATTGTTCTTCTGACTTTCCGGGTACGGAAAGTACTCCTTCGGGTTTATGAAGAACTAAAAGCCATTGGTCTTCGAAAAGAATCTCCGGCATATTTTGTGATAAAGAGTATCTTTCTGAGGGTGCTGGCTCTACATCGAGACCTTGCAACATGTGTCGCAAAATGGGTTCGCATTTTCCTCTGCAAGACGGATAATAATAACCGTGGTGTCTGATCTCTGTCTTAGGAGATTCCCCCCACCAGAATTCGGCCATGGCAATGGGGCTTAATCCGCTTAGATAAGCATATTGCAATAGTTTCGGGGCAGCACATTCACCTGCTCCGGCAGGTGGCGTTTTTTGAACGGTTTCTTCGAAGATAGCACACAAATTTTTAGTTTCTCCCTTGGCATTCAGGAAGTTGAACTGTTGGAATAGCTTTTGCTGCAATGCTGCCGAACGATTTCTGCGTTCGGCTTTGAGAGCCTCTATCTGTGACGAGAAACTTTCCATTTCTGTCTTTATTTCGGAAATTTGTTCTTTCCAGTATCTTTCCAAACGCTTGAATTCTGCTTTCTGGTATTGGCTTTCGCGAATCATGGCAGCTTGTTCATTTTCGTTCGGTCGGTGAAGTCTGCGCTGTTCCCGTTTCTCTTTTGCTGCTTTCAGAACTTTTCTGGCCTCTGACAATGCCTGCTGTGAGGAAGCTGTTTCTCTCTCCATCTTTTGTTGGAGTTCCAGATATCGGTCACAGTTTTGTAACTGTCCGATTTGGTGATTGATAGCCGAGATTTGTTCTTCTTCTATCTTGAAGAAACCATCCGGTTTCAACAGATCGTATACCGGCGGTACAAAGAAAGAGTGTGAATTGCTTCCGCACAAATTACCCGAAAAAGCAGCCAAATATCCCGTTTGTCCGTTAGAAGTACGGACTATCAATACGCCGAACATTTTTCCTTTGTCCAATTCTTCTTTCCATCTTGTCTGCTTATTTATGTAAGCCTGTACTTCTCCTGCTGCCATTACACATAACGGATGAGGAGTGTAATGGAAGGGATAAGTAAACAAGCGGGGCAATTCGATGCCGGCAATGGAGGTCTGGAAGGAATGAAACATGCTACTTTATTGGATTTAAACGGATTCTTGTGTGACGATTTTCAAGAGTTCTTCGAAGGAGCTTACTTTATTATATTTAAGCTTCCCACCGTTTGTCTTCGCAAAATGTTTTTTGGCACATTCGATCTTTGCCTCTTCTATTCTCCGATCTTGTAGGGAGGAATCGCTGGCTTTGGTTTCGGCAATAAAATAAGGATACTTCGATAACTTTTGTTTGAAGACGATGGCCCAGTCCGGATGGTATTTTCCCATCGGAGTAGGGATATAGAAATTGCTGGGTAGTTTTACATAAGCTTCTATTTCGTCATTTTCTTCCAGTCTTTCCATGAATGTTTTTTCATTTTGGGAGTCGAATCTCACATGATCGTACAGATGTTTATCTGCTTTTATTGTGTTTACTCCCAAACGCCCCTGAATAGTTGCCCGGGTAAAGACCGATACATCATAGTACTGGTCGATTGGGGTATATTCGATATGTTTTACTATCAGACATGCTTTTTCTTCATTAATCAGTTCCGAAGCCTTGATAATAAAATCCTCGGGATTGCTTTTGAATTGGCCGAATACATTCGGTTTTATCCGGGAGAGAATCTGAGCAACTGCCTGTCGGGTCAGATTGGTGGCGTCTGTGAGTTTACCGAGCAAGTCATATTTTACTTGATCGTTTGCCATGGCATCTATCTTTTCATAGTGCGCCTGATTGGCATCTACCTTAAATGCCTCTCCCGAAATTAAAGCTGCTTTGGACTTGATTTTTTCCATTTGGCCCGTAATGACAGAAAGATAGAGCTGGGATACTCTTAACTTTTCATTTAAACTTTCGATCGCTCTCTCTACCAATTCTTTTTCGTCAAACTTTACGGTGTAGGTTGACTTACTGCATAGCAGTTTTAACAGTTCCTGAAGTTTGCTGTTTTCAAGTTTATCTTTTGACAACCGAAGATTTATCTTACTTTTCCTTGCATCGTTCGGCTGCATCTCCCTTGGATTATAGATAGAGGCCAGGATGGTCATGATAGACGCCTTATAATCGGTGAGCTCGTCGTCGAAAATCACTTCTCCCTGTTTACGGTCTTCATAAAATTTGTCTGTCAGTTCTCCTTTCTTGATGTACTTGTTTTCAAGTAAAGAGTCGTAGATACTTTGTGCTATATCTTCGGTGGCTATGATGGTTTCACCGTTAGCTAATCGGAGCGACTGGTCCTTGAATAATTGGATGGTTACTTTCTGTGGACGGTCGGCTATGGCTTCCGCCATTTCTGTCTGTAAGCCTTTGGCAAACGATTCGTACGATTCACTGGCTATCACGGTCAGTAGGTTGACACGATGCACTTCTACGCCTAAAACGTTGACGTCCATGCGATCTCCCTGTCCGTTTACACAGAGGCGCAGCCCTCGTCCCACTTCCTGACGCTTGCGTACCTCTGCCGAACTTTGTTTCAGGGTACAGATCTGAAAGACATTCGGGTTGTCCCATCCTTCCCGCAGAGCGGAATGTGAGAAAATAAAGCGGATCGGCTCTTTCCGGTCAAGCAGACGTTCTTTATTCTTCATAATCAAATCGTAAGCATCTTCATCTGCCGATTCTTTGGTTCCCCGCTCGGTTTTACTGTCAATCAGTTTTCCTTTTTTATCTTTGGAGAAGTATCCTTCGTGAGCTTTCGATGCCACAGTCGATTTCAGGTAATCGATATATTCCGGCTGATTGAATAACGAAGGATCCAGGTGCTTTATGATATCGGTATATTCCTGTTCGAAAATCTCGGCATATTCTCCCTTTCCGTCCGGGTTATACCGGCGGTATTTGGCTACTTCATCGATGAAGAAAAGGGAGAGAACTTTGATGTCTTTCTCAAACAGTTCCTGTTCTTTTTCTATGTGTGACAAGATGGTTTCCCGTATCTGGATACGTCGTAGTTGAGTTTCGTTGACGCTACCCGCTACGTCACCTGCATAAAGTTTGATGCCGTTCCGGAAGGTGACGGAGTCTTCAACGCCGTTGATATCTGTAATTACATAGTCGTTCCGGTATTCTTCCAGATGGTTTGATTTAGCATACAAGTCATCATTTATCTTCAGAGCTCGTACTACCTGATTCACTGCTTTAGTTCTTTTTACTTCGAATCCGATATTGGCAGTCGGGTTTTTGTCCGGATACAGGTTCAAACCTTCCAGATAAACGAATCCTTCAGTAGCTGTTGTCCCACTGATAGAGATACCCTTGACAGCGATCTTCTTAACCAGTTGCAGGTTGTAAGCTTCCATTGCGTCCAGGCGATAGACCAGATTATAGAGTTCGCGGTGTGTAGCCGAATAACGCAGTGTGAACAGGGGATTGAATCGTTTCAATCCCTCTTTTGTTTTGGCTCCTTCTACTGACTGAGGTTCGTCGATAATCAGTATCGGATTCATCTGCGCAATCACATCGATGGGACAGTTTCCGCCAAAATCATCCAGCTTCATGTAGATGCGGCGGGCATCTTTGTTCGTTGCATTGAACTTCTGTGAATTGATGATCATTACATGGATTTTGCTGTCTGTGACAAATGCATTCAATTCACCCAACTGTTTGGAGTCGTAGATGAAATAAGACAGAGGGGTGCTGTAATCCGAGGCAAAGTGTTCCTTCATAATCTCCAGGCTTTTGTGGACTCCTTCGCGGATGGCAACACTGGGTACGACAATGATGAACTTGCACCAACCGTAGCGTTTGTTCAGTTCAAAGATGGTTTTGATGTAGGTATACGTTTTACCTACACCCGTCTCCATTTCGATGGTGAGATTGTATTTCCCTTCCAGCGCTTCCGACGGTTTGATTTGTTGGGCACGCTGGATATCCCGGATGTGTTTCAGAACGATCTCATCTGTGAGTTGAGGTACGATAGGGTGGTTACGGAATCCTGTAAACTTTTCAAAGCTGGTCTGTCCGTCTTTCTTCCGGGTCTCTACTTGATAGTCGAATATCTTGTATGGCTGCCCGCCAAAGACATCACATACCGCTTTTGCTGCGTCTTCCTGAAACTTCTGATGTTTGAATTTTAATTTCATTTCTGTATCTTCCTTCTCTGTTTAAAGAATCTCGATCGTAGTACCGGGAGATAATGTTTTGAATATCTCGTCTATATTGATACGATCGGCACTGTCACGGAATGAGGCGTCGCGGAAAACAACCCGGCGCGGTTGCCTGCCGGCTATTTCACGGAAGACTTTTTCGGGAATCTGTTCTGCGAAACATGCCATTAATTCGGTCTTGTCGACAGAATAAACCGTATATCCATTTATATCCTCTTCATCATGTGGTAGAGACAGGGATAGTCCCAGGTTGGTCAGGCAACCATAAAGCAGATCGAGTCCGGTACGGTCTTCTTTGATATTATCAGTGAAATAGAATAAATCACTCTGTGAATATTCCTTTGCACTGTAGTACACGTCCTTCATATTGCTGTCGGCAATCCGAAAAACACGGAAACCGATGTCCGGGAGGTCCTTTGATTTACGCTGGTTGCATTCCGCCTCAATTGTGTCTCCGGCACGTCGAATACGTTCTTTGGACAGTTCGCAGATGTTCAATGCTTTATGGTTTTCCGTAAGGAAGTCGATTGCATTCTGCATAATCTCTTTTTCACTGGGAGTTTTGGCCTTTTTTATTGTTTCAGTCACATCTTCCGGCAGTTGCACGAGGATGTATTTCACCTTGTTTTTACGTGGTTTCATGTTCATCCGCATAACTGCTTCGGCGGTCGTACCGCTTCCTGAGAAAAAATCCATCACGATGCAATCTTTGTTTTTGGTGTCGATAAACTCACATAAATATTGGATCAGGCTGACAGGTTTCGGAAAGTTGAATACTTTCTTATCAAAGAACTGTAGTTGATGGTTACCGGCCTGTTCATTGGTTTCAACTCCTACTTTGTAATTGATCAGGTTGGGCGGAACTTCCGGATCATATTCCAGCTTTTCGTATGAAGGACTTAACTTGAGAGTCGGTATTTTGATTGTTGTTCCTTTTTGTATCTCTTTGTCCAGATTCGCCTGGCTCCATTTGAATTTGGCTTTCAGTTTGACGGGGGCTGTAAACAGTCCGCCACGTACGGTGGTGTCTTCCAGTAATTCCACATCATAAGCATCTGTTCCGTACATGCCTGCTTTGATCACTCCGTCGGGGATGGAAGTGACTACTTTGTTAGCGGGGAAGGTCAGGATACCGACGGAATTCGGTTGATTCAACAAACCGTTCGAACTGACCGATTCCTTCTTCAGACCCTGGAATTTCATGTCGTTTTTCTTCTTCTGATAGCAGACGATGTATTCGATGATTTGCTTACTTTTTTTTGAGAGATTTTCCGGAGTTTCCGTCTTGGCCCAATTAAATACATCGATGAAATTAGAAGCATTGAATACTTCATTTCCTATTTTGATCAGATTTGCCAATTCGTGATCATCAATGGAAATGAAAATGATGCCATTATCATTTAACAGAGTGCGGGCAAGCATCAGCCGGGCATACATCATGCTACACCAATCGGAGTGAAACTTTCCGTTAGCCTCCGTATTCTGAAACAATCGTTGCCCTTCTTCATTATATCTTCCCTGTTTCTCGTCGGACTCTTCCTGTGAAAGAGCGAATGTATCATTGAAGATAAAGTCTTTACCCGTGTTGTAAGGCGGATCGATATAGATAACGTCTACCTTTCCTGCGTAACTCTTTTTCAGGAGTTTCATTGCGTCCAGATTGTCTCCCTCGATGTATAGGTTTTGGGTCTGTTCCCAATTCCTACTCTCTTCCGGGCAGGGACGCAATGTTTTTCGGATAGGATGCGCCACCTCTCTTATCGCCTGCTTCTTGCCCACCCATGTTAATTCGTAACGTTCGTCGTCATCATATACCACTCCCATTTCTGCTTGGTTGGCTGTAAGCAGGAATTTCAGTTTATCAAAGTCGATAGCTTTATGTAGTTGTCCGTCCTTACCCATCGATTCAGTGACTACGTTTGGGAAGAGTTCGGCTATTTTATTCAGGCTGTCCTCTGCGATGCTCACAGATTCCATTTTTAGCTTTTCCATATATGATTTCATTTTTGTTCTGCAAAGTTAAGATTTTCATTCTGATTGGCTAATTTCCTCTATAAATAATGTGTGTTTAAGGAAGTAGTCTACCGATATCACGAACCGGTTGTTAGCTTACGTAACAAGGCAAGTGCTTTATCTTGCTGACCGGATAGTCTTATGTTCTAATGCCACATAGGAAAACATGGGGATGTTTACTATCAAAACATGGGGATGTTTAGGTGGACAACATGGGGATGTTTAATATAAGAACATCCCCATGTTTTGAGATTGATGATTAGGAGAGAAGAGGCATAAGGTGCGAAAGTACTTCCTGAATTATAGGAAGCAAGCGTATTTACTTGTATTTATTTTCATAAAATATGTCTTTTATGAATACTTTTGCCTATTTTTGCGTATTCAATCTATTGACAGAATGGAGTAATATTTAGTTGAAATTTTATAGTAAAAATCATGAAAAACGCAATTGGTAATTGTAGGCAGCGAAAAGCAGTGCTGTTCGCCCTCGCTTTGCCTCTGATGTTTTCCGGTTCGCCTGCGCAGGCAATGCACAGGTCCGAAATCGTTAGAGAAGTGACACAACAAAACTTGAAGATCGTTAGTGCAAAGAAAATCAATCCGACAACGATTGAAGTATTATTCTCTAATAATCAGAGAATGACATTCGATTTCTACGGGGAAAACATCTTCAGAGTATTTCAGGACAATGCCGGAGGAATCATCCGTGATCCGGAAGCAAAACCTGAAGCACAAATTCTGGTAAACAATCCCAGAAACACAGTTTCTACACTCAACTTGAATGATGGTAGCAATCTCATCTCTATCACTACGGGGAAAATCAAAGTGGAAATCGACAAGAATACTTCTTTGATGAAAGTGATTGACTTGGAAAAGAATGCTGTTGCCTTTGAAGAGGTAGAACCCGTACTTTTCGATAAGGGAAAAGTGACTGTAACCCTGAAAGAAAATCCCAATGAATATTTTTATGGTGGCGGTGTGCAGAACGGACGTTTTTCACACAAAGGAAAAGCCATTAATATTGTAAACGAGAACAGTTGGACTGACGGCGGAGTAGCTTCTCCTGCGCCATTCTATTGGTCGACCAATGGCTATGGTATGATGTGGTATACCTTCAAACCGGGTAAATATGATTTCGGTGCAGACGAGAAGGGAAAAGTGAAACTTACACATGATTCTCCATATCTCGATCTCTTTTATATGGTTAGCGACGGAGCTGTGGGCGTGTTGAATGATTTCTATCAGTTGACCGGTAATCCGGTGTTGCTGCCCAAGTTCGGTTTCTATCAGGGACATTTGAATGCTTACAATCGCGACTATTGGAAAGAAGACGAAAAAGGAATCTTGTTCGAAGATGGAAAGCGTTATAAAGAAAGTCAGAAAGATAATGGCGGAATCAAAGAATCATTGAACGGTGAAAAGAATAATTATCAGTTCTCGGCCCGTGCAGTGATTGACCGTTACAAGAATCATGATATGCCGTTGGGCTGGCTCCTGCCGAATGATGGATATGGTGCCGGATACGGACAGACGGAGACACTCGACGGAAACATTCAGAATCTGAAAAGTCTGGGTGACTATGCCCGTAAGAATGGCGTTGAAATTGGATTGTGGACACAATCGGATTTACATCCGAAAGAAGGCGTCAGTGCATTGCTGCAAAGAGATATCGTGAAAGAAGTTAGAGATGCCGGTGTGCGTGTGTTGAAAACAGACGTAGCATGGGTAGGTTGGGGATATTCGTTCGGATTGAATGGAGTGGCAGATGTGGGTCACATTATGCCTTATTACGGTAACGATGCACGTCCGTTCATTATTTCACTTGACGGTTGGGCCGGTACGCAACGATATGCCGGAATCTGGTCGGGTGACCAGACAGGCGGTGTATGGGAGTACATCCGTTTCCATATCCCGACTTATATCGGTTCAGGCCTGTCAGGCCAACCTAATATTTCTTCGGATATGGATGGCATCTTTGGCGGCAAGAATATGATTGTCAACACCAGAGATTTCCAGTGGAAAACTTTCACTCCGATGCAGTTGAATATGGACGGATGGGGATCTAATGAAAAGTATCCTCACGCTCTGGGCGAACCTGCCACTTCTATCAATCGCTGGTATCTGAAACTGAAATCGGAATTACTGCCTTACACTTATAGTTTTGCAAAAGAGGCTGTAACCGGTATGCCGCTTATCCGTGCCATGTTCCTGGAATATCCGAATGCTTACACCTTGGGAACAGCTACGCAGTATCAGTTTATGTATGGTACCGATTTTTTAGTAGCCCCCATTTACAAAGCTACCAAAGCAGATGCTGAAGGCAATGATATCCGTGATGGCATTTATTTGCCCGAAGGAGAGTGGATCGATTATTTTACCGGAGAGAAATATCAGGGTAACTGTGTTCTCAACAATTTTGCCGCTCCTCTCTGGAAGCTTCCGGTATTCGTAAAGAACGGAGCTATCATCCCGATGACCAATCCTAATAATAACGTTGCTGAAATTAATAAGGGACTTCGTATCTACGAAATCTATCCGTATAAGCACATGATGACCGTTGAATATGACGATGACGGTATATCTGAAGCATATAAAGAGGGTAAAGGAACCACTACTTTCATTGAATCGAATGTTGATTCAAAGAATAATGTGAAGATTTCTATTCGTCCTACACAGGGTGATTTCGACGGCTTTGTAAAAGAGAAAGCCACAGAATTCAGAGTAAATGTTACTGCTAAGCCGAAGAAGGTTTCTGCTCAGATAGGTAAAGGCAAAGTGAAGTTGACCGAAGTGTCTTCTATGGATGATTTCCGGAAAGGTGAAAACGTATACTTCTATGACGCTGCTCCTAATTTGAATAAGTTTGCTACAAAGGGCAGTGAATTTGAGAAGAAGGTTATCACTAAGAATCCTCAAGTTCTTGTGAAACTGGCTGCTACCGATATTACTAAAAATCAAGTTGTAATGGATATCGAAGGCTTCCAATATGCACCTGCCGATAATTACAGAGTAACCTCCGGTTCGTTGACCGCTCCTGCTGCCCGAATTGCTGCCGAAGATATTGAGGCTTATACCTTGAAGCCGACATGGAACAAAGTGCCGAATGCTGATTTTTATGAAATAGAATTCAATGGCATGCTGTATACAACAATAAAGGATACTGAGTTGCTGTTTGACGGACTGGCTGCTGAAACAGACTATACATTTAAGATTCGTGCCGTAAACAAGGATGGCTATTCGGATTGGGCTGAATTCGGTGCTAAGACAAAAGCTAATCCGCTGGAATTTGCTCTTCACGGAATCAAGGGTGAAACAACTGCGAAGAATCAGGAAGGATTTGATATCGATCGTTTGTTCGACTTTGCCGAGCTGGGTGATATGTGGCATACGAAGTATGGAGCAAAAGCACTGCCTTATGATATGATTATCGATCTGAGAACAGTGAACCAGCTGGATAAATTCGAATACCTGCCACGTACCGATGGTGGTAACGGAACGATCCTGAAAGGTACTGTATATTATAGTATGGATAAGGAAAACTGGACCGAGGCCGGAGCAATCGACTGGAAACGTAATGGTGATGTGAAAGTATTTACATTTACTGAACGTCCGACTGCACGCTATATCAAACTGGCTGTAACAGAAGGTGTAAACAACTATGGTTCGGGTAGGGAATTGTATGTATTTAAAGTTCCCGGAACCGAGAGCCGTTTGCAGGGTGATATCAATAACGATGGTAAGATCGACAATAACGATTTAACCTCGTATACCAACTATACCGGTCTGAGAAAAGGTGATTCCGACTATGAAGGCTATATCAGTGTAGGCGACATTGATCAGAATGGTTTGATTGACGCTTATGATATTTCTGTAGTGGCAACACAATTGGAAGATGGTGTAAGTGAAGAGCCGATTGAGAAACTGGATGGTACCATTGAAATCAGTACTGCTAAACGGAATTACAGTAAGGGTGATGTTGTTGAAGTGCTTGTAAAAGGTGTCAACCTCCGCTCTGTAAATGCGTTGAGTTTTGCGTTGCCATACAATCAGCAGGATTATGAATTCGTGGGTGTAGAACCTCTGAACCTCAAAGCTATGGAAAATCTGACTTATGACAGACTCCATACCAATGGTACAAAAGCACTCTATCCTACATTTGTTAACCTCGGAGCTAAAGAAGCCCTCGAAGGAACAAACGATCTGTTTATTCTGAAGCTGAAAGCGAAACGCGCTGTGAAGTTTGATCTGAAAGCTATTGATGGCGTTTTGGTCGACAAGAACCTGAACACACGTAAGTTTTAAACTTCTGTAAAAGAATACTCCGTTGTTTGAACGGAGGTAAATAAAAAGCTGCCCGGAAATTTTCCGGGCAGCTTTTTATTTGGAGTATCATTTAAATAGAAACAAGGACTTTAAAGTAAAATGTATCATGGAGTGGAAAAGTGGAGATGGTTTTAGTACGTTATAATACCATATTCCATTTACTTCTGTATGTTTGGTTCGGAACTATATTATTCCGTGTAAATCATCTTTTTAGTCATCCCTCCGTCAATCGTGATGTTTTCACCGTTGATAAAGTCATTTCCTTCTTCACAAAGGAATCTACACATGCGGGCTATATCTTCCGGTTTACCGACTCTTCTTGAAGGGTGTTGCGCATGGTCCTCCGGACGGAGACGATCGTAGTCATGGGTTTGTATCCAGCCCGGTGCAATAGAATTGACTGTGATATGGAATTGGGCAAGTGACAAGGCTAACGCGTGTGTCAGTGAATAGATTCCCCCTTTAGAAGCTGCATATCCCTCGCTGCCGGATTCACTCATTAAATACCTGGTAGAGCAGATATTGATGATTCTTCCGTACGGATTGGATGTCGTTTGCGATTGACGGTGGATAGCCATGAAGCGTGAAGTAATAAATACCGGGCGTAGATTAATGGATAGAATCCTGTCGAAATCTTCTATGCTTGTTTCAGTGATAGGAGAGAAGTCACTGATACCTGCGTTATTGATTAAGATATCAATGTCATCCCATTCCTCAATGATGGATTGCATGCAGTGTTCAAGCATATCCTTGTCGCTTATGTCAACTTGATGAAAAATGGCTCCTGTTTCTTCTGCAGTACGTTTTCCTGCTATTTCGTCTTTGTCGCAAAATGCCACCCGATACCCACTTTTACAGAATATTTCTACAATGGCTTTACCAATTCCATTGGCTCCTCCCGTAACAAATACTCTTTTATAATGATGGGGCTCTGTTGTCGTTTGGCCCGGTTGTTCAGTTCTAGCAGGGTGAGTGATCCCCGTTTTCTTTTTGCCATATTTGCGTGCTTTTTCCCAAGCCGCTTTTCTGGCTTCATATTGCTCGTATTGTCTTTCGATATAATTGTCTGCCATACTTTCTATTTTATCTGTAATCCTCGGATGCAAATCTAAGGTAATATTTAGGTATTCAAATTGGGTATAAGGCAATGAATCTTAGGTTGTTTACTTGCCGATGCAGCATATTTACATCACTGATTATCAGTGACTATTCATTTTAATCGGTACAACCTCCGTTTTTACAAGTACACAGAATGTAGGGACAAATGTAAACTGTTGTATTTCATTGTTTTGCATATACGTGTTGTACCGCCTTCTTTCAGCCATTTTGTGGAATGTCCGCTATCAGATTCAACGTGTTGTATGATAGGGCATTTCCGTATGGATGTTACAGAACGCTTGTTGAATACAAAAGTAGTGCTTTTCTTGGAATTTCTGCGGTTTGCGGTGGGATTTTTTGCGCTCCGATTATTTATGGCACTCGATTCGTTGGAAAAAGTGTAACGAAACTGAATTATTCGCTTGAAAAAGTGTTTGTATACATAAATGGTACACTTCTATTCGGGGAGAGACCATTATATTCTATCGGGTATAATTCCGCTTTTTATATCAATATTATACCGAAATGGCATAAATTAATAGACTTGACAGAACTCCATAATGTCGAGCATCTGATATAGTATTCCGTCAATGGAGGAATGCCAGCTTTGATGGAAATGACCATAGTACCAATGGTTCACTGGGTGGTTGTTGGTTTTGAGATGGTTAAGAAGCATATCCATTACTTCTCTTTCAAGTTGTACATCCTCAAGAAGTAATGGATCGTTCTCTGCCCATTGATTGAGGTTGCTTTTTAAGAATAGCTCACAATGTGATGGCGCAGTATGTGTGACAACTGTATCAATCAAGAAATCTGCACTGATGGTATTTATCTTATCAGCGTCGTAAACAGGAACTTCATTCTGCCAATATAAATTGCGAGAAATATCATTTTCTTGCGACCCATTGGAGTGAACACGATATTTCCGTTTGTTCCATTCATTTATGCGATAAATACGGTCAATAGAAATAGCTCCGCCTACACATAGGATGGAATGATTACAGGCTTGAAGGATAGTATAATCAGGAACAGCGATGAAGCGTTTGTAATTGAATGTTGTGCCATCGAAATAAGCTGGATTATCATGATTGCCACGTACAAATACAATCCAATTATTGGCTTGATTCATTCTCTTGGTATTTCGTCTAACCATCTGCTCATAGTACTCTTTCTTTTCAAAGCCAAAGCCACAATCCCCAGCCACAATTAGCAAAGTGTCCGTAAGCTGATATTGGATACATAGTTTGAATACCAGCTGATTAAAGTCTCCATGAATATCACCGGAAACAATAATTGTCTTGGCTTCGGGAAAAGATAGTGAGAATGTGTTGCTATGATTCATCTTATGTTCCTGATAAAGTGCTTATATCGACAGAATTAATCCTTATCGAACAATCCTTTCTCTTTCCACAATTTGATTTCCTTATCAAAATCAGAAAGATATTCTTTGTCTTGAATCAAGCGGTATTTGTCGTATTCAGTGTATGCTTTTTCTCTCGCTTGTTCTGCGGAAATAGTTCCGGCATCGTTCAAGGTGTCATATTTGTATAAAGTCAAGAACTCATCCAATTGTTTTTTCCAGTCTGCCATTGTGGTAATAATCTGCCTTTCTGCACGAAGTTCTGCAAAATCAAGAAATGCAGTTGATAGACGATTTAAGGCAGAAACTTCCTTGTCGGACAAGTAGTTTTTGGCAACTATTGTATCTGACTTTTGAACTCTGCCATCAGGTGCATTCTTCCAAGTGGTAAGTCCCATGTGAGGCATTTCGGCATCTGCTCTTGAATATACGATTTCAGCAGCCGTTTGATGGGTAACAGCCCAATGCATCGTATTCTGTACCATCTTGAAAAACAGTTGGGTCGTTTCAGATTTGGGGTCATAATCAGCACTACATTCGGCATAAACATCCGTGATTTTTTGATAATATCGGCGTTCTGAAGCTCGTATTTCCCGGATGCGTTCTAGTAAGTCATCAAAATAATCTTTGCCAAAATGTTTCCCTTGCTTTAATCGTTCATCATCTAACACGAATCCTTTGACTATCATTTCTTTCAGAACAGATGTCGCCCAAATTCTGAATTGAGTGGCTTGGTAACTGTTCACACGATAGCCTACGGCAATGATGGCATCCAAATTATAAAACAATGGAGTGCGTTCTACATCTCGTTCCCCTTCTGATTGAACTATCCCAATTTTTCGGATAGTTGCCTCTTTAGTAAGCTCTCCTGATTCGTAAATTTGCCCAAGGTGATAGTTGATAGTGCGCACATCCACCCCAAACAAATCAGCCATACGCTTTTGTGACATCCAAAAAGTTTCACTGTTGAAAATGACTTCAATTCGTGTTTCTCCTTGCTTCGTTTTATAGAGTAAAATATTGGATGATAAACTGTTGCTGATTAATTCAGGAATAGGGAGTTCCTGTCTGAAATATTCCCTTGCCATTTGCACTTGTGGTTTCTTGTCATCGGCATTTTCTGCAATTATCAGACAAGCCATACGTGATAAATGTATATTCTCTACTTCCCTAAAAGAGCCAGAACCTAATCTGACCATTTCAACCGTATGGTTAAAATGCTCTGCTGTATTAAGTCCTTTATGATTGGCTATCGCAATGGCTTTGTTTATGGTGCGTGTGAATTTTTGATAAGTACTATAACCTAATACAACGCACAAATCACGAGAAGCCCAATACTCAGAACCGCTTTCGTCCTGCTTTTTAATTTGCTCAAAATCAGAGCGTATAGGGGATATATTACTTTCTTCCATCATCCTTATTACATTTTAGAATTGCGAGCAATTACTTATATAATTCCGGTCTCAATTCCATATTATGTTTTTTGATAATTTCTTCCATAAGAGAGCCTTTCGGAACTATTTCATAGGAATAGGCTCTTTCAAATGCTTGTCGTCCAGCATCTGTCATAAGTCCTCGGTCTTCAAGATTTATACAACGTTCTTTGTTTAACTCAGTCCAATGACTTCTTTTGCGACGAGGTGAAAGCCGCTGTGCAAGGCGTCCGTTTGGTAATTTCTTTATAGTTGAATCAATCCACCCGAAACACAACGCTTCCTCAACGACCTCAATGTATGGAATACATTTGTATGTGGGCTGTTTAGAACGTGAAGTGATAATCCAACACGATTTCGCTTGGTTGTGGTTAGCTTTCAACCAATTTCTCAGTTCAATACGGTCTGTGAAGTCCAGTAGATTGATAATTTCCATATTTGTCCGTAGTTCAATAGATATATGATTACTCTAATTGTTTCCTATAAACAGAATCCAAAGTGTTTTCTTTACTGTTGAACCGAAACTGATTGTATATAAACCTGATACTCGAATTAAGCATGATATTAATTGAGCGCAAATAGGTGTCATAATGTTCCTGTTATTGTCAGTTCAAATACAATTAAGGTTGTTCATAGGAATAATCATTGTCTAAAAATAGGAGTAAAAATATTTTATTCTACAATATTAAACATTAATGTGAATATCGTATTCGTCTTTTTTATCTTGAATCTTTTTAACTTCATTAATCCAAAAGCTAATATTATTAATGAAACTATCCCATCTAACCATATGTATATAACTGACATAGCCACGGTAAACATTATCACCAATATTACAATTTGAATATGTTTTCTCTATTTGATTAAACATATTCGCACGTAAGACTTTGAATAGTTTATTTGTATGCCATAACGTACATCCTGACTGACAACACATCTTCGGTTCGAGCATATAATCATACCCACCATTAATATCAGGAAGAACAACAGCCAGTATACCATTTCTTCTGCTAGTTCTGTCATTTCGAGTAGTCTCTCTTAGAGAATAAGACACTTCCCAAGGAATCCATTGTTCATCTTCGCTTTTATTTAACTCTTTCATATTAGGAGAGATGAGTACAATGGTAATGCTACTATCAAAAATTTTATTTCTTAATTTTGACTCCACAGTGGAGTCTTTAAAATTGGATAGGTCTTCACCATCTAGTTCTCCTTTATTAATATGATCATCTTCTTCAAGCTTATCCTGTAATTCATCAACATAGTGACGAACTTTAGTTGATTCGTACCAAGGAGTCCTTTCAAGATGCTTTACAGAAGTATCACCATATTTATATGATATAAAAATCTTATGTCCCATAGCTATTTATAAATTAAGTAAATCTTTAAATAATGAAGAATATGCCAAGTTTATACATAATTCAGGTTCTTTACCATCAAAATATTTGTCATAAATGATTTTGGCGGCACCTCCAGTGCTAGCTAAAGGAAATGCTTTTGCTTCTGGATGTAACCGAGTAAACATTGCATATTCATTTTCTATACCTTCCATACCTCCAATAAAGATTCCAGCATAAAATTCATTATCGCCAAGCATATGTTTTCTCATCTCTTCTATACTCAAATCTTTATCACCCATATCATTGGTCTTTATAATATGAGCAACACTTTCATTCTCTAAAGGAAAGAACTGTTCAAAATACGTAGATTGATACAAAGTTACACTGCTCTGTATATCTAATCCCGAATGCTGCAAAACACTAGCTATAAGTGGCGTTATTGAAGGATGGCCTCCCCAAATCAGTTTATACTTAGGCAATGCCACACTAGCTAAGGCTAATACGGAATCACGTATTGCGATTGTATCCGCTGTTTTGAAATATCTTTCATCTCTTCCTAACATAGGAATACTTGCTGACAAGAATATGTTTAATTGTTTTTGAGCCATAATTCAAAATCTTTTTTCTTGATAGTTTTAACCTCTAATGATTCATTTAACCATTCTAGATGTTCTACCCATTTCTTACGAATACGCAAATCATCATATATAAGGAATAATTCGATTTTCTCGTTATCAAGCAATTTTCTAAAGCGTAGAGAATCGAAACAGTCATAAGATTGTGGAATTCCTATCGCCGGAATAAACAATCTAATTATATCATCTTTCAAAGTCTCTACAAGATAGCGATACTCTTGTATAAGTTGTCTCCCTTGTTTGCGAGCTTCTTCAACAAATTCTCCCACAAGATTGTCTTGTCTAGCAGCAAGGTTTCTAGCTCTAACGGATTCTACTGCATTTACGATATTCTCAATACATTCTTCAGTAATGCAACAAGATCCATTATGGAAGTCCTCATTCATAAACATTTTTTGTGTTAATTGAATAGGTTCGCATAATAAATTGTGTATGTCTGGGGTGCAATCAGGCCAGATAATTTCAACTACTCCAATTTGTTTCTGATTTGCTGATATAATTTCCTCATTGCACCACTTGCTGTTCTTAAAATCATTGGTGTATAGTTGGATTAATACATCGCAATCCGTCATTCGATGATGTAATTCTTCTTGAAAATTTTTAGCAGGATTGATAGAATATGTATCCAGAAATACATCGTAATTATTGCGGACAAAAGCATCAAATAATTGGTTGGCTACAGCAGAAGAGTCCGTCCGGCGATAACTAATAAATAGCTTCCGGTTTTCTCTCAATAACCTCATTGATTCAAATGCATAATTAATATATTTTTCAATATGATCAGCAATGTATTGTCTTCCATTCATTACATGAATGATTTTAGGAACTTCTGCTTCAAAATTATCGCCAAAATATATTGGCAAAATAGCATCTCCATTATCAAGGAGAACTTTTAATATATCGATATCTTTTTCTGAATGATTTAAATTGCCAAAATAGAATACGAAAGATGGCTGTTTATTCGAATATTTTCTCTCAAAAGTTTCATTATAGATTACCTCAAACATATTTTCTCTCAAACCTATACTATGAATCTTGTTAAAAAAACGAACTTTTATTGTATTGCAAGCATTATTATTAATATCTCCTAGAAAGATAAGTTGGTATTTATATGTCATAATAATTATTGTTAGTTATAAGTGGCTATGATACAATCCAATCGTACAAATTTTTGATACAATAATTCCCGTCTTTATCATTGTAGCAATAGTAGTATCCTCTAGGTATTAGATTCCCGTTTGAATATCTTTCTGTTCCAGAATAATATTGAATAGTTGGATATATTTGCATATATTCAGAACCTTTCCAGTTATTATCGTTCTGAGCTATAGGGAATAAAGCTATTTTCCCTAAATCAAATTTTTGCGCATCTCCGTAACCTAACTCCCAATTACACCATTTTGAATCAATAGCACCGTTTGTGGCGACTAGTATAAATTTATCGTATTTTTGGATTTGCTGTTTGATTATGGCTGCTGTGGTTCCAGATGTTTTTTGGGGCATAGAATTATCAAGCCAATCAACATAGATACTGGCATGTAATTCTTCTAAAATGTAGGCAACTCGTTTGAGTTGGCTAATTTCATCGTGTTTATGGGAAAGAAATACGGATGCTTGTTGACCAGTTGAAAAAAATCTAGTTTGCCGATGAGCTTTGGAGAGGACATCAGCAGCAAGAGTAAGTTCCTTTAGCTTATTTTCTGTTAGAATCATGGCTCTTTTTAATGTTTGTCTTATATAGGATACAAAAATACAAAATAATTCTGATTATCGAATATAATTCGCTATATTTGCACTATAAAATCGTATCAAAGAATGAAACTGAATAGAATAAAGACTGTATTGTCCGAAAAAGGTATCTCTCAGACATGGTTAGCTAAACAACTGAATAAGAGTTTTAGCATGGTCAATGCCTATGCCTGTAATCGGATTCAGCCTAATTTGGAGACCTTGCAACAAATCGCAGAGATATTGCAAGTGGATTTGAAAGATTTAATAACCGATAAAAAAGAACGGTTGAAATAGAACTTAATTAGGTTAGGAGGTTATAGTTCATTTGTACCTTATTGCAAATGTGCTGATAAACTTCCGATAATATACAATATTAAGAACATGACTCCTGAAGAAAAAGCAAGAATAAAGATAGACCAGTGGTTTGCTGATGCAGGTTGGGAAGTGGTTGATAGGGAAGACTACGAGCCGACTTGTACTGCTGTCGCCATAAGAGAAGGCTTGTTGAAAGGGAATCTTGAAGCTGACTATTTCCTATTTATTAACGGGAAAGCAGTGGGAATACTTGAAGCAAAACAAGAAGAAACAGATGCTTTTGCTTCAAAAGTTTGCGACCAAGCAACTTTATATGCAAGAAGTGTCCCTAATATCTATCAGGCGTATCAAAAGCCATTGCCTTTTATCTTTACTTCAAATGGTAAAGAACTATACTTCTGTGATTTTCGTGAACAAGATTCATATTTCAGACAAATAATGGCAATCCCTACGCCACATGAGTTGGTCAAGAAATTGGGAGTTGAAGATACATTTGCCGGACTACCTACATTGAAAAAGAAAGGACTTCGTGATTGCCAGTATGAAGCAGTGACAGAACTTGAGAAGAGTTTCCGCAGTGGGCAAAATCGGGCATTGATGGTTCTTGCTACTGGTGCAGGTAAAACATATACAGCTTGTCTTGCTGCTTACCGGATGCTTTCTTATACACCGATGCGTAGAGTGTTGTTTCTCGTTGACCGAAATAATCTTGGAAAGCAGGCGGAAGGAGAGTTTGGAACATTCCGTCTGACGGAGAATGGTGATGCGTTCAATACTATCTTTACGGTTAATCGGCTTCGCTCTTCTTCTATTCCATCTGATAGTAATGTGGTTATTTCTACTATACAGCGTTTGTTCTCATTCTTGAAAGGAGAAAATATTGAAGATAATGAGGAGGATGACGACAATGACGACAATGACGACAACGAACCGATGGAAGAAGTAATCCTGCCACCCAATCCCAACTTGCCCCACGACTACTTTGATATGATTATCATAGACGAGTGCCACCGCTCTATTTATGGGAACTGGCGTAAGGTGTTAGAATATTTTGATACGGCAAGATTGGTTGGTTTGACTGCAACCCCGATTGAAGAAACTGAGAAATTCTTCAACTACAATATCATTGTCAACTATACCTTGGAAAAGAGTATTGTTGATGGTGTGAATGTGGATTGCAGGGTATATAGAATAAAAACGCAAGTCACGGAATCAGGAGGAGCTATATTAGAAGGCGAGAAATTCAAAGAAGAAACGAAATACACCGGAGAGGTTAAGACTAAAAGTAGTAAAGAAACAAAATTCTATACCAATAAAGAGCTTAATCGAAGTATCATCAACCCGGCACAGATAAAGTTAATCCTTTCGACTTATCGTGATGTGGTTTATACCGAATTGTTCAACGACCCACAGCGAGAACCGAATATGGATTATTTGCCCAAAACATTGATATTCGCTCTCAATGAAACTCACGCCACCAATATCGTACAGATAGCCAAAGAGGTATTCGGGCGCACAGATGACCGCTTTGTTCAGAAAATCACCTATTCGGCTGGCGACAGCAACGAACTGATACGGCAATTCCGAAATGACAAAGATTTCCGTATAGCCGTGACTTGTACGTTGGTTGCCACAGGTACAGATGTCAAACCGCTGGAAGTGGTCATGTTCATGCGCGATGTAGAATCATTGCCTCTGTATATTCAGATGAAAGGGCGCGGAGTGCGCACCATTGGTGATGAGCAATTGCGAAATGTTACGCCCAACGCATTCAGTAAAGATTGTTTCTACTTAGTGGATGCGGTAGGTGTGACGGAAAGTATGAAGACGGCGAAGCCTATAGATGGCAGTCCCACAACAAAGACTATCACTCTAAAGGAACTGTTGGAACGTATCAGCCACGGTTATATTCCTGATGAATATCTCAAACGGCTTGCAGCCACGCTTGCCCGAATATACTATAAGGCTGATGAATCGCAAAAGAAAGAATTTGCCCGTTTGTCTCATCATGACATGAAGGAGCTTTCAGCGAAAATATACGCTGTGTTGGAAAAAGGCACACTCCCTCCGTTTGTTAGTACAGACGATTCTAATAACGAGCGTAAGGGATTGGTATCCCCTCTTGCCAATCATGCCGACGCACGAAGATATTTACTCATTCTTGCTGCCGGGTTTGTCAATACGTTGATGCCCGGCGAAGATGCGCTTATCTCAAAAGGATTCTCCGTTGAAGAGGCTAAAGACACAACAGAGGCGTTTGAAGATTTTTGCAAAAAGTATTACGATGAGATAGAGGCATTGCGCATTATCCACAGCAACACGGGTGAACCGATAACTTATTCAATGTTGAAAGATTTGGAGAATAAACTTAAAATGGCAAATAACCATTTTACCCCAAAACAGATTTGGAACTCGTATGCCATTCTTTCTCCAAACAAGGTAAAGCGTTCTACTACTAAAGAAGAAAGCGATGCTTTGACAAATATCATACAATTGGTACGTTTTGCTTTCCGCCAAATTGAAAGATTGGACAGTGTCGTGGCTACTTCAAAACAGTATTTCAACTTGTGGTTGGGGCAAACCCAGCGTGAAATAACCGATAAACAACGTGAAGTTATCAGTCGTATTGTGGATTATATCGCTTCTAACGGGGCTTGTACAGTCAGAGATATTCGTGAAGATGATGCAACCCATGCAGCCCAAATGATTCGAGCGTTTGGTAATATGCAAAAAGCAGACGAAGCACTTCATTCACTTTATAAATTTGTAGTTTTAAGAAACGCAGCATAAGAAAATGGCAACAAATAATACAACAGAGCAATCGCTCACCAAAAAAGTATGGAGTCTGGCAACAACTCTTGCCGGACAAGGTATTGGATTCACCGATTATATCACCCAGCTGACCTATCTCTTATTCTTGAAGATGGATGCAGAGAATGTAGAAATGTTCGGAGAGGAATCGGCTATCCCAACTGGTTATCAGTGGGCAGATTTGATTGTTCTTGATGGTTTGGACTTGGTGAAGCAATATGAAGGAACTCTTAAACTGCTTAGTGAGCAGGATAATCTGATAGGAACGATTTATACGAAGGCGCAGAATAAGATAGACAAGCCTGTTTATCTGAAAAAGGTTATCACCATGATTGATGAAGAGCAATGGCTCATTATGGATGGTGATGTAAAAGGGGCTATCTACGAAAGTATTCTTGAAAAGAACGGACAAGATAAGAAAAGCGGTGCTGGACAGTATTTCACACCTCGTCCACTCATTCAAGCTATGGTTGATTGCATCAATCCGCAAATGGGTGAAACTGTTTGTGACCCGGCTTGCGGTACTGGCGGATTCCTGCTTGCTGCCTATGATTATATGAAAGGACAGTCGGCAAGTAAAGAAAAACGTGATTTCTTGCGCAATAAGGCACTACATGGTGTAGATAATACCCCTCTGGTAGTAACGCTTGCTTCTATGAATCTATATTTACATGGCATTGGTACTGACCGCAGTCCTATTGTGTGTGAAGATTCTTTGGAAAAAGAGCCGTCTACCTTGGTTGATGTGATACTCGCTAATCCACCTTTTGGCACTCGACCTGCCGGTTCCGTGGACATCAACCGCCCGGATTTCTATGTGGAGACCAAGAATAACCAGTTGAACTTCCTCCAGCACATGATGCTTATGCTCAAGACTGGAGGACGTGCTGCTGTGGTACTCCCTGATAATGTCCTCTTTGAAGCCGGAGCAGGTGAAACTATTCGCAAACGCCTGTTGCAAGATTTCAATCTGCATACTATCTTGCGTTTGCCCACAGGTATTTTCTATGCGCAAGGCGTAAAAGCTAACGTGTTGTTTTTCAGTAAAGGACAACCAACTAAAGAAATATGGTTTTACGATTACCGTACTGATGTAAAGCACACCCTTGCCACCAATAAGCTGGAACGCCATCATTTGGATGATTTTGTTTCCTGCTACAATAATCGGGTAGAAATCTACGATGCCGAGAATAATCCGCAAGGGCGTTGGCGCAAATACTCAGTAGAAGATATATTGGCACGTGACAAGACAAGTCTTGACATCACTTGGATAAAACAAGGTGGTGAAGCGGACAACCGTTCACTGGCGGAACTGATGGCAGACATCAAGGATAAAAGCCAAACGATAAGTTCGGCTGTAGCTGAACTTGAAAAATTGCTCGCAAACATAAATGAAGATTGAGCGTATGGAGAACAATAAGGTAGCCATATCAATGGAGCAACAGTTTGGAGAAGTCATAGACATCATTCTCCAACATAAAGGTCGTGCATCAAGAGCTGTAAACAATGAACTGTTGTTCACGGCTTGGTATGTAGGTGGGTATGTATCAGCCAAATTAAAAAGTGAGGAATGGGGAAGCAAGGTGGTAACGCAGTTGTCCGAATATATCCGCTCTCAACGTCCAGATATTAAAGGATATAGCCGGAGAAGCATTTACAATATGGTGATGTTTTATGATGAATATTCATCGGAAACATTCTGTGCTACAGTGGAGAAGTATCTGAATCTTGAATTTGTGCGGCCAACAACTGCACAAATAGAAGCGAGCCAACCAACACAAGAAACGGCTGTAATTGTGCAGACGGCATCTGCACAATTACAGCCGACATCTGGACAAATGCCTCAGATATTAGAACTGACAACGTTGTCTAATCATATTGAGATTCTTTGCCGATGCAAAAGTACAGAAGAACGGATGTTCTATATTCTCTATGCCAATAAAGAGCATCTGTCTTTTAAGGAAATGCAGCGTTGCATCTCCAATCAAACATATACAGCTCTGTTGAGCAGCAAGGGTAATATGTCAAAAGGATTACTCAATACTTACCCCAATGCCCCTATAATGTTCAAAGACACATTGTTTGTCAATTTCCTGAACTTGCCTAAAAAGCATAGCGAATCCAAACTAAGAAATGGCTTGGTAGAACACATGAAGCAATTTATTCTTGAACTTGGCAAGGATTTCATCTTCATGGATCAAGAATACCGTCTCAATATCGGTGCATCCACATTCAAGGCTGATTTACTGTTCTTCCATCGTGGCTTACAAGCATTGGTTGCGGTAGAACTGAAAAAGACAAAATTCCATCCGCGCGACCTCGGTCAGTTGGAATTTTATTTGGAAGCACTCGATAGAGATGTAAAGCGTTCCAACGAAAACCCCTCTATTGGCATTATCCTTTGCCCAGAAGCAGATAAGGTGGTAGTGGAATATGCAATGAGCAGAAGCATGAGTCCTACGATGATAGCAGAATACAAACGCATCCTCATTCCACAAGAGCGTATGCAGCAACAGTTAAATGAGTTTTGCAACCTATTCTTAAACAAAGACTAATCGGTATGGATACAAAGAAATTACGTCAAAAGATACTTGACCTTGCCATTCGTGGCAAACTCGTTCCGCAAGACCCGAACGATGAGCCGGCATCTGTTCTCCTTGAACGAATCAAGGCTGAAAAAGAACGATTGATAAAAGAAGGGAAAATCAAGCGGAGTAAGAAGTCTGCAAAAACTTCCGATACGCCCCATTATGGGAATGTGCCGTTTGAGATACCGAGTTCGTGGGTGTGGTGCAAATTGGAGAATATTACAGTTCTTATCGAAGATTGCCCTCATACAACAGCCAAAGATGAAGGAGAGGGTTATCCTTTGGTGCGTACCCCTAATATTGGTGAAGGACAATTACTTTTAGATGGCGTGCACCGGGTTTCTAAGGAAGTTTATGACAAACGGAATATAAGAGCTGTTCCTCAAGTTAATGATATAATATATGCAAGAGAAGCACCTGCTGGAAATGCTGCTGTTATCAGAGAAAATGAGCAAGTTTGTTTGGGACAGAGAACTGTGTTAATTCGCCCAATGGATACACTTATTGATTCCGTATGGCTTACATATGCTATACTTGCCCCTTATTCGAGAAACCATCTGACAAGTAAAGCAACAGGTTCAACCGTAAGCCATGTGAATATGGCGAGTATTAGACCTTTTGACTTACCATTGCCTCCCATTTCAGAACAGCATCGTATTGTGGCAGAAATAAGAAGGTGGTTTGCTTTGATTGACCAAATAGAGCAAGGTAAATCTGACTTACAGGCCACAATCAAGCAAACCAAAAATAAAATCCTTGACCTTGCGATTCATGGTAAGCTCGTGCCACAAGACCCGAATGACGAGCCGGCAATCGAGCTGCTGAAACGCATAAATCTCGACTTCACACCTTGTGATAACGGGCATTATGCGCAGTTGCCTGATTCGTGGAGCGTAGTACCTATGCAAATGCTATGTTATTTGACCGATGGAGAAAAGCAGAACGGTATAGAAAGAATAAACCTTGATGTGAAATATTTGCGTGGAGAGCATGATGCCAAGACTTTGACTTCAGGCAAATATGTGGCAGCAAATTCTCTTTTGATTTTAGTAGATGGCGAGAACTCTGGTGAGGTTTTTAGGATTCCGATTGACGGCTACCAAGGTAGTACTTTCAAACAGTTGCTTATCAACGAAAATATGAACGAAGAATATGTACTACAAGTTATCAACTTGCATAGGAAAGTCTTGAGAGAAAGTAAGGTTGGTTCTGCCATTCCTCACTTGAATAAAAAGCTATTCAAAGCGATAGAAGTACCTATTCCGCCTTACAATGAGCAACAAAGAATTGTAGAGGCTATAAATAAGGCTTTTATGTCTTTGAACTTAATAATGGAGAGCCTATAAGCTCTCCATTATTAAGTTCAAAGTGGTAAAAATCGTTTCTATTTGGTCTATGATTCGCCTCTGTTCATAGAGTGGAGGTAAGCATATAGACATCAATAAAAATTTATCAAGAATTAAGTTGTGCAAACCCGTAGTTTGTGTTTGCATCAATCTCATAGCCCCAGTCTGATATTTTGCCAGAATACAGTAATACAAGTACTTACTTAATATGGTATCATTATACCGCATTCTTAACACCATTGTAAAATTACTGAATGAAAAAACGCCACTTTTGCCTTCATAGAGGATTGTTCTTCCAACTGGATTATTATCGCTACCACCTGATTTTTCTACAATCAAATCACCGTTCTCTAAATGACGTTTAGCAAAAGTTCTTTGTTCAACATCAATATACTCTATATTTGAATAATCTAACTTAAAGTCCTTAGTGAAATTTGCATTGCGTATAACCCCTACATTAACAAATGGTTCTTTCTTCCCTTTCCACAATCCATTGATGTTTTCGCATAAATCTTTGAGTGTAACAACGCACCATCCATCAGGCAACTGCGCATAATGCCCGATACGTTCCATTATATTATTACCATATTCATTCTAAATCAATGTAGTATGGTAACAAAATTCAAAAATCATTTAGCAAAGACTAATCTTGCCAAAAACACTGTCACCTCGTATGTATGGACGGTGCAGTATTTCCTCAGTCATTATGGGGAAGTAAACAAAAAGAACCTCTTGGCATATAAGGGGTACTTGGTGGAGAACTTTAAGCCACAGACGG
>ERZ833782.559-NODE-559-length-44005-cov-3.688237_pt1 | contig 44005 bp, 56 predicted proteins | sample MGYA00519577_ERZ833782 | MGnify/ENA primary metagenome ERZ833782 (study PRJEB31850, sample SAMEA3708745) | human gut metagenome | biome: human gut; feature: human-associated habitat; material: faeces | place: China | collected 2014 ...
ATATCACTCTTTGCGATCAGTTTCTCGATCATGATTCGCTGGATTCCTTTTAGTACGTCTAATGTTGTCATAATATTAATCTCCATTATATCTATTGTTGGCATAGTAATTTGTCAGTGTGTTAGCCATGAAAGCCATAGAACAAGTACCAATATTGCGTTTAGCATCCCGGCTTTCGCATTGCTTCTTATTCAAGTTGAAAAGCTGGTACATCTTCATCGCCTTGTCGTAAGAACTTCTTTCATCCTTCCAAGCCTCTTTTAGGCATTCGCCGAACGTCAATACGTGATTGCGGTACTTCTTGCCAGCCTTGAACATTGACCAAGCGGATTTCATGATTCTTGCTTTGTTGTACTTTGGTGCTTCCATTGTCTTGTTGTTTTATTATTACGATGCAAATGTATAGTATTTTCTGTACTACACAAAGCGATTAGACAGAAAATGCTATCATATTAAGATTAATTAATATAGTAAATACTGTATGTTTTGAGTAGTGGGGTTATTTTTGTACTATAATTTAATATTATAAGATCATGAGAATAAAGGAGCTATTGAAAGAAAAAAGGCTGACACAGCAAGAATTAGCCGATAAAATGAATGTAAGTCTTTCAGCCGTTAAACAAATGGTATCTGCTGGATCATTGACTACTGCCACATTGGAAAAGATTGCTACAGCTTTAAATGTTCCTATGTGGCAGCTGTTTGCCTCTCCTAGTGAGATTGCAAAGGAACAAGGAACGGGCTTACGCTGTCCTAATTGCGGCGCCAAACTTGAATTAAAGAAAGTAGAATGATTTATTAACACTTAAATATAGATTATCATGGAAAGTATTACATTGTTTGTTTCGATTGTGATTATCGTGTTTGGAATATTGCAGATCATTTTGTTTTTTAAGATTTGGGGGATGACTAATAATGTTTTATATGTGAAAAAAGTAGCAGAGAAACAAAAATTTGAGAAAGACACTTTGATTAGAGAGGCTCAACTATACGCAATGGATGGAAATTACGAGCGTGCAATATCTTATTATCAAAAAGCCTTTCATTTAGGTGTGATCGAATTATATGAAAATATTGTTTCAATATATGGAAATAAAAAAGACAACCAAGTAAGAGATGATGTTTATATGAAAAAATACAAATTCGTAGCTTCTTATTATGAGAAAAGAATCAATAAAATCAATGGTCAATTATTAGATAAAGAAAAATATGATTCATTTGATAAAGTGGACTCTATAATATCTAAACTATAATTCTATACCCCCGTTCCTCTGGCAAGTCCTACGAAGCAACCTCTCAAATGTAACATATAGCCCGGTCAGCCGGGCTTTTAGTGAAAGGAAAGGAAGTTCTAGAGGGGAAGTCTCTAACCGCCGGTTTTTAGGACTTATGGAGAGCTATAACGGATAAAAATAAATAAATACATAACAAAATTGTAATTTAATATAATATTTTTTTGTAAGATTACTTGCTCATTTAAATTTTAAATGTGAGATTTGCAGCGAATAAGAGCTAAAACGCATCTTATATAATACCATTGAACACAATCAATCACTATTTGTTATATATATAAAGAATGTCTATGAATCATGATGATGTGCTTAAATTGAAAGCCGCAGTATTGTACGTTGTCAATAAATGCGGCGAAATAGGTTATATGCATCTATTTAAAATATTGTATTTTGCAAATAGAGAGCATTATGCTAAGTATGGTCGTAGCATTATAAATGACACTTTTTGTGCTCTTCCAAAAGGTCCTGTTCCTTCATTTTTATATGATGCTGTTAAACCTAACGTATCTAAAAGTGGAGATCAAAAAATAATCTTTGATAGTTTGTATAATCAAGATCCTACATATTACTATTTGTTAAGCACCAAAGAAGCTCCTGATATGGACGAATTGTCAAAATCGGATATATTGTGTCTTGACAAATCTATAAAAGAAAATATAGATCTTGATATGGATAGTTTGTCCGAAAAATCACATGATACAGCTTGGAAGGAAGCATGGGATAAAGGTCCTGCTAGACCTATGATGAATTTATCTATAGCTAAAGCAGGAGGGGCAAACAGGGCAATGCTTGAGTATATAAAAGAAAATGAATTGATTGATTCTATAATTGGGTAAATATGCCGTCCATATCTAATATTCTATCTTCGGAAAATTTGGGAAATTTAATGTCTTCTTTTATAAAACGAGGAAGTGTTTTTAGAATGCATTTGGATAAAGAAGAAGGCATAACGGGTAAAAACCCGGGAGATAATGGAAGAAATAAGTATTTTGTTGTATTAGGCATTAATGATGATGGAAGTATTATTGGATTTGTCTTGATCAATAGCCATGTTAATGCTAATTTATCGGATGAATTAAAAGATCTTCATTATCCGATAAGTGTATCTTCATATCCATTTCTTAAGCGAAACAGTTTTATTGATTGCAGCAGAATAAAGGAGATAGAAAAGAGTAAGTTTTCATCTTTGTTTAACATTAATTCTAAAAAGGGTGAGATAAAAGAAGAAGATTTGGAAATGATTATTGGAGCGGTTAAATCCTCGCCTTCTGTAACTCCTAAGCAACTCAAGAAATTTGGAATTCAGCCGGAATAACCTCCGGCTTTATTTTTTCTGCTCACGCCCTCCGATTGCCTCGGTGGGGTTCCGCCCTCCGATTGCCTCGGTGGGGTTCCGCCCTCCGATTAAACGATATCTATTTTTCGATTCAAGGCTTTAGCTACTCTGTCGAGGACATCTATTCCAACTGAAAATTTGCCATTTTCGATTCTGTAGATGGTGTTTTGCGTCAAACCGGCTTTATCGGCCAGATCGCGCTGTGACAGCCCGGCTTCCTTTCGCAGCTGGGCTATTTTTAAACCTATTTCTTCTCTTATCATATCATTTCGTTTTTATCTTCCCAATCGCAGTAATCACAATACCAGATTGCGCACTGCTTCATAATGTCTATTAATTTATCTTTATCACTCACAGGGTCCAGCGTGCAGCTGTGATGCAGTGCTATTAAGAGCCTTTCTACTCTCAATCCCTCATTTTTAAACCTGAAAGTCAAAACTTCCGGTTTTAACAGGAAGGTGTCAATATCCCTGTCGAATATTTCAAATACGGAGGCCGATCGGACGTGCTCAATGACGGCCCTGTTTTTGAGTTTATTTCCTTCGTGGGAATGGGCATCCCAAAACACCCATTCCGGTAGATTCAAATTTACAAGTTTCATTTAAAAAGAAATTTCGTTGATTAATTCCGGATCAGCGGCCAAATCTATAACACCCATCGTTTTATCCGTCATTGAGCCTGTAGGATATACATGGCTGCTGAACCTGTATTTTATTCCGTTGTAGTGGTAATAACGACTTTCAGATATACCACTTTGTATTCTTTCAACTCCTTCAGATTGCAAAAAGTGTTCAAATTCTTCAATTCTCTTTTTAAGAGATAAAAAAGAATTAACCTGTGTCAAATAGCTTTCAAAGGCTTCTTCAAAAGATATTTCGCCGTATGTTCTTTTGAAATTAGCATTAGGAGTGATACCGTCTCTTCCTTTTGTATTGTTCTTAACGAATAATTCGTATAATTTTTGAGTAGTCATAATTGTTATGCAGAGTTTTAAGTGTTGCCCCCACTTCTTTGTTTTTGATTACACTGCAAAGATACGAATTATTTTGTTGACACCAAATAGAATGTCAATAAAAATAAGGTAAAATGTGATATTTAACATTGTTTATCACTTTATCCTCTTTCCTCCAACACCTTCTTAAGCCTCTGCAACCTCAGTATATCACTTGCAAAGGTAGGATTATCCCAATTTCTTTTAACGGATCTGACATGCACATCGATGTACTTTCTCAAATCAAATATATTCTCGCACTCGCTTAACCGGATCTCGTTAAACGTCACTTGGTAGCTCTCAAACCAGGCTATTAGCTGTTTTAATTCTTCGCTCATGTTTTTTCGGGCAAAGGTAACTACGAAAAGATATTTTATCAACAATGTATTGTTGATATGAGGATTAATTTGTAATTTTGTGCAAAGGCCTAATTTTAAAATAGTATTTTATGTCTTCACAGCAAGGGCCTTTTATACCCCAAAAGAAGCAAGTTGATGTGTTTTGTCCTATTCATGGCAACTGGATAGGGCATTATGATTATGGCAGTATTGGATCTTATTACTGCTGGTGCAAAAAGTGTAAAAAAGAAATCAAAATCGTAATGGGAAAATGAAACTTACAATCAAACAGGAAAACTTTTGTAACTATTACATAGAATGTGGCAACGCTTCGGAGGCTTATCGGCGGGCTTATTCGTGCGGTAAAATGTCAGATAAAACGATATGGGAAGTGTCTTCTAAATTGCTTAAAGACAACAAGGTTGCTACAAGGGTTAAAGAGTTACAAGATGAGCAAAAAGAACAATCTGATCTTACAAAAGATAGAATATTGGCAGAACTATCAAACATTGCATTCTCCTCTATAGCTCATCTGCATAACACATGGATAGAACGTAAGGACTTTGAGTCACTTACCGAAAAGCAAAAGTCTTCGATCAAAAGTATATCCACCAAAATATTAAAGAAAAATGTCGGAACTAATGAAGATCCCGAAATTATAGATGTGGAATATGTTAAGGTCGAATTATATGATAAGATTAAAGCTATAGAGCGTATTTGCAAGATGCTCGGATATGACGAACCAACCGTTTTAGATTTAAGAAATGCCCTTGTCCAGATTGATACCGGTATTGATTAATGTTCTATATTTAAGATTTGTATTCGCTTTTTTAGAAAAATATCGGGGTTTATAATTTTATATGTATTCTAAATTTTAGATTTTTGTGGATAAGAAGGTAATAAGCTATAAGAGGTTCAATCCCAATTTTCATCATTTAAGAGTTGCTCTTAAGAATGATGACAATAGGTTTATCTTCCTATACGGTGGATCTTCTTCTGCTAAATCTTTTTCGATTTCGCAAGCTATTGTGTTAGAGTGTATTGAGAATGGATATAACACGATGGTGTTTAGAAAAACTGGAGCTACTATATCGGATAGTATATATAAGAGTATTCAGGAGGCTATAGGAGGCTTAAAACTTGGCGCATTCTTTAAGCCGGTAGAGGGGCAGATAAGGTGCTTTAATGGTTCATATATCACTTTCAAAGGCTTGGATGACCCCGAAAAAATAAAAGGCCTTGAAAGTTACCAATATGTATTCTGCGAAGAAATATCCGAATTTGATGAAAGTGACTTTAAGCAGATAAGGAAGCGCCTTAGAGGTAGGAAGGGACAAAAGATCATTGCTGCATTTAACCCCATATCCGAAGACCACTGGATTAAGAAGAATATATTTGAGCAGGAGAAATTGGTGGAAGTTGACAATCATCTTTACGGGAAATTAAAAGATAATCTAACAGGGAAGATATTAAAAAAAGAATATTCTGAAATCGCCCAGAAATGGACTAATTCCGCTAAGTTAATATTTAATCCTCGAACAAAAGAATACGATACACATAACCCTGATATAGTGATTATGCGGTCTACTTATCTTAATAATTTCTGGGTAGTAGGTTCTCCTGATGGGAGCTATGGTTTTTATGATGCCCAAGTGATAGCCGACTTTGAAAAAGATAAAGTAAATGATTACGCGTATTATCAAGTATACGCGCTGGGGGAATGGGGGACCGTTAAGACCGGAGGGGAGTTCTTCAGAAACTTCGAAATTGGCAAGCACGTCGGTCGTTGCGAGTACGATGAACGTTATCCTATCCATATAACTATAGACAACAATGTGCTACCATATATATCAATAGGATTCTGGCAAATTATTACGGGCGATGTAAATAGCGCAAGACAAGTTCACGAGATACCGGCAGAAGATCCTTTTAATACGGCTTCTAAAGCTTCTGAGGCAGCGGTGGAATACCTCAAGGATATTGGTTATAACGACAAGGTGTATCTATATGGGGATGTGTCGACAAAGAGCGGTAATACAATCGATGATGATAAACTCTCTTTTTTTGACAAATTTAAGGATGGTCTGGAAAAATCATTTGTCGTCGAAGAGAGGATGCCCAGAGTAAATCCATCTGTCGCCATGTCGGGGGAATTTATCAATGCCATTTATGCTGGCGCTATAAAAAGTATAGATATTAGAATAGATGAAAGTTGCAAGATTTCGATAAATGACTACTCTCGTGTCAAGAAGGATGTGAACGGAGCGATCTTGAAACAGAGGGTTAAAAATAAAGATACAGGGCAGACATATGAGCAATACGGCCATTTTAGTGATACGAAGCGATATTTTATAACGGAGGCTTTTAATAAAGAGTACACGAAGTTTTCTCTTAGAAGAAGTAGAAATAAGATTTCTGATACCTCTATAAAGTATTATGACAAGTCAAAGGTCGACTTGTCTGAAGGATATGGCATGGTCGAAATCAACCCTTCCATCAATTCGCAATCCGTGTTTGTCAGGGTTATATTTAAAGATAACAAATGCTATGTCACAAGGGCAATGTTATCTGATACCATTATAGATGAGCTTGAGGTATCCTCGTTGATTGTTCCAGGTGATAGAGTTCAGGTGGAATGCGATCCTTCACTTGCGGCCTATGTCAAAAATTTAAAGGATCATGTCCAAGATGTTAGAGGCAGAAAGCCTTTCCTAGACCCTCAAAAAAGGATATCTGCTCATATCGATTATATCCAGAACAACATATTCATCCCAAGTGATTATGATACGGATATTCTTTTTGAAGCGTTTATTGAAAACATCCTTGACTACAAGGATAAGAATAACATAGAAGCTATAAATTCATTAGCGGCATTATCAGAAAGGGTTAAGAGGGGCTTATATGTCGGATAGATTTTATTCTTAATTGTTTGTTCATCTGAAAATAAGCACTATATTTGTAGCGTATAAAAGAAAATAAAGAGCCTAAGAGCCATTCTCAGTAGAAATACTGGGGATGGCTCTTTTTGTTTGTACAAAAATGAAATATCCTTTATTACAAAAACTTGCTTTTTGGAAATCTAACTGGAATAGCAGTTCGAAATCTTTTTCTATGGTAGGTAATGTGAATGCCGTAGAAAAAGATCAAGCAGGGAACATTTGGTATATAAATGCATTATCAAAAGGACTACAACAAATTATTGGTGGCAAATCTGACGTTTTTGATATGCTTAACCTTGCTGACAAAAGAAAGGCCTTAATAGCCTGCACTCCTTTTGCAACTGTTGTTGAGAGATGCGGTTCTATGTTTTCTAACGGGCGATTTTATGTGACGGATAAAGAGGATAATGAGCATTTGGATGGAGATAATAAATACAATAAGATAAGGACCTTGCTTAAACAGCCTAACCCAATTCAAAGTGGAAAGCAATTTAATAAGCAGGTTGAAATCACCCTCAAAACTTTTGGCTTTTGCCCTATTTATACATTTAGAGCTTTGAGATCTGAAATACCGGTTTCGATGTGGATTATTCCCCCTGAGCTTTTCCACGCTGAAGTAGATGCTAACATATGGAAGAAATCAAGATTAGAGGAAGTTATAAAAAAGGCATGGATTGAATGGGGGAGTGAGAATATCTATATAGAGAGTGATGAATATTTTGTTGTATCTGATGCGAGTGCTAATATTAATGTAACTGAAAAAGAGTTGTCTTATATCCATATAACAGACTCTCTTGCTAGGCCGGTTAACAATTGGATTGCTCAAATGATTGCAAGAGGCACATTGATCGTTGATGGTGGTCCAAAAGGCGTATTGTGTAACGATGCCAATGGTGATATATATGGGGATAATTCTCTTACCCCAGGAGAGATTGAAAAACTAAACGAAAGTTTTAAACGTAAATATGGTGTTGTAGGTAAACTTTTTTCAGTCCTTGTTACTACCGCAAATGTAAAATGGGTTCCAATTACGGGCAATTCGGAAGATTTAAAATTATATCAAGAAGATAAAGAGTGTCGCAATACCATCTGCAATTCATTAGGGATAAATCCTAATGTTTTGATATCAGATAGCACATACGACAATCAGAACGGGGCAAAACGAGATGCCTATCAAGACTTGATCATACCTGATTCTGAGAATTATTGCGAAGCCCTAACAAAGGCTATAGTAGGGGATGATGAGATAATTATAAGATTGGATTATTCTCATATATCCGTGCTCCAGGAAGATAAGAAAAGTGCTGCAAGTGCTTTATCTCTTGCTTCTAATGCGGTTCGTAATTTATACAATGATGGTATCATAACATTGTCCGAATCCAGGAAAGAAGTAGCTAATTATATAGATATAGATCCGGACAATCCTGAAGGTGACTTTAAACAAGAATCTCAATCAATAGAAAATAATATACAGAATGGCACACAAACTGAAAAATAAGAAAAAAGAATCAATAGGAATGCAGTATAAGGCTTTTTCTTTTGAGACCAAAGATATAACGATCAATTCTGAGAGTCGCAGAATTTCTGGATATGCTGCTATTTTTGGGAACAAGGATAAAGCTGGCGATATCTTAATAAAAGGATGTTTCTCAAAAAGTATACAAGAAAGAGGGCCTCAAAGTAATGCAAATGATAAGATCATCCACCTATGGATGCATAACATGAATGAACCGGTAGGTAAAATTGTTACATTAATTGAGGATGATAAAGGATTATATTTTGAGGCAGATATTGATAAAATTGATTTAGGGGATAGAGAAATTACCCAGCTAGAATCTGGCACAATCAATCAATTTTCTATCGGCTATTCTTACGTTTGGGACAAAGTAGACTATGATTCGGAGAAAGATGCCTTTATTGTAAAAGAAGTCGTATTGTATGAAATATCTGCTGTTTCTATAGGTTGTAATGGAGAAACTTATTATACAGGTTTAAAAACTGCGGAAGAAGTAGAAGATAAAGTTATTGAACTACATAGCGAAATTGAAAATAGTTTGCAGGGATTATCCATTAAAAAGAAAACAGAAATATTGGGCTTATTCTCAAAGTTTAAGGCACTTATGCTAATCAAGCCGGAGGAAGATATGAAAAGTAGGCTTCGTTCACTTGCACAAGATCAAGCCGCCGTAAACCCAAAGAAAAGCTTATTTCATAATGTGAAATTTAAATAACAACTAAAAGAAGTAGAAAGATGAGAAAGTATTTAAGAGTACTGTTTCAAAACAGCATGAGAGGAAGAAAAGAAAGATTTAAACTTTCCTGTTCTTTATTTGCAATTATGGCATTGTCACTAATTGCGGTATTTACTCTTGCCGCTAATCCTGTGGCTGGTGGTGTGTTGTTGTCTGGTCTTGGTTTAATGGCTTTTATCGACGAATCTACGCTTGATGATGATCAGAAAAAGTTTTTCAAGGGGCTGGATGACAAACTGGAAGAGTTGAATGTGAAGTTTTTGAAAGACGAGTTAGGAAAACCGGAATATCTCAAGCAGATTAACGATTTGATAAATGAGTTCAAGCAATTGAATGAAAAGAACATGTCGGATAAGATTGATAAGAAATACTTTGAAAACTTCAAGAAAGAGGTTTGTGAACAGCTTGTTAGAATCAAAGGAGCTATGGATAAAACCCCGTCTGGAGAATTTCGTTTAAAATCAATAGATGAGCAGATCCGGGAACAGGTGAAAGAATATATCACAAAAGATCAAAGCGGAAGAGAAATGGTGGACTTAAAGGCGGCTTGCAAATCTTCTCCTGGCTATAAAAAACAATTTAATCTTGTTGTCAAGGCTAATACGCCTATAACATCAACTGTGACGGCCGCATCCGGTGTGACGCTGAGTCCTGGAGTTGTATTTGATCCTACTATTTCCGCGCCGCCTATGGCTGAAAGCGAAATCAGACAATTCGCTAATGTCGCGACTATCAATGCTCGGACATTGGTATATACAGAGCTTAAGGATTCTACAGGAGATGCCGAATGGGTTCCTGAAGGCGGATTAAAGCCTTCAATGACTGCAACAATCAAGGAAGTTGTTGTTAATACAGGGAAGGTGGCATTGACAGCTACGCTGACGGAAGAAACATTAACTGATCTTCCCCAGTTAGTGGCAGAGGTTCAAGCTGAAATTATTAATAAAATCGGTATTGAAGAGGAAAATGGGATTTTATATGGTTCTGGCTCTGATGGAGAAATAAAAGGTGTTTTCACAGATATCCCCGAATATTCATTAACCAGTATCAAGGTGGACAAACCGAACAACTTTGATGCTATTATAGCAGCTTATACACAAGTTGTTTCGACATCTAAAATGAATTATGCTCCAAATGTCGTCCGCGTTAATCCTATTGATTTGGCGAATATGAAGCTGACAAAAGATGCTAATGGCCAGTACCTCTTCCCGCCTTTTACATTACAGGATGGATCTCTTATTTCGGGAGTCCAGATCCGGCCATCCACTTCCATCACGGAAGGTGAATTTGTATTGGGCGATTTTAGATATCTGAACATCCGTGACTATGTAGGATTATCTATTACGTTCGGTTGGGTCAATGACGATTTCCAGAAGAACCAAGTGACAATGATCGGCGAAAAAAGATTGTTGGCTTATATTAAGTCGAATTACAAGACTGCATTCGTCAAGGGTTCTTATGCCACTATCAAAGAAGCTATTGATTCATCTAAAGAAATAGGAGGTTAATATAATGAAAAGAGGAAAAGTAAATAAAAATGATGCAAAGAGTTACAGGTTTGAACCTTCGGATGTATATGAAGTTACCTATATTAAGGCTAAACATCATGAAATCGGAGATAAGGATTATGTTTCTCTTCCTGTCGCAATCATGTTTATAAATGAGGGTAAAATAGCCTCTACTCCTGAAATAGAAGAGGCTATTGAAAAATATGGCATGAGCGGCTTGATCAAATCAAAAAATAAAAAACAGTAAATCATGCTTATAGATGAGACATTTTTCACAGGTGAACTTCATATAGAAGGAGTGATTTCGTATACAGGCGTGCCATCAAAGACTAATGAGGCTTCCAATTACGAACTTAAGTCATTGATTGCTCAATATGAACTTGAATTTTATCGTAAAATATTAGGTTATGATAATGCAAAAAAGTTTGTTGGGTATATCGAAAGTGGAGAAGGCGAAGAAAAATGGGATAATCTAAAAAACATGTTGGTCGAACAGGTAGGTAATCGGAAGGTATCTCCGGTTGCCTACTATGTATTCTTCTTCTATCTGAGAAAAAATCAAACACAGGCTACGCCTATTGGCAATGTAGAGGAAAGCTCTTCCAATAAAATTTCGCCATGTAATATCAAAATGATAAACGCATGGAATCAGATGGTCTATATGAATAGGTATATATCTGATTATCTATATGATCATAGAGGCGACTATGGCGGATATTTTTTTGATGAGCATTTACTGGAATTTATGAATAAGATGGGGATATGATAAATATCGTAGATATATTCAAGGATATTAGCCGTAATACTTCTATAAGTGTTGGGATGGAAATAAATTTCCTATTTGGAGAATGGGCGCAAATAGCACGGGAAATGGAGATATTAAGCAAATCTCCTATCACAGAATCGGGCAAATGGCCACTTCTTGCTCTTTTTACCCCATTTGAAGAAGATAAAGGCGACCCCGATCTATATTGTAAAGCAAATATTGACCTGATGATAGCTACTCGCACGTTATCTGATTATACCAATGATCAGAGGCTTGCTATTTCTTACAAAGAAATCCTACATCCTGTTTACGAACATTTTATTTCAGAATTAGCCAAAGACCAAAGGTTTGATTTTGGCTCTAAAAATGTCGTGCCGCACCGATATGTGGATAATATGAGGTATGGCAGTCGAGGGGTTTATGGTTCGGATGGTAAAAAGCCTTTTGCGGATTTGTTTGATGGGATAGACATATTGGATTTGGAGATAAAAGTAAAGAAACCTAATTGTAGATAAAGAAATGAAAAAGTACAGAGATTGCGGAAGCGAGATATTCAATACGGGATCAAGCAAATGTCCGTTTGTTCCGGATTATGTAAAAGTGATCATTCTGACACCGGAAGATATGGTGATAAAAGATGATGAACTGGAAGAAAAAATAGAAGAAATGATTCATGCGAACCGTCCGGGGCGTATCTATCCTATAGGACCTATCGCGGAGTATGCACCAAGTGGTGGTGAGGCCCAAACGTCTAAACAAGGATATGGTCCTTCTCAAATTACTTCTTACTCGGAGCTTGTTGAAGCCTGGACGCTTGAAAATTATGATGAAGGACTGTTGGCGAATTTAATGAAGCTTAAAAACGAAAGAATGAGAGCTTTATTTGTGGATAAAAATAACGTTGTTTATGGTCAGTATGACACAGATACTACTATTAAAGGCTATCTGATGTCTTCTATTTATCCTTCATCAGTACAACGATTTAAAACGAGTGGAGATAATGCATCTATGGCGGTTAGCCTGGTGTATGATGATGTAGAAAAGGCTTGGATGGAAACCAAATCTCTTCAGGGGGAAACGGATTTGGTTGAAAAAGCCAAAGGGCTAGTGTGGGTAGATGTCGTAAAAGTAGGTGATAGTGGATCTAATTATAAGGTAGTTGAACATTATGGCAAATATGATTTGACGACAGCCTATGGGACTTTGCTTGGAAAGACAGAAGGTGTGTGGGGGGATAGTGTTAGTGCTGCCCAATACAATTCTGCGGATGGCACATTGAGCCTGACTAGCGATAGTACACCGACATTATTAAGCCCAGAGCAGTTGCTTACTGCTGGTATTAAAGGTATTGAGCAATGGAAGTCGTAATGAATGGGGTTTCTTTTAATCGGGATTTATGTTCTAAAATGACAAAAAAACAATTTTTGGAAGCCCACGAAAAATCTTGTTTTTTAGATCGTAATATCGAAAATAGAAGAAAGATCCTAACGGATGTTTATAGCATTATAAAAGGTAAATCAGTTACAAACGAGGGGCTTTATTAGGCCCCTCTGTGTTTTAATATGGGTACTATAGAGGGAGTTTCAAATGCCGTAAGGATGTTAAAAAATAATTTCATGCCAGAGGTTACAAATAGCCTTCGTGAAAGTGAGGATCTGATTCATGATTTGATTACCGACCAACTGATGGCCGGACTTGATGAAAATGGAAAACAGATAAGGCCTACATATCTTCAAGACCCTTACTTCCGGGAAACGACAAAGACGGAAAAAGCAGCAAGAAAAAAAGCTATGTGGTGGAGAGATATGAAAGAGCGTATCACACCACCTGAAACGTCCAATCTTTTAAAATTCCCTCCCCGAAATAGAAATACGCCTAACCTTATAATAACAGGAGAGTATCATAGAAGTATTACCCCTGTTGTTGTGGATGGGAAAGACGGAGGAAAGATTATAACCAGATCTATAGGTTTTTATGCTGGGGATAATGCGCTTGAAGAAAAATATGGTCCATCGCATTTAGGATTGACGAGAAAAGCAAAAAAGTATTTGCTGGATAATCGTATAAAACCAGCGATTAAAAATTTACTAAAAAAATATGGATTCAAATGAATGTGAAAGCACCTTGTAACTGTTCGTCTCAAAATAAGGCTATGGCCAACCGAGAAAATATGAGAAGATTGGCAAGTAAAGCCGCCAGAATGGATCAGCGTATTTATGTTATTATTCGTAAACATGACGATACGTACACTTTCGAACCAATTGACGCAATTGGAACTAACGGAGATATAATAGAATATGTACATTATTTATAACGATCAAAATGGAACTTAATGATTTAACTTTTTCACTTCAGAATGGGGTTTATAAAACTTCTTTTCAGCCAACAGGTGATTTTAGAATACATATTAAACGACAAGCGTCTGGTCGGTTGTCGTTCTTTGAAACAATAACAGGATCAGATCCTGTTGCTTTTGGAGTTATAAATTGGACTCTTCCTAATTTCGAGGCTAAAGTCCCCGATGTGACTCCGGGAATGACTATTATCGTTGAAAGTGACACTCCTGTTACAAAATGTCAGTATACTTATGAGTGATCTTATTTTAAAGACATTAGAAACAAGAGAATTGAAGCTAAACACAATGCAGCTTCGAGGTTTCTACGGTAAAAAAATGCGAAGGGGTTCTGGTGGCGGTAGTTCCGGCGACGGTTTCCCGCAACTTCCGGGCGATGTCACTCGTTGGCATTTCGGCGGCCTGACGAACGAGATGATGGCAGCGATGGACGATCCTCGCCTTGAGGATGCGGACGGCAAGGGCAGGTTCCTTTCCTTCAAGAATTTCGCTTGGAAGGAGGGTTCGGGTATTAGTGATGTTTACCCCGGCGCACTCGTCTTTGACGGAGTAGACGATTATGGTATCTGTGAGAATTTCCCTATTCTGACTAAGGAAAAGGGATATACGGTTGTGGTTTTAAGACAATGGATAACCATACCTAACGATAATCTATTTTATGGTTTAATGACGAATGGAAACAGTAGGACTGATGGTGCTTTTATCTTTGAGGATTTTAACAGGGATTCTAAAAGTTCGTTCAGCTTTGGTGGCTATACTACCGTTGAATCAGGTACGCTTTCTATGCCTTTCACATATCAAACATCTACTTCATATAATGGTAAAGCTATAAATATTGGTTCTTTAGAAAAAGGAGTTGATATTTTTTATGTAGGGAGAATGGGGAGCAGAAGCTATTATGTCAACGCAGCCATTTGGGAAATCTGTATCCTCGATCACGATGCCACCGAAGAAGAACTCCAAAAAATCCAATACTACTACAAACAAGAATACCCTTGGCTATTCCCTGACCAAGCATGGACTGTAACCGGTAAAACCAACGAAGATACCGACAGGGCTACCATAGCTAATATAACGGGCAATGGTAATAATCTTGTACTGTCGAATTTTGGGTTTGCAGAAGGGAGTGGATACGGATTGTATGCATATAATTTCAACTCCTTTAGTCTTAGAGATAATGTAGTTAAGCCCACAGATGTAAAAAAAGATTCGTTTAGAATGATCGGAACCGGAAACAGCAACAATGTTTTGATTTTATTTAACGAATCTAATTCTGCCAATTGGAAGATTCGTGTCACAGGTATGAAAGAAGGGGATAATCTTATAGTTGGAAATGCAAATAAAAGTGGTGATTATTTTACTATTACTAAAGATGGTATATATACTTTTCAAAAACAATATGAAGCAAGTTCAACAAATGGGGTATGGTACAATTCTGCGCAAGAAACAGATGTTTTAGTTGAACAAATCCCCGAATACGAAGGATACCTGGTTACTGATGGGGTGGATGATAGAGTTGTTAGCAGTTCCTTTACACTTAATAAAGATTGGACGATTGTTGGCAATTGGAAGATGTTGCAGCCTGAAGCTAATAAGTTATCTGGGATTGTTAAACAAAACAGCTTATTCATATACAATCATGTTGATGGGTTAAATATATCTATAAATGATGCTTGGAATTTTTTTAAACTTAAAGACATTCGCTCTGTTAATGCTATCTGTTCAGATGGTAGAATCTATCTGAATGATTGGACTGAAATAATAGACTCAAAACAACAAACCGTAAATGAAAGTGTTGGAACATTGGTAATTGGTATTTTAGGTAACGTTTATACAAGTTTAGCTTTCAAAAATTTAGGCTTTTATAACAATCAGATTCTTTCCAAAGACGACTGTATAAAAGCCTACAACTACCTCCAAACCCTAAAAGCAAAGTAACATTAAAAATTTAATAATAATCGAATTATGACAGCCGAGAAGTTTAAATCTATTTGTGAAGAGAAAGGAATAATTTGGAATGATCTTGTCCGTATTAGGGTTATCAGACCAAAGAAATTTTTCGGATTCTTTAGGCAATTAACAGGTGTAACAATCGAAGGTGCGTTCAATGGCAGTTCTACTTATGTTGAAATAATGGCTGATGATGATAATGGTGTTCCAATAATGCACTATATTGATTACGAAGATATTATAGGAGTTGAATTAATTAAAAATTAATTGAATATGAAATACGCAATTGTAGACATCGTGTGGTGCAAGTCCCACGGAATAGAAGTCCTACCGGAAATGAGGACAAGTGTAGACCAGAGCAAGGTAATCTTGCATGAGGAATACCTTGCACCCTTCGATGATGAAGATTTTCCTCGCTATAGTTTTAGCGATCCGTCTTTTGTCGAACTACTGAATAGTGAAGAATGGACTTATCCAGAAGGAGAACAACCCGTAATCAATAGGCAGTTCAGCAGATTATTGGCTTTGGACGAACTGGATAAAGAAGCAACAGAAGAGATAAATACATATGACCTTTCCCCGTCGGAAGCCTTACAGGTCAAAGATCGATACCCCGAATGGGAAACCGGAATAAACGTCAAAACCGGTGAACGATACCGAGTTGAAGATGTCCTTTGGGAATGTGTTAAAGACCATCTCACACAAGATAACTGGAAGCCTAGCACAGCCCCCTAAGCCTGTGGAAAATAGTAGACGCAGAAGAACATTCCGGCACGATAGAAGATCCTATTCCATATAAGCAAAATATGGCACTTGAATTTAACAAGTACTACACGCAGGACGGAGTATTGTACCTCTGCATACAGGCTATGACACCGGGACCGTACGATTTAAAGGATGTGCCGGCGCATGCGCAGCCGATAAAGCAATAATGGGGTTTAAATAACTCATAGATCGATTTGGCTATTCCGTGCAATTTGGCTATGTTTGTAACAGTATAACAAAAGATTTAGAGCCTAAGAGCCATACCCGGCAAGAGTCATATCCTGCGGGGTATGGCTCTTTTTGTTTAATTTAAAATGAAAAAGAGATGAAGACAAATCAGATTATGACTCGCACAATGGGTGATTTCAAAGTTATCCAAAGAACCTGTGATGGAAAATTCGACTGCACAAGTTTATTATCTCAGTGGAATAGTTCAAATAGAAACAACACTAAAAAGATAAGTGATTATCTTAGATTAAAAGAAACAAAAGACTTTGTCAAAGCCCTTATGGAAGAGCCTGAATTTAAAGACGGGAATTCCCACCTTTTAGAAAGCACTGATTATAAAGATTTTCCCAAATCCATCGTTGCCGTAACAAGGGGTAAAAATGGAGGGACATATATGACACCTCTTATGTTTTTAGATTTTGCAATGTGGCTAAATCCCGCATTCAAGGTCAAAGTACTAAAATTCGTTCAAGACGAAATGATCCGATACCGTAATGACGCAGGAGATGCCTATAAAGAGCTTTCATCCGCAGTTATGAAAATCGTTCCGAGTCACTTCATGCCTAAAGCGATGCAAAAAATTGGCGAGGCATTGAACTGGATCATTTTCAATTCCCATGAAAAGATGCTTAGGAATAAACATGGTGACGAAGTCAAACAGCGTGAATTATGGCAATTAGAAAAGAAAATTGCTAGCTTGATAGAGGAAGGATTTATATCAACCTATGAACAGTTGATATCATATCTAAGAAAGCTGTATCGTAAAAACTGGGAGCCAAAAGTACTAACGGTATAAAACATTTTTTGATAAGTCTTCATATAGATCATGCTGGTCTGTGAAGATAGGCATGAATATTTTTTAACTTGAATTTTGATATGGCAAAGTTATACACGAAATGCGATGAGATACCTCTCTGTAAGTTCATAGAGGCATACAATGGGAACTTGAAGGCGTTGGTAATAACCGGAAGGTCTTCGGATAAAGAGTTGCGTTTGATTTTCAGTAGAATCATGGATGAATATAACCAAATTATAGAAAATAAAAATCTACAATTCGCAGTTTCTAAACGTTCTTTGATCATAAATTATTATACTAAAATATCCATTATATCAGCTATATTAAATTTTATAAAACTAGGTGAAATAGATAAGATCTCCGATTTGCTCACTATTGTTGACATAAAAAATGTGAATATTGAAACAGTTGCGGATGCGGAGAAATTGATAAATAAAATAGAATCCTCATTGGCTTATATTAGGTTAAGATTGAAAATGGCTCAAGAGCAGCTTGATAGTACCAGTCAAATCAATAGAAAGGTAGATTTTACTAAAGAGCGAATGATTTTATCGGCTCATTTCAAAATGCGGATAGATGACAAGGCATATACTGCTTCAGAATATGCAAACCTTATTAGATTAATGTTGAACGAAATAGAGGAGGTTAAAAAATATGGCAAATGAAACAAAAATAACTACAATCGTTGGAAAAGAGGCTTTTAGCCAGCTTGAAAAACTCGATGATTTAATAGGGAAGGCAAACGATTCGTATTTGATTGCGGCAAGAAATATGGCTAAGGGGTTGTCTTTTGAGCCTAAAAACATGTCCGAGTTGATTGAAAAGAATAATCAGTACATGGCTTCCCTAAAAGAGATACAGAAAGCTGAAACTGAAATTAATCGATTACGTCAAGAGAAGAACAAGGTAATACAGGAAGGGGTTAACGAAGTAATGGCCCAGATCAAAGCCGATCAAGAGGCGGCACGTATAGCTAAGGAAAAAGCCAAATTGGAAAAAGAGCAGTCGAAAGTATCAAGAGAACTTGCTGCTACAGAAAAGATTAGAAAGAAAACTTCAGAAGATCTAAGTAGGGCTAAACTGGCTGAAGAACGAGCAACAATGGCAGCATCTAAGGCGGATAAATTACATGCTCAAAATGTGCAGTTGACTTCAGAACAGGTTGAAAACCTAATTTTAAAACTTGACACAGCAAATCTTTCTTACAAAGAGCAAGCTCGCATATTAAGTCAATTGAAGGCTTATTCCAAAATTCAAGTTGGCGGTATAGATGCAGTTAATCCCAAAGTGCTTGAGAATATCCAGAAATTGGATAAACTATTGAAAGAGCAAGATGCTAAAATGGGGGTATATGGCCGAAATGTAGGCAACTATGCTTCTCATTGGGATGGGTTAGGAAATGCAATCAACCAGTTAAGCCGAGAAATGCCTGCATTTGCAGTATCTATGCAGACAGGATTGCTTGCGATCAGCAATAACTTGCCTATTCTAGCTGATGAAATAGCCAGGATACGACGTGAGAATGTCGAATTAACAAAAAGCGGTCAAAAAGCAGTGCCGGTATGGAGGCAGGTCGCTGGGAGTTTGGTTTCATGGCAAACATTGTTGTCTGTAGGTGTTACGCTGCTGACTGTATATGGAGATAAAATATTTGATTTTGCTGCTAATCTATTTAAAAGCAAGGATGCTTCAAAGGCTGCATCTGATGCATTGGAAGACCTTAATTCAACAAGTGGTAAGTTTTTCGATGAGTTGAAAAATTCAGCATCCACCTATGGACAGAATGTTGTTTCCATTAAGAAGCTACAGGATGAATGGAATAGTCTGGGAGATAATCTTGATAAGAAGAAGCAATTTATCATTGACAATGAGTCTGAGTTTAAAAAATTGGATGTTTCTATTACTAATGTGAATGAGGCAGAGAATTTTTTAGTTAATAATACTGACGCATTTCTGAAGGCGCTTGAGCAAAGAGCGAAATATACAGCTGCATCAAAATTAGCAGCAGAGAAATATGCAGAAGCGTTAGAATTAGAAGCAGAAGCAGAAATGAGGGAAAATAATCCTAATTGGTGGGATAAGCTCAATCCTCATAAAATACTTGACCCAACAGCCGCTTCTATGGCTGCATTAACGGGACAATTTGTTTTCTTTAATGAGTCATCTGAAAAAGCAGGAGATAATGCAAAAAAAGCAGCAGATGGAATAAGGGAGCAAGCTAAAGCTGCAAAAACGGCGGCTGATATTTATGTAAAAGCAATGTCCGACGCGCAAAAGGAAGAAAACAAAACACTTGAAGAGGCCGGTATTGACAAATATTCGGATAAAGAAAAGGCAAAACGTGAGGAAGAACGAGCAAAACGTGAAGCTGAACGAAGGATGAAACTCGAAATGGAAGCCGAACGGACAATCCAGGAAGCCCGTATAAAACTGATGGATGAAGGTTTTGAAAAAGAGATAGAGACTCGTAATGCCCAATATCAAAAGAAAATAGATGATGTAAAGACAAAAGGAGTCCGTGTCAATGAGCAGATTGCCGCAATAGAGGCCATGAGAGACAAAGAATTGTCCGATTTTAGGGAAGAATACGAGGCTAAACGTGCAATGATTGATGCGCAAAATCGAATTTCCTATGCTAAAAAGGGTAGTTTGCAAGAGCTTGATGCACGGCTGGACATTCTTGAACTCCAAAAAGCCGCGGAATTGAAAGAAGCAGAAAAGACAGGAGCTAGTAAGTTGGCAGTAGAGGATAAGTACTTAAAACTTATAGAAGATGCTTATATGGAATTTGGTAAAGTACAACTCTCCCGTCAGCAATCTCAAAACGAGTTAGAATTGTCAGATCAGCAGATTTTCTTGAACAAAGAATTATCTATGCTTGAACAGCAATATTCTAAAGGAATAATCAAGAAAGAAGCCTACGAAAAGAAGAAAGCAGATTTGCAATATCAATATGCAGTTCAAGCCCTGCAACAGGAAATTGATCTGCTAGAGAAGAGCTTGTACCTGTTTTCTGGAGACGAACGCTTGGAAATGGAGAAAAAAATAGCCCAATTAAGGGTCCAGCTATCAAAAGAAACCACTGATAAAATAAATGCAGATGCAGAAAAAGAACTAAAAGAAAGGCAAAAGGTAGAGGAAGCAAAAAAGAAGTTGATTCAAGAAGCTGTAAATGCCATAGCAGAAATAGGATCTTCTATGTTTGACCGTAGAATACAAGAAATAGAAGCTGAGATTGACGCTAATCAAGAGGCTTATGATAAGAAGGTTGAAGAAATTGATGCTTTGGCCGAAAAAGATGTTATTACAAAAGAAGAAGCAGAAGCCCGTAAGCGCGTAGCAGAGGAACAATCGTCTGTAAGAAACGCCGAACTTGAAAAGAAAAAGGCTGATTTGCAAACAAGACAGGCACGATTTCAGAAAACAATAGATATTGCTCAAACTATAGCATCCACTGCGCAAGCTATAATGACCGTATATAAACAACTTGGAATATTTGCAGGCCCTATGGCTGCGCTTGTTGCTGCAACGGGTGCTATTCAGCTTGCTACCATTATAGCCCAGCCTATCCCCAAATATGCAAAGGGTACTGATTATCATCCCGGAGGTTTGGCTATTGTTGGTGATGCCGGTAAACATGAAGCTGTTATATCTGGAGGTAAAGCGTACATTACTCCTGACACGCCGACATTGATGCCTATACCTAAAGGGGCAGAAGTTTTGCCAGACATTAACGATCCTGAGTTTTATTCCCGTTTTATGGATAACAGTTATTGGTTGACTCATAACAAAGCCGGGGAACGGGTGCAGATAGTGAACCACTTTGATGCAGAAGGCATTATTCAAGCAAGCAATAAGACGAACAACGACCTAAAAAAAGAGATTCGTTCTTTGGGCAGGATCATATCTAAAGGGCAACGTAGAACAGAATACAACTCGTATAAAAACTCAAAATTGAATTGATATGATACGTGTACAGTTATTAATAGGCGGAAAGAAATATGAAGCCACCAACGATTTAGTTAATTGGGAAGATGTTGAAATATCGATAAAGAGAAAAGACTTTGGGGGTGTATATAGGACGTTTGGCGATTCATTTGAGTTTGCCGGTGATTCTTATATGCTCTTGGAGAACGAGTTCTTGACAAACTATCTGAAAGCTTCTGCTGTGATAGTCATTGGGGTATTGAATAATTCTTGGACATATAATGAGAAGATCCGGTGCAATCTTGATTTTTCTTCATACCAAAATAATGGCAACACTATATCCATAAAGGCTATAGATAACAGTGCGGAGGCAATAATCAATGCAAACAAGTCGCAGGTGTATGATATCCCTGTTTCAAGTCTCAAATCGGATGAGCTGTATTATGATCGCATGGAGCTGAACAACAAAGCAGATTTTGTTGTGATACCGACCGAAGAACAGACAGAAGAAGGCCTGTATTCTATTATATTACCCAAAGGCATACAAGGACCGTTTTTACTGCCATTAGGATATACAACCAGTAATTTCCCCAATAAAAACATCATTGACATTGGCGATACGCCTTTGACGGACCGGAATTATGCAGAATTGTTGGCCAACCATTATCTAGTTAAAGCACTGACTCCTGTTACCGTGAAGTTAAGAATATCCTTAAACATTCAAGTAGGGTCTATGAATACAGGTAAAGATTCGTTCTTATGGTTTGTGGCCGTAAAGCAGGTATACGATGAAGAGGGGATATTAAAGCAGGTACTTGTAGAAGAAATACAAATGAACCCTAATTCATTCAATGAGATAGATAGAGAATATGAAGTTGATTTGGGTACTGGGGAAAGATTTTACTATCAAATAATGCCAGTATCAGGCAATCATATTCTTTCGTCTCCTGTAGCCTTAACAATAAGCAATGTCAAAGAGATTAGTGTATCATACACGGGCCGAAACAAACCTGTTAATTTCGATGTTTTCACCCCTAATAAATTACTCACCTCCATACTGTCCAATATGGGCCTTACCGATATGACCGGAGAAGTAAAGGAAGGTGATATTACGATACCATATATGATAGCTGCGGAAAGCATCAGAGATATCAAGAATGCAAAAGTCCATACCTCTTTCAGTAAATTTTCAGAATGGGCAAAAGCATGTCTTGGATATTACTACAAGATAGAAGGCAAGAAGGTTATATTTTGTCATTTGACTGAATTATATGATCCAGAGACGGTGAAAGAACTTGGGCATGTGAACGGGCTTGATATCTCAATTGACAACTCCTTGATATACTCTGGGGTAGATGTGGGCTATGAGAAGAAAGATTATGATGAAATAAACGGTCGTGACGAATTTCATGTAAAGAACAGCTTTTCGACCGGTATTTCAATCAACGATAACATATACAAACTTATTAGCCCTTATCGTGCTGATTGTTATGGAATAGAGTTCTTGGCGCAAAAAAGAGATGAAGAAACAAAGGATGATAGTTCGGATAATGATTTGTTTTTTGTTGATGCTGTTTCTGTTTTGGATCCTTCTACATCTTCGATAAAGTTAAAATTGAACAGGCAAGGAGACAGGCCTTCTGGAGTATTATTTCCTTCTTCGGTATTTAATATTGCATATTCTCCAAGAAGGATGTTGCTTGCAAATAAGGATATATTATCATCTTGTACAAGCAGACTTGAGTTTACTGCTTCTGAAGGGAATGCAGATGCGGTTTTATGGCGGGAAAGTGAAAAGTCCCCCGTTGTATTAGACAGTCGTTATTTTAGAGTTGAAACGCTTAAAGTTGAAACGATAGGGCTGTCGCCATTTCCTGTTTTATATGATGGTCTTATATCTTTTGATTATAACAGCAGAAAATATACCGGTTATGTTTCCGATATAACAGAGCTTCTTGGTAAGAGGCAGACAACGGAATATACTTTGATATGTAAAAATATCGATTAATGTTGTCTTTATTCTGAATAATTACTACATTTGCAAACATAGAGCCTAAGAGCCGCATACGTAGTTAACGCTGCGTATACGGCTCTTTTTGTTTGTATAAGCGTATGATAAAAATAAGCAGTGTATCTCCTTTGATATTTGACGTTGAAAGTACAGGCTTTGAACATTCGATCGATTATGTTCAGAAGTTTGAAAGGGAAGATATACCTATCCTTATACAGATCGTAGATGTTCCAAACAAGACATTTACCATGTTACTTGTTGATTTATATAATGGGACTTCATATCAAATATCTCCACAAAAATACGAGATTAACGATTACAACACGTTGTACGAATTTACGATAAGTCCTTCAAATGATGGAACCTATCAAGTTCGAATAACAAATGAGGCTGAAGAGGCATCAGTTAGTTTGCCCTTCTGTGTACATAGTTCATCGTATACTCCATTTACAATGCAAATAGAATATACAAATGCAAATAATCAACAAGCATTTGGGGCTGTATTTGATGTATCAGGGAATAAACGTGTATTTAAAACACGTGTAGAAGGAGGGTTTAAATCTGATAGCCGGCAATTAGCTGTTGAAAGTGAACAATTCAGAACTCAAAAGCAAGAACCTATCAATCTATATTCTGTTCCCTATGAAAAAAGGACACTTACGATTGGTGATAATGAAGGTATCCCTTTTGAAATGGCCCGGCTTTTAAACAATATCTTTTGCTTGTCTTCTGTGAAGATTGATGGAGTGTCTTATACCAGAAGTGAATCAAGCGTACCGGAACAACAGGTTATTGCCGAGAGATATCCACAGTTCAATTATACTTTAACGGTGGAATGCTCCGAAAATGTTTCTTACAATGGTTTTACCGAATATCCAGATGGATCTGGTATTGTTGGAGAAGTCAGTTTAAACGTTTCTAATGCTAAAGACGGTCAAGTTTTAGTCTTTGACGGAAACGAAGGAAGTTTTGTTAACCAATCACATCTTGATTCGCTATGAGTATAAAAAAGTTAACAAAACGAATATGGTACGGGTCAGATACTACGGTAGACAGTGAAGGGAAAACTGTTGCTGTTGCTCCCCCTATTGCCACCAATGACGGTTCTGAGGATTGGGATTTGAATGGTCTTGTAAGAGGTGAATTATATCTCAATGATAATAAAGATGATCCTGCTTTGTTTTGTTTGGGTAGTGATAATTTACCCAAGCGAATAGGAGGTGGTACGGCTTCAGGAGGTGGAGGAATTGTAAATGTAGATGTAGACGTAAAAGAAGGAAGAGGCATTGATGTAAAAAAAGATTTGATTGGCGAAACTGTTATTTTCACGGTTTCGCATGAAGATACATCTTCAGCAGTTTCAACATCTAATTTTGACGATTTATTTGTCCAAAATATCGGTGTTGATGATTTTGGACATGTAACATCTGTAGAAAGTGCAAGGCTGGCGACTTATCTTGATGAGCGATATCTTCGCAAAGATATCGACGATACCGCCCACGGGAATATCCTTTTTGACAAGAAGATAGGATCGTCCATTTTCATAGATGGCTGGGAAGGTAAAGGCTGGGAGATCCAGAGTACGGGTGCTGCCATGTTGGACTCGCTTCGTGTGAGGAGTGATATCTATGTAGGGGGTAATACCGGATCGCCAACTTTTGCATCCGGTTTTACCGGTTGGGGATGGCAGATAGACACACCGACGGCCACCGGGGAGATGGATAATCTCTTTATTCGAAAAACATTCACAGCTTACGAGATTGTCTATTCCCAGATTTACGGTTTAGGAGGTAGCCAGATTGTTTCTGACATCAACAAAATAGCCAGAGTAGAAGTGATGTCTGACCGTTATCGCTGCTATATGGACGATATGGATGGTCTTATGCTTATGAACCTGCGTAAGGGTGACGGTGTCAGAATACAGACACGGACGGGAACGACCAGTATCAAGTATCTTTTCGGACGTTGTATAGGGGTGGACAGTGACTATTTTGATATAGCTATTCCTCTGATAGAAGGGACAGGGCAACCGGAAGCCGGAGATTTTGCCCTTCGTTGGGGTAACAATGAAGATACGGACCGGCAGGGATTAATATATCTAACAACGGCCGATAGCGGTGCGCCATTTATCGATGTGTACGATGGTATTACTGATGCCAGCACCGAAGGCAAGTTGAAAGCCCGTATTGGACACCTGACAGGAATCAGGACACAGAGAGGCGATCAGTTGTCTGGTTATGGGGCTTATTTGAACGGGATATACGTTGAAAACTCGACATTCATTCTTCAAAACGGAGATACCATTGAGCAGACCTTTATTGCCATGAACGGCAAGTTTGAAAGCCTTATTGATAGCATCCGTAACGACATATCCGCAGAAGGTGGTAACATCCTTGTAAACTCTTCTTTCAGCCAGAATACAAACTATTGGACAGCTGCAAATAACGTTCACTTTATCAACGTAGGTGGAGAATATCTTTGGCTGGACGGTAGCTTCTATGTAGAAAAGGATCAAGTTGCCGATATTTATAATGACAACGGTCAAAACGTTCTGCGAATAAGGAACACGTATATCCTTCAGCAGAATGCTATAATGAATATCCCGGATCACACGGAAGAAGAGGAAAAAACGTATTCTTTCTCTTTGTTCTATAAGGTGCTCCGTCCCGGTTCTTGCGGTTTCGGTATTCCGGGAACCGAGTTGTATCACGAAGAGCAGCTATCGGAAAGCGACAGCTATCAAAAGCTGTCTAAAGTCGGGGAATGGGACGGAAAGGGTGATTTTGAACTGAGGTTTACCGGTGAGATACTCATCTATGGTGTAGGGCTGTTTTCTGATGAGATTGCGGATGCTATTGTCAAATTACAGACACAGATCGACCAGACAGACGAATACATCAAGTTGTTGGCAACCAAAGATTATGTTGATAGCGAGACTGAAGAAATCTATGTCCATTACGACAGTCAGTTGCAGATTACCGCAGAGCAGATGTCCGGTATATCTACAAAGGTGGATAATATCAACAATACGATAGAAAGTGCAGGGTGGATCACACAGGCGGATGGTGTTGCTTTGTTTGCAAAGAAGGAAATGGAAGGCGGAAAGGCTATCGTCAATGCGATCAATGTTGGGACAGATGGTATCTTGATTCAGGCAAATAGAATCGATCTGGTTGGTGCTGTAACGTTCTCAATGCTCAATTCATCATTGCAGACAACGATCAATGGTATTCAATCGGATGCAAGCTCTTCACTGTCAAAAGCGAATGAAGCTTTATCTGACGCAAGTGACGCATGGAGCAAGGCTGTGAGTGCCAGCAATACGGCAAATACAGCCTATAGTAATGCAACGAAAGCAATCAACGATGCAGCTACCGCCATCTCCGACGCAGCAAGTGCTGTATCTAAAGCCGGCAGTGTAGAAGATGCGCTTAATAGTCTTCCGGAATGGAGTAAAGAAGCGTCAATCATTGATGCGTTAACGTCTGCAACAGTAATAGTAAATGGCTACATAAAAACGTCTATGATTGATGTGAATAACTTATATGCAACAAGTCTTGCTGCTGTAAGGGGGACAATAGGAGGATTTATTATTGAAAGTAACAGACTAAGTTCAAACATGGATAATGGAGGAACATTTTCTGTAAATCCGACAGGTAATATCACTTTTGAAGAAGCATGGAATAAATATATTAAAGTCGGAACAAATGCAAAAACCTCAATGGTTGCAGGATATCCTTTTATTAATATAGCCAACAATAAAGGAGAAACTCGATTTACAGGTATTGCTATGGATTCTAATGCAGCAGTATATTCGGCACTGTATGCGGCTTTCAACTGGAGTGATTCTGTAGCAAGAAGAGAAATTGATATAGGATTTGCTCATTTTCCTGGTGATAATGATTGGTATAAGCGAGTTTCCATTCTATTTAGTAATCTACCTCGTGCCAATCAAATATCCCCAGGTGATCCCAAAACATTAAAATGGGATGCTTCTACAGGAATAGTTTATGCAGAATAACAATCAATTTAAATAATAAAATCATGAAAGTAAATTTTAACGTATCTTTTAAGAACTATCAAGGTAAAGAAGTTGAAAATCCGAAGACTGGCGAAATACAGTCTTTGAAAGACCTTATTTGTGCGCAACTTTTTTCCTCTGGTGAGAACCTTTCTGCCGATGAAAAGTATGAAGCATACAAGTTAATGGTGCGTATAAGCCCGTCAAATGAAGCAATTGAGATTGAAGACAAGGATTCGGTCTTGATAAAAAGAGTCTGCGAAAAAACTCTGACGGTTGGAGCTTATGGACAAGTTGTTGAACTTTTAAAAGGCGAATAATATGGAACTGACCAACGACACAAGAAACCGATCCGGTTATGCAGAGGTTTCAGGTGTAAAATTGAATTACACCATAGTTCAGGAAACCGGAAAACCGGCAGAGTCGGTTAGAGCCGATATCCTTAAAAATGACTTAAGGATTGGAACTGTAAAGATCGAAAAGGATGGTCGTATGTATATCTCTTTGGATAAAGCAGGTATTACCGAACCTTTGGATCAGATTGCTATCATTTCACAGGCGATAAACGATTCCGCGCAAGTATTTAACGAATCAGTAACAGAGTAGCACTTATGGCAGCAGGAGATATCATCATCCCGGATAACACGATCACACCGGAGATTAAACAGCAGATCGCGGCAGCGGTGGTGGATTTGATTGCGTCTACGGCGAAAGATCCGGGGCAGTACGAAGAGGTAAGTTCACTTACCGGTGTGTCCTCTCTTCCCGCCTTTCAGGTATTGGGTAGCACATACAAGCTTGTACGTGTTGCTCTGTCTGTTTTGAAGGGCGTAGATGGACGTGAAGTATTCTTGCAGGTAAATCAGGATAAAACCTATATCCAATGGCGTTATACGGACGGTAATTGGCAGAATCTTGTCGCTTTGTCCGATCTGAAAGGTACTGCCGGTGATACTCCTGTTTTCCGTACTGGTAGCACAGGCATTGAATGGAAGTACACCAGTGAAGAAGATACAGCTTATCGTGTACTTGTCCCTTACGATGATTTGAAGTTGAAGTTTTCCGATCTAACGCCGGAACAGAAAGACGAGTTGAAATTGCATTTTTCTGATTTGACGGAAGAAGATAAGGCAGAATTGAAGGGTGAAAAGGGTGATATTGGTCCGCAAGGTCTTAGAGGAGAACAAGGGATTCAAGGAGAAACAGGCCCACAGGGACCTATTGGCGAAACTGGTCCGCAAGGCCCTATTGGGCCTAAAGGCGAGCAGGGAGTAAAAGGCGATAAAGGAGATACGGGAAGTGGTTTTAAGGTACTTGGATATTTTAGCACGCAGGAAGAATTAGGGTCTACAATAGTTTCCCCACAAGCTGGTGATGCTTATGGAGTTGGTACAGGTGCTCCGTACGACATTTATATTTATGATGCAATCAATTCCGTGTGGAAAAACAATGGTCCGCTTCAAGGTGCTCAGGGTCCAAAAGGTGACAAAGGTGATACCGGTCCTCAAGGACCTCAAGGTGAAAGAGGTGATATAGGTCCTCAAGGTTTGCAGGGTATTCAAGGCGATCCTGGCCCTCAAGGTCCTACGGGAGAACAGGGCCCGAAAGGCGATAAAGGAGATCGAGGTCCAGAAGGTCCGCAAGGCCCAGCAGGAGAAGATGCGGCTATTACGGTAGATGCTCCAAAGGACGGAAAAACCTACGGGCGTAACAATGGGGCGTGGTCGGAGATAGTGGCGAGCAATCAGTACCTTGACTTGACAACTTTATTTCCAAATGAAAGCGGTACATTATCAGATGAAAATTATCAAAAGGTAGTTGATGCATGGGAGAACAAAGTTTCTTTAGTACAGATTTATGGTTCATATGCTCCTATGGTGATCGAAAGAAATGAAGGAGTCTATAACATAGCGGTGAGTACAACTGAGTTCGCTTCTTCTGGAATGACGGTAGGTGGAATGTCTATCACAATCAATGTAGACAAAACATACACAAAAAGTTCAAACTATTTGACTCTTAAGAATGCTGATACTGGCACAAAATACCTCTCCGACAACGGTCAATACCTCACTCCCCCCACCGCCACCCCCATCACAGCGGGGTATATGTCGGCGGAGGACAAGAAGAGGGTGGATGATGCTATTGTCCCGACGAGCATAACAAAAGTATCAAGCCTTGTAAGTTTGCCTGTAGAGAATTACAATATACTTGCTACTATGTCTTCGGCGACGGCTATATCCTTTGCTTCCACACCAAAAGAAGGTGCTGAATTTATGATCAACGTGTACAATTCCGGCGGTTCGGATTTTACAGTCAATTTTCCAAGCACTTCAACCTGGAAAAGTAATGAAGCATCCGTGACATGCAAGGCTGGCAATTTCACTCCTATATCTGTACAGTACTTAAATGGCTATTATGTTGTAGTTGTTAATTGATAGAAGGTGGGTTATGAAGAAAAGAGTGATGATAGGAGGTACATTAGTGGATTGGAATTCGTCTAAAATATACGATATTGTATATTTTGACGGTAAAATTTTAAATTACACGTCAAGCTATACAAGTAATCTTGGTGCAGCTGTAGGTATTATTTTCAGAAAAACATCTGATCGTGTATATATAGTTTCGGGAAAACGATTTTCAGGGGTGTGGGGCGGCAATGGGTATACGGGAGGGGAAATAACTACTACTCATTCTGTTGCGAAGGCGGATCTTAAAGGTTTATATAATACCAATATGATCATGGAGAATCTTGGTTCTACAGCATCAGCCGCTTATAAATGCAGAACGCATACGACTGATGGAACAAAAGTAGGAGATTGGTATATGCCGGCAGAGGGAGAAAATTATCTGATGTATCAAGGGAAATCTACCATAAACTCTAAGATATTAAGTATAGGTGGGACACAATTCGGGTCAGAGGACTATTGGTCATCAACAGTTGTAGATAATTCGAACGCCTGGCATGTCAGGATGAGTGCAGGAAATATCTATTATGATATAAGAAGTTGGACACGTTATTATCGTCCATGTTTGTGTTTAGATTTAAATGGAAATATAATTAGAGAATGATATACATACACAAAGAACAAGGTTTTTGGGATGTAAGTGAAGTTCTCCCAAATAACTATTTGACAGGATCAACGCTCGAAGAGTATAACAAAGGCTCATATCTCCTTTTGAGTGATGAACAGGTGGCTTTTCACGAAGCACACCCGAATGCCGGACCAGTCGAATGTTGGAATATGCAATTTGATCAAGAAAGGTTGCTTCAGACCGCAAAAGACCTGAAGCGCCAAGAAGTCTACAACACCGACTACCGGCACTACTACATTGACGACAACGATGCCTATACTTATGACCGTCTGTCGCTGAAGGACCAGTGCACCCGAAAAGATACGGTTGAAGTAAACGGGAAATTGTATAAATCCGCCCTGTTATTGGAAGCTCTTAATGAGATGGCAGATTACAATGATATCTGTATAGGTCTATCAGAAAAGTTGCTCTCCGATATTGAAGCAGCCGAGACAGTGGAAGATGTAGAAGCAATTGAGGTGACGGGCTATCCCGATGTAATCCATAGGACGACAGACGAATTACAGGAAGCCGTAAAATACACGGAGTCGCACGATTCCGAGAAGCAGCTATCCCGTATCACCCGTAAATCCGTGTCTGCAATGTCGCTGACGGATGATGAAGCGATTAGTGCCAAATATGCGCATGCGGAATGGAAAGAATTTATTAACGGGAAGTTGGAAACCGGCAACCGGGTAATTAACGATGACTGGTTATGGAAAGTCCGGCAACCGATAAATCCGGTTCTCGAAATATATCCTCCTTCGGTAGATACGGCTGCTCTTTATGAGCGCATGGACGAAAATCACAAAGGCACAGAATACGATCCCAAGCTCTATGCGCCAGGTATGACACTTGAACAGGGAAAGTATTACACCAAGATGGAAGATGGTGTAAGAAAGAAGTATTACTGTTTCTACGGGACGATCGATCCGGTATATGCAAACTTAAAACAATTGATTAACTTAAATGTAAGATTGGTATGATAACTATTTTGACAATTATTTCGATGCTTGTTATTGCGGCCTACACGGCTGCTGTGTGTGTAAAGACTAAAGGAGTGCCTTATTCTATCAGTGCTACCTACTACTATCTGGAGCATAAATTATGGTTTATGGCAACGATGTGGCTGACTGCCGGCTTATTGATGCCTGCAATATTGGAGGTAAGTAAAACAAATACGGAATGGATTGCATTTCTGTCCTGTATCGGCATGTTCTTTGTTGGTTCAGCTCCCAATTTCAAAGATGATTATGAGAGCAAGATACATTCTGCCGGAGCAATCACCTGTATTGCCGGATCGCAACTTTGGGTGGCATTAAACTTCTGGCCTATGTTGTTTGTATGGCTTGCCTATGTAGGCTATACCGCATTAAGTATTGCCAAAGAAAAAGAAGGCACATTTTGGTATAAGTTCTACCAGAGCAAGCCGATGTTCTGGATTGAGATAGCAGCCTTATTATCCACTTATTTTACCGTATTATTCAATATGTGATATTATGCAAAGATTAATTCCATATCTACAAGATTTTACCGGTTGGGTGCAGGCTGTTTCTATTGCGGTAATTGCTTCAATGTTAGATTTTTTCGCACCTATCGAGCATTTTCTTATAGTAATACCTGTAATGGCTACCATAGATATGTTCTGGGGGCTGGCAGCCGATGATTTGCGTTTTAGGAAAAGTAAATTTTTTAGGACGATAATCTATCTTCTGATTTACCTTTTGATCCTGCTTATTGCTTTTTGGATTGGTATAATGATGGAGCAGGATAAAGACAGTACAAAAGCCTTTGTCAGTTGGATAACGTGGGTAGTAGTGTATTGTTATGGTCTGAATATACTGAAAAACATGCACACGGTATATCCAGACAATAAAGTTATAGCCTTTTTGTATTGGGTTGGATCGGTTAAGTTTCTAAGTAAAGTAAATTATCTTGAAGAATATATGAAATCAGTAAAGAAAAAGGAGGATAGGAAATGAATATAACAGAGAATTTTACATTGGAAGAATTTATACATAGCGATACTGCTATTGCAAAAGGAATAAAGAATGATCCGGGATCGCGTGAGAAACTGGCTATCACCAATCTGTGTGCAAAATTGCTACAACCATTACGGGATGCTATCGGCAAGCCTATCTCCATTAATTCAGGCTACAGATGTCCAGAGTTGAATGCGGCAGTGGGTGGTGTTCCTACATCTCAACATCAAAAAGGGGAAGCAGCCGATTTAAGTATTGAGGGGAAGGCCGGTGATTTATTGGAAGTATTGGAAGATTCCGGTTTGCCATTCGATCAAGCTATCCTATACCGTAAAAATAACTTCCTTCATGTTTCGCTAAAGCTAGAAGGAGAACAAAGAAAACAGATCATTATCAAGAAATGAAAGCCTGGTATACCGTATCTATTTTAGCTCTTTGCTTTGCTTGTTTTTTTGCCGGAAGGTATTCTGTAGAAAAGCGAATAGAGGTAGTCAATGAAACAGACACAATCAATGAGCCTGCTCCCGATCCTTCTTATGTGTTAGATGTAGAGGAAATTGAGTTACCTTATCCTATTTTCGTATATCAGAAGGGTGACACAGTAAAAGAGCTTGACACGATTTATGTACCGTTACCGATTCAACGAAAAGTCTATGAAACTGATTTGTACCGGGCGGTTGTGAGTGGTTATAGGCCTAATCTCGACTCAATTACAATCTATCATAAACGAGAGATTGTATACCAGAAAGATCGTCGCTGGGGACTAGGAGTAATAGGTGGATATGGTATAGGCAAGAATGGCTTTTCTCCGTATATAGGAGTAGGCCTATATTATAGAATTTGGTAAGTAGACTTTTGTTCATAGTCTCTTCCTATGGGGCTGGGAAGTAAAATAAAAGCCCCCAACGTATCACGTTTAACTGCTACATAAAACTGATACACAAGCATAGACACTCGCACGTTGGGGACTTAATATCTTCAACATGAATGTCTATGCTTTTGTTGCATTATGTGTGATAAGTTTTATGTAGCGAAGGCAAAGATAAACATAAAAAATTAAATAGTATGTGTAAACTTTGCATCAAAAATCGTCGGGAGAGCACAATGATGAGAGATAACGAGGTCCATCGTATATACGATGAAATTATTGACAACCTCGGAGAGTTGGCAAGTGCCGTTTCAAAATCATATATTTATGAAAAGATTAAGGAGAGGACGAAGTTGAGCATCAGGACAATTTCGTTTATCTTGAACCATACGAGGTACCAATGAAAAGAGCTCATTTACACAATTCGTTCAGTATATTTTCAAAAATAATTTTATATTTCCTTTTTGTTTTCCTGCTTTTGTAAAGGGTATAAATAAGATTCAAATATTCTTGCGGATACAGATCACAGCATTTTGTAAGTCCCTTGACTTCGGCGAGGAATGCTTCTTTTGTCGTGTATTGGTCTCCATAATCCGGAACAATAACTGTATCTTTCTTGAAAAAGAAAGGTTTTTTACACCCTTTGATGTAAAGTTCTCCAATTACGATCCCTTTCTTGAACACATATGATAGAGGGGCTCCTTTTTCCGGATTTTTCCCATGAACAGGATTTGAAACGCCTGATCTATCTTCTGATGTTGTGAAAGTCGTTAAAATACAATTGAATCCGTCGTTATATAATACAATTGAAAATTTTTCTTTCGTTATGGCTTTCAAGGTGAAAGTACCATGCAATATGCTTCCCGGTGTAAACATTACAAATAGTGTTTGTGTAATTCTTTACTAAACAGCATGTTCTCTTTTGCTTCATGAAACCTTTGCAACTTCAAACTGTTGTCTTTGATGAGCTTTGTAAAATCCAAACTATGATCTGTTTTTGTCACTTTGGAAAAATCAATACCGTATTGAATGCGTGTCTGATCCCATAATGAGCCGGGCTCATGGGTAACGTTAACCAACTGTGATGGGGATTTTGTCCCGTAATCTTTCAAGACGCTATCGATAATGTCCATATCATAGTCGCTAAATTCACTATCGTCAAAATCCACTTTGGGGAATAATAACAGCGTGTTCTCTCCGATATCGTTATGGCAAAGGGCAATAAAACTGTCAAAAACACTTTTGTTGTATTTTATATAATACGTTTCAGGGGCAACAGGACCAAACTGCCATGCTTTATAATCTAACCATGTAACAGGAATACCATCGTCTTTTATAGCAGTTTCGTCTATCAGATAGAGGAGCTTTATCAATTGAGTGTGGAAAACGATACCTTGATGTTTTAGGATATATACCATCAAGTTACCAATCTTTTCCTTATTAACAGATATTCCGAGACACATACTAAACGTTTGTATTTAAAAAGTATTACGGTTGCAAATATCTTTTGTTTGCATATTCTGTGCAAATAATTTAACCAAATAATTCTTTTTATTCCAATGTTGTGAGAAAACGAGCTTCTTTTCTTTCTGCAATAACTTCCTTTTAATCGGAAACTTAAATTTACCTATCCCTTGTGTGTTGTATAGTTTTGCGATGCGGTTGATATTGACCGTAACTAAGATTTAAAATACAATGGAAAAAACTTATGTATTTAATCAAGACGGGGCAGGTGGAGCGAGTAACGGCTTGCTTGCATCAATCCTTCCGTCTTTGCAGAACAGAGGTATTGATACAGGTTACCTCATGGGATTAATGAACGGTGGAGGCGGTAACGGTGGTTTCTTCGGGAACAACGGCGGTTTTCAGGACATTATTGCGTTGATTGTGATTGCTGCCATCTTTGGCAACGGTAACTTCGGTTTTGGAGGCAACAACAATCAGGGAGCTAATGAAGGCCGAGAAATGATTATGCAAATGCTTAATCGTAACGGCGTGGACATCGCATCGCTTGCCCAGGCGTTGAACTCATCTTCAGACCAAATCCTTGCTGGTATTAACTCTGTATCTCAGGCAATATGCAGTCTAGGCAATCAGATGGGACAGAATACCAACAGTATCATTACTGCAATCATGCAGGGCAATCAGTCTATCCTTGCTCAATTAGCCGATTGTTGCTGCAAAACACAGACTGCGATTGAACGTCAGGGGTATGAAAATCGCTTAGCGAGTTGCGAAAACATGAATACGCTTACACGTACAATGGAAGGGAATACTCGTTCTTTGGCGGACGCTTACCGTGAAGGATTTCAGGCTATTGTAGCCAAGATGGATGCCGCAGAAGCACGCCGTCAGCAGGAAGCCCTTGCTACAAAGGATGCAAGAATTGCAGTTTTAGAGGGGGAAATCTCTCAGCGTAATCAGAATGCGACAATATTGAGCAACTTCGGTCAGCAGATCGCACCGCTGGTAGCCGGCTTACAGGCATTGCAAAGTGATGTAGACGGTATCAAGTGCAAGATGCCTCCAACGGTATCTGTTCCTTATCCACAGTTGCAGGTGTATAACCCGGAAACCTATCGTGCGGCCGCTTTCGGTGCCTATGCAGGGGATGCGGCTTATGCTCGAGGCGGTTATGGATGTGGTTGCAATAACTACTGGGGTTGATCCGGGCAAGAAAGGAGGTAATTATGTGGCCTAACTTTTTTACAGGATTTCCTTTTCCGTTCCCGTCACTTGGTAGGGCAAACTTTAACACCTTGCCTACGGTGGCTGTGACGGTAGGGACGGATAACGTGACATTAGAGCTTCCGAACCATGCGTTTCGTAACCGGGATTATGTAGGCGGTTTCTATGTCAATCTCCGTCAAGCTATCCCGGCTGGAACAACAGCAACTCTTCCTATTTTGATTGGGACAAACGGTGATACTCGTCCGTTACTGGCTTATAACAATGAGCCTGTGACTGTTGCAAATTTGGCGGGAACCGGAATATATGAGATACACTACAACAAGTATACCAACGAATTGTATCTTGTTAATGGTGGATATAGACCGACAACGACTCCGGCTCCTACAGCAGAAACGGCTTCTTTACGAAGCAAGTAGTAATTAACATGGAGTTTTGTGGTTGTTGTAAAAATTGCAATAACCACACTCCTTTAAAATCAAACAATCATGTTTCAAAATCTTCGAGTAAATAATCAGTTGTATATTCTTCATAAGGAAGCCAAACATTTCATCGAGATTGGTTCTGTGGTAAGCGTTTCTGCACCCAAGCCTAAATATCCTATGCCCGCTCCTATGGGACAGATACCTCAGATGGAGATGGTCGTAGATGTTGTGGCTAATATTAATGGTCAGAACACGACGTTTCAGAATCTTCCCTCCGGTAGTGATATTGCCGACTTTGGGCAAAACGGGAATCTTGTTGTCTCATGTTCCCGCGATGCAATGAACAATGAAATATCCATGATAAAACAAAAAAGATTGGATAGGGTTAACAGTCGGGATTATGATCTCAGCGTGATAGCATCCTGCGATGAGATGTTAACAATGATCAATCCTGAATTTGCAGAAAAGCAACGTCAAGAACAGGAGATCAACACCCTTAAAGCTCAGATGTCTGATATGAGCAAAAATATGTCCGAACTTATGGAGCTAAACAAGCAATTGATGCAACAGCTTGGAGCTAAAGAAACAACTAAAAAGTAATAATTATGGGATCAAATAGAAAACTTGAAGAGCTTTTCAGAGAGTTCGATGCTTATGAAGACGAAGACTTGATGGAAGCGATAGAAGAAGCCTATAAGCTTGGTTGCAAGGAAGGCAAGAGAAAAGCGATGGAAGGCGGTATGGGATTCCGCGACGATGACGATGACGACGATGATGATTTCCGCGACATGTGGAGACGCGGCGGAGAAGGTTTCGGTGAAAGGCGCGGTGTGAGAGGAACCGGACGGTATGCCGGGGAATACCGTAGACGCAGACGTTAAATCAGAAGGGGACATTGTGCCCCTTCTTAAAAAGTAAAGATATGAGATTAGATATGTACGATGATTTTCCTTCGGGGATGAAAGCTTATTTAAGCGCATATGGCTGGCATTTTTCTAAGGCTATGTGTGATTGGGCTATTTCCATGATGGAAAAAGAAGATGGAGCTGGTAAAAAAATAAAGGTACAGCCTTGGACAAAAGAGCAGATCGATGAAATGCTTAAAAAATATAATGTCGATGTAAAGAAGAAAGGCGGCTATGACTATGTGTATGTTGCCAATATGTGCAAGGCTGATTTTCTTGGCTCCTCCGTCCCTAATGATCAATATGCTGCTTTATACGTGAAGAACGTTTGCGACGATCCGGACGCTTACGATGGTATTGTATTTACTCGTTTCTACGCCGATTGTATCGGTTCTGGAACGCCTATTATTTGGGATGAAATGATGTAAATATGATAAGAAGAGACCTATACATAAAGAAGTACGATTGGCAGGTGCATATATTTTATCGTGTCACCTGCTATTATACGGAAGAGATCATAGGTTTGTTGAAATCAATAGATTGTCCGAAAGACAAGGCAAGAGAGGCTTACAATAATTTGGTGTCATGTAAACTTGATACTGGTGTCACGTACTCCAATTACAAGTTACGGGAATCTGTAATGGTCATAAGCAAGACTTCGTCCCCGGAAGAGTTTTTAAACTCCCTAAAGCACGAATGTCGCCATTTGGAGGATCATATAGCTACGGCATTTAAAATGCCTATAGGGGGTGAAGAAGTGGCGTATTTGGCCGGTTATTTAGGTTGTATGTTGTACGAGGATGTGCAGTTGTTTATATGCGACTGCCGCAAACATAAACGGGAGAAGCTATGCGTAAAGCGAATAAAAAAGAAATAAGAAAATTAAAAAGGGAGTCAGCCAGACGCGAGATTGACCGCCTGGTTGACTCCCTTGACTTCGAGCCGGTCAACTTTAATGAGAAAGTGTGCCGGCTAAGGAGGCTGATGTGCATGTTATGAAGTGTGTATTAATCCATTATATATATGGACGATAATATGGTTTCATTTCAACTATCGAACTTCATTTTTTCGAGTTTGACAATCTGCTTTTTCAAAGATTCAATCTTCTTAAATCTCATATCTTCCGCCTTCTTCAAGGCTTCTTCTTTTGTGTGAACATAATCTCTGTTTAGCCATATAAAACCAATCCAATCTTCTACCTGAGCATATTCTTCATGAGTACCTTGCTTTATTTCAGCATCTACCTCTATGATACCTCTTGTTAAAGCATACTTGAATACAAAAATTTTCTTTTCCATTTTTTATTCTGTTTTATTGTTTGTTTTTACACTTCCGTAAGCAATACACCACACCAACATTTCATAGGCGGCTTCAATAATATCTTCTTTTTCGAAGATACTAAGTATAGATCGAGTATAAGTGTTTTCATAAGAAATACTTACGCCATTGGAATGTTTCCTAATTGTCAACACATTATTGTCTATAGAGTTAGGAAGAATGTTTATAATGTCTTGCAAAGTAAAAGTGGGAACTACCTCATAAGCAGTAAACCCTACACCCATAAATTCTTTTTGCAGGCTTAAAAAATAATTACCTTTAGAAGAATCGTTTATCCTACTTCCATGTGATCGTCTTGCCCAATATATGCTGGCTTTACTTGTATCAACACCCAGATCTTTAAGGTGTTGCATCTGGTCGATTGATAAAACTTGATTTTTCATAATTTAATCCTTCTTATTAGGTAATAAGTCATCCAAATACGCCCATTCCTCTACTGCATCTTTGTCGCATTCGTAATCATCGCATTCTTCATCATCCCAGCATTTTTCAATGGCATTCCAATATCGAACACCATAGCCCGTACCGGTGCTTAATTTGCCGTATACAAGACAGGGAATTTGAGGATAGATATCGTTTTCGTAATCGCCATAAGGCTTAGGCTCTTCAACACTCATTTTATGCCACACGCTGTTGATGCGCCAGCTTGCACCTTCCCTAAAGGCACGCGCAACACTATCCAAACTTATATCGTTATGAAAATTCCCTTCTATCCCTTCTATCTTTCGTTTATATTCAAGAGATGCTTTTATTATATCTTCTCTTTCCATTTCTTCTTTTGTTAAATTCTTTCGTGATTTGAGCTACTCCATATTAATTATGTTTAACATGGGGTTTGTCAAAACTTCTTTTATACGATCCATGCTAACATCGTAATACCTCTTATTAGTCTCAAAGCCTATAAACTTACGTCTTGTATTGATACAAGCAACGGCAGTTGTACCACTCCCCATGCAATTATCTAATATCGTATCTCCCTCATTTGAATAGTTTTTTACAAGATATTCGATAAGAGCCAATGGTTTCTGTGTTGGATGTAATCTTTTACCTTTCAGGTTAAATTTTAAAATGTCACATTCGTTTTGACCATTATACACGCATCTGCTATTGTTCTCTCTGTCAAACTCAGATCTAATATCACTATAAGACCTTTTAAATCTATTTGTAATTTCTTTCAATCGTATATAATTTTCCTCAGTGGGAATACGGAAGTCAGAAGAATATCTAAACCAGTGATTAGCAGATTTGTTGGGAATCAAAGATTCAATCTCTTTTATCGAAAAACCACTCGCGTTTAATTCTCTGATGAAATAATCTCTTAATAGCTTGCTTTTGTTGGAATTGGCATATTTATTTATCCTAAAGCATAGAATTATCTCATATGTAGATAAAGGAAGATTTTTTACGGATTTATGCCTCGTTTTATTGCCTTTCTCCCATATAAGAGCGTGTGAAAATTCATTCATATTAAAGGAATTCATTAATAAATTTCCAAAATTCATTTGACAGAAAAGCAGAACATTACAATTACGCTTACAAATTCTTCTATATTGTTGTATTAATTTTTTACAATCAATTTTTTTATCCCATTCATAGCTAGTCACACCATACGGTAAATCACATATAATGCAGTCTATGCTTTTATCGGGTATACGTTTCATTCCTTCTAAGCAATCTTCATTGTATATTTTGTTTATATCCATTTGCTTCAGTTATTTTTTAGTTGTTATTCTTCTACATCAAATTTGTAAACTGTGATTTGTTGGTATTCATCACCCGGCAGCAGGGTAGCCGACGGGAAATGCGGTTTGTTCGGAGTATCCGGGAAACATTGTGCTTCAAAACAGATAGCGCTTCTTGCCGGGAATGTAGCGCCGTGTGCGCCTTCGAATCCGTTCAGCCAGTTGCCTGTATAAAGTTGCACGCCTGCTTCGGTTGTGTATACTTCCATGATACGGCCGCTTTCAGGATCTTTGCAGGTAGCGGCGAGGTCGAGCGAACCGCTTTCTGTTTTGTTCAATACGTAGCAGTGGTCGTATCCGGCACCGAATATCAATTGCTGGAATTTATCGTCGATACGTTCGCCTACGGTATGCGGAGTGCGGAAGTCCATAGGAGTTCCTTCCACTTTGGCGATTTCTCCGGTTGGGATAGAAACTTCATCGATAGGTGTATAGAAATCAGCGTTGATAGTAACGATGTTGTTGTTGACGGTAGGAGTCGGATTGGAGATGCCGGCGAGGTTGAAGAAACCGTGGTTAGTGAGGTTTACAACCGTTGCTTTGTCAGTAGTGGCGCGGTATTCGATAGTCAGTGCATTCACTTCATTTTCCAGTCGGTAGGTCATTTCTACTTCCAGATTACCGGGGAATCCCTCTTCGCCGTCGGCAGAAACATAATTGAATTGCACGGTGCTTTCATCAATCTGGATAGCGTCCCATACACGGGCGTGGAAACCGGTAGGTCCTCCGTGCAAGGAGTTAGGGCCGTTGTTGATTGTGAGTTCATGTTCTTCGCCGAACAAAGTGAATTTTCCTTTGGCGATACGGTTGCCATAACGTCCGATAGTTGTACTCAGGAAAGGTTCCGGGCTGTTGATTACATGGTCAATGCTGTCGTGTCCGAGAATCACATTAGCATACTTACCGTTTTTGTCCGGTACCATAATCGAAAGAATGGCGCACCCGTAATTCGTTACGGCCACTTCCATTCCCTTTTTGTTTTTAAGGATAAATAAATCTGTTTTTTTATCATTTATATCCTTTTGAAAATCTTTCCGGCTGAGCCCTGAAAGATTTCCCTCTGTTGGGAATGTGTTATTCATGTCTGGTATTATTAAAATTTTCCTGCAAATAAAGGCAAATTCTTTCTTACTCACAAATTATTCGGACTAAATATAGCAGGTGCTTTAGGAAAGTTTAGCGTTATTACTTTAATGTTCCTATTCTTTTTGGTATGTTTTTTTTCAAAAAGATTTTTATCGTCCTTTTCTTAAAACTAAACTATTTTTTGTATGTTTGCTCCCGGATTCATGCAATCCGAGCGAATTTAATCTAAGTTTATAACAAGAAAAACAAAAATGTATCCATTAAAATTCGAACCAATTCTGAAGCAGACGCTTTGGGGGGGCGACAAAATTATTCCGTTCAAGCATTTGAATTCAGACTTGAAAGGAGTAGGAGAAAGCTGGGAAATTTCCGGCGTTGAGGACAATGAATCCGTAGTGGCCAATGGCCCGGATAAAGGTTTAACCCTTGCCGACATGGTGAGAAGGTATCGCGAGGAACTGGTAGGTGAAGCGAATTATGCCCGTTTCGGAAACAAATTTCCATTACTCATTAAGTTTATTGATGCCAAGCAGGATTTGTCCATTCAGGTACACCCGGCCGATGACCTTGCGAAAAAACGTCACAACTCAATGGGTAAAACAGAAATGTGGTATGTGGTAGATGCTGACAAAGGAGCTAAATTGCGTTCGGGATTTTCTGAACAGATTACTCCGAAAGAATATAAAGAACGCGTATTGAACAATACGATTACCGATGTGCTGCAAGAGTACGAGATTTATCCGGGAGATGTTTTCTTCCTTCCTGCGGGACGTGTACACAGCATTGGTGCGGGGGCGTTCATCGCTGAAATTCAGCAAACTTCCGACATCACTTACCGTATCTACGACTTCAACCGTAAAGATGCGAACGGCAAAACACGTGAACTCCACACTGATTTGGCCCGTGAAGCTATCAACTACGAAGTATTGGATGATTATCGTACCAAATACGAACCGTTGAAGGATGAACCGGTAGAGTTGGTTGCCTGCCCTTATTTCACCACTTCTTTGTATGACATGACCGAAGAAATCAGTTGTGACTATTCGGAACTCGATTCATTCGTCATTTTTATTTGCATGGAAGGCTCATGCAAAATGGTGGACAATGAAGGCAACGAACTGACAGTAAATGCCGGAGAGTCTATTTTGCTCCCCGCTACCACTCAGGATATTACTATTACTCCTGAAAGTGCAAACGTGAAGTTGCTGGAGACTTACGTATAAAAGGATATTTCAGCTTCATTGAGATGAAGTTGTTACTTCGACAAGCATAAGGCTTCCACGGGTTGGAAGCCTTTTTTATAATATCTCATATTTCGGAAGAATTTTAGAAAGCTGTGCTTCATGACTGCTAAAGCATAGCTTTACAATCTCTAAAGCTATGCTTTAGCAGTTAAATAACGCCGCTTCATTTTGCAGACATAAATACAGTAAATACACCTTTTCAGGCTTTTCCACATACACACACACACGCATGTATATAATAATGAGTTCTTCTTCAAATTACCACTAAATTTGAAGAAGAACCTAATAATGTAACTTAAAGTTCAGTTTCCAAAATACTTATGTCAAGTATCTATTTTCTATAATAGCTAAAAATTCGGAATAACTTGTTTGAAGGGCAATAGACAACGGTTGTTATGAGTTTACGCCGTTTTATTCGTTTTTTCTATATTACTATAACATGTGTGCGTGTGTAGGGGAAGGCCTGAAAAAGTGTACTTACTGTACTCGCTCACATTGAAATGTGTTACTGAAGTATATACTTCTACTTAATGAGAAGATCGAATTATCTTAAATTCCTGAAATACGTGCGCACCTTCCTCATAACTTTGACCCCCAACATCACACCGTCGAATATAGCCATGCCCGTATTGAATGAACGCATGATAGCATCTGCCTTGTTGTTAGCTGGAGCAATGGGGGCAAATATCTCGCGTGTTGTGGCTGTCATTGCTTTTTTCTGGGCATGTATCTCATTCAAAAGCTTCTTTTTGCGTAGGGATATTTCTTCTAATGTGAATTTCTGTGGTGTTTGCGCACTCATAATTTATTTATTTGAATCAGTTAAAAATAAATTGGCAAGGAAGTTCACCATAGGAGATATGATGAGTTGCTTGCGGAAAATAATAACAAGAGCGATGAGCAGAACGTTGATGCCTGCTATAATGGCAAAACTTGCCATAAGGCCGCCTACCAATGGTTCTAATACATAAGCCAGAGCAAAAAGCAGGTAAAACAGGGCTACCATGCCTAAGATGATAAGTACTAATACCATGATTAACGTTGAAAACAGGATAGTCAGTTTTTCCGTTAACTCTAATTTGGTGTATTCTTTTTGAAGTTCTAAATATTTCTTGAACTCGAAAAATAACTGCTGAAAATTCTCAATACTTTTATCGTCTGCAAACATGGTCGCTCTGTTTT
>ERZ833782.560-NODE-560-length-43919-cov-5.542449_pt1 | contig 43919 bp, 32 predicted proteins | sample MGYA00519577_ERZ833782 | MGnify/ENA primary metagenome ERZ833782 (study PRJEB31850, sample SAMEA3708745) | human gut metagenome | biome: human gut; feature: human-associated habitat; material: faeces | place: China | collected 2014 ...
GTCTTTTGCAGAGTATCTCCGCCTTTCCCTGTCCTGCCGGACTTACAGTCATTCTATTCTTTTTCTTTCAGAGACTCCGCCATGTCGCCTCTTACATCTTCTCACCCGGGATGACCGGAACTGCGCCCTGCGGAACCGGGCAGGTATAGCCGCCATAACGTTTCATCTTCTTGTTGAACTCGTCCTTCGCTGCCTGTAAAACATCCGGCTTCTCCATGAGATCGATCGCGGTAGCCGCGATGACCTTTCCCGCTAACAGCATATTCTTGTGGGCAATGGATGTCCGTCCACAGGAGACATTCTGCCAGGAATGTCCCGGTGCCTGTGCCGGGAATGTGGAAGTATTGATCTGCGCCGTCGGAATGCACCAGCTCACATCACCGACATCCGTGGATCCCATTCTCGGTTTCTCATAGTAGAGATACGGGACAAGGAACTCATTCATCGGTGTTGTGCCGTGTTTGGACTTCTCATCAACATATTCGTAGATATCGCTGCTGTCCTCCGTCGCATCTCCCGGAAGCTTGTCAGACTTCATCTCAACGGAATCGTAGAGGGCTTTCGCGTACTTTAATTCTTCTTCCGTGTAATGGCAGACACCGAGATCATTGAAGTTGTCCCACATAAGGGACTCCAGGACCTTGTTCGGAACGGTATTGGAGCAGCCGTCGATAAACTTCTTCTCCATCTTTGTATCTGTCATCATGGATGCCGCAAGAGCAATACGGTCGACTCTCTCCTGAAGCTCCAGCGCGTCCTTTACCCAGATGGAGCGGACCATATAGAGGACCTGTGCCTTCGGCTGTACCACGTTCGGAGAATCTCCACCGGCATCCGTGATGGAGTAATGGATCCTCGCGCTGTCCGGCATATGCTCTCTTAAGAACTGGACACCAATGTTCATAAGCTCCACCGCGTCGAGAGCAGAACGTCCCTTGTCCGGCGCACCCGCCGCATGGGAGGCAACACCAGTAAACTTATACTCTGTCTGGATACAGGTGTTGCAGGTACCGGAAGTAACCTGGTTCACATTTCCCGGATGCCAGGTGAGAGCCGCGTCGCACTCCGCGAACACGCCGTCTCTTGCCATAAATGCTTTTGTAGCGGCACCTTCCTCACCAGGGCAGCCGTAAAGGATCACTTTACCGCTTCCCTCACCTTTTTCTTCCAGATATTTTTTTATAGCAAAAGCCGCAGCCATGGAACCCGCGCCTAAGAGGTTGTGGCCGCAGCCGTGGCCGTTTCCGTCTGCGACAAGCTCTTTTCTGGTCTCAGATCCGGCGATCTGGGAAAGACCTGTCAGAGCATCATACTCAGCCAGAATACCGATCACCGGCTTTCCGGAACCGTAGGAAGCGCGGAATGCAGTCTCAATGTTGTCAAAGGGATGTTCGACAGTAAATCCTTCTTCTTTTAATACCTTTGCGTAAAGTTCACCGGATTTGTACTCTCTCAGGGAAAGCTCCGCGTAGTCCCAGATCTTATCGGATACGTCGGTGATCACTCCTGATTTCTCGTCGATATAATCGAATGCTGTCTGTTTGGATGCTGACATGTCATGTTCTCCTTTCAAAAATCCCGCCAGGCAAGACTCCAAAAGTCTGCCTGGGCGGGATATGACTTACGCGAGCAACGAGCCAAAGTCCATGCTTGCATGAGACCTTGGCGACTGCCGCGATAACTTGAGAAGCTCGCAAAGCGTGCTTCTCATAGTTCCTCTTAAAACAGCTTTTCCCGCTGTTCTTTCATCAGTATAATACCTTGCTTAAAAATTCCTGTGTCCTCGGGTTCTGCGGATGATTGAAGACCTCATCCGGAGTGCCTTTCTCCGCGATCACGCCGCCATCCATAAAGAATACGCGGTCGGAGACCTCCCTCGCAAATCCCATCTCATGGGTTACGATCACAGTAGTCATTCCTGTCTTTACAAGGTCCTTGATAACATGAAGAACCTCTCCTACCATCTCCGGATCAAGGGCGGAAGTCGGCTCATCAAAAAGCATAACATCCGGTTCCATCGCCAGCGCGCGCACGATCGCAAGACGCTGTTTCTGTCCGCCGGAAAGCTTCTTCGGGAACTGGTTCTCCTTATCCGCAAGACCAACGCGGTTTAAAAGCTCCCGCATCATCTCGTCGGCTTCCTTCTGTGTTTTCTTTCCGAGAAGGACCGGGGCAAGCGTTACGTTTTTTCCAACTGTAAGATTATTGAATACATTAAAGTGCTGGAATACCATTCCCATCTTCTGGCGATGCAGGTTGATATCCACATTCTTGTCAGTAATGTCGGTTCCCTCAAAATAGATCTTGCCGGATGTCGGTGTCTCAAGGAGGTTTAAGCAGCGTAAAAATGTACTTTTACCACCGCCGGACGGTCCGATAACGGAAACGACCTCTCCTTGATCGACATGCTCGGTAACACCCTTTAATACCTGAAGACTGCCGAAGGATTTATGCAGATCTTCTACACGAATCAGTTCTTTTTCACTAGCGCTCACTTGCGTTCATCCTCCTCTCCAGTAAGGCAATCAGCTTGGACATGATAAATGTCACGCCGAAGTAAATGATACCAACGATGGTTAACGGCTCAAGTACACGGAATGTAAGACCGTTGATGGTCTTAAACTGGGTCATAAGTTCTCCGATAAAGAACGTGGACGCCAGAGATGTCTCCTTGACGATCGCTACGAACTCGTTGCAGAGTGCCGGAAGAATATTCTTGACTGCCTGCGGGAGAACGATATGGATCATGGTCTGGCGCGCGTTTAAGCCCAGAGAACGTGCTGCTTCAGTCTGTCCGACATCGACAGCCTGGATACCTGCGCGGACGATCTCACAGACATAAGCGGTAGAGTTTACGCAGCATGCAGTCATAACGCATGTAAACTCGCTTAAGTTGAAGAACGGAAGCCAGGTCGGCAGCATAAAGTAGAAGAAATATAACTGCAGCAGGATCGGCGTACCGCGGATAATTTCGACATAAACGGTAGCGATCAGCCGGAGCGGCTTAAATTTTCCGATGCCCACGTTGCTGCGGCGCATCAGTGCCATCAGAGAACCGAAAACGGTACTGATGAGGACGGTGAGGAGACCCATAAACAGTGTCATTCCAAGACCCTGTAAGAATAAGTTCCAGTACTTCATCCAGACTTTTAACATGACGTTAAGAAACTCCATCTGGAAAACTCCTTTCGTAGATAAAACTTGAAAACAGACAAAGGTCTTTCCGGCATCTTCACCGGAAAGACCGAGCTCTGTAATTTCTGTAACCTGAAGTGAAAACCAATTCCGGCCTTCGCAGATCTTCCATCACGGAACGAAACGATCTGCTCCGAAATTAGTTCGTCTCGATACCGAGCTTCTCAGCAAGGGCAACCGCCTCTTCTCTCCACTGCTCATAGAGACCTTTCTCGTTAACTTCAACGATCACTTCGTTGATCGCATTTAAGAGATCATCATCGCCTTTCTTGACCGCGATAACGTTACCTTCACTTGAATAGTCAAACATGAAATCTGCCATTGCGATATCGTCGTATGTCTTTGCAAGGGATTCACCGTTATCACCGGATACAGCGAGTGCGTCAACCTTGCCTGTTGTTAACATCATAACACCGTCTGTTATATTTGTCACTAACTGGATCTGAACGTCAGACGGAAGCTGCTCTGTAGCAAGCTTGTTCTGTAAGGTTGCGTTCTGGGTAGCAACCTTCTTGCCTGCGAAGGATTCTGCTGTATTGTACTGGGAAGCAAGTTCCTTCTTAACTAAAAGGCCCTGACCTTTCTTCGTGTTTACATTATAACGCTCGGAAAGTCCCATAGCCTCTGCACGCTCATCTGTGTAAGCGAAGCCGGAGATACCCATATCAATGTTTCCGGAAGTAACTGCCTGCTGGATTGCGGAGAACTCCATCGGCTTGATCTCAAGTTCTACGCCAAGCTTCTCAGCGATGTATTTTGCAAGCTCCACATCGGCACCGACATACTCGGTTGTTCCACTGCTGACATCCTTGAATTCCCACGGAGCGAAATCAGGGGATGTTCCCATTGTGATCTTTCCTGCCGCAAGAACTTTTCCGAGATGGCCCTTCGGATCTACATTCTCAAGTGCCTTTAAGGAACCTTCCGCTGCGGCTTCTGTCTTATCCGCTTCCTTTGATTCAGTCGCTGTTGTCGCGTCGGCTGTTGTTGTCTCAGCTGCCGTTGTAGCTGCTGCCGTTGTCTCAGTGGTCTTGGAGCTTCCGCATCCTGTAAGAGCAGCAATGACCGCTGCTGTTGTCATAGCTAAAACGATGTTCTTCTTCATAATCGATCCTCTCCTCTTTGTTTCTATCTTTTTCTATGTCTCACATGTGTGATGTTGATACGCATTATAATGTATAATTATTCTTTTGTAAAGCACTTTTTTATGTTTTTTTTACAGATTATGCATTTTATACAATATTCAGTGCATAATTATATTGTTTCATGCAGTTTTTTCAATGTTTTATACATTATCAATGCATATATTCATCCTGATAAAGCATTAATATTTCTTTTTTTGCATAGCGCGTCACCTCTTTCAAATTTCCGGCATACATTTCCAGCATACGCTGCTGGGGCAACGTAAAAAGCAGCCCATCTCACTCCAGCGTGAAACGGGCTGCTCTTCTATTTTTTACCAATATTAGATTTCAGCAATATTGATCAGTGTAAGTTCTTTTGCACGATTTTCCATACTTGTCACAAGCGCTCTCGCAGTATCGACCGCAGTGAGAACGGTAACGCCTGTCTCGATCGCATTCCGGCGGATGATAAAGCCGTCATGGCTTCTCTCTGCGCCCTGTGCTGGGATATCGATGACAAGGTCGATCTCATGTCCAAGGATCAGGTCAAGAAGGTTCGGAGACTCCTGCTCGATCTTTCTTACCGGAATGACCTTTACGCCGTGCTCGTTGAAATACTTTGCGGTTCCTGAGGTACAGAAGATACGGTAACCCTGTGCCTTGAATCTCGCAGCAATGTCGAGCATCTCTTCCTTATCGGAATCACGGACAGTCATTACCATGTTCTTATACTTCGGAAGCTTGATACCTGCACCCTGGAAAGCCTTGTAAAGAGCTTCGTTAAAGGTCTTTGCAATACCGAGGCATTCACCTGTGGATTTCATCTCAGGTCCAAGGCTGATATCAGCCCCGCGGATCTTCTCGAAGGAGAATACTGGCATCTTCACTGCGTAGTAATCTGCCTCTTTCTGGAGTCCCGGTGTGTAGCCGAGTTCCCGGATCGTGTGACCACAGATGATCTGGGTTGCCAGCGGTACGATCGGGATTCCGGTTACCTTACTGATATACGGGACGGTTCTGGAGGAACGCGGGTTGACCTCGATGATAAATACACCTTCGTCATTAACAATAAACTGGATGTTGATCATTCCCTTTACATGGAGCGCCCTTGCGAGCTTCTCTGTGTATTCCACGATCGTCTTCTTGTTGTCCTCGGTGATGCTCTTCGCCGGATATACGGAGATACTGTCACCGGAGTGGATACCGGTACGCTCGATATGCTCCATGATACCCGGGATCAGGATATCGGTACCGTCGCAGATCGCATCGACCTCGATCTCCTTACCCATGATATACTTATCAACTAAGATCGGATGCTCCTGCGCGATCCGGTTGATGATGCCGATGAATTCGTCGATATCCTCATCGCAGATCGCGATCTGCATACCCTGTCCGCCAAGAACGTAAGACGGACGAACGAGTACCGGATAGCCTAACTCATTTGCTGCCTTTTTCGCCTCTTCTGCTGTAAATACAGTCTGTCCCTTTGCTCTCGGGATCTGGCACTGCTCCAGGATCTCATCGAAGAGTTCTCTGTCCTCAGCGGCGTCAACATCCTCGGCAGCGGTTCCCAGGATCGGGACTCCCATCTTCATCAGAGCCTCTGTGAGCTTGATGGCTGTCTGTCCACCGAACTGGACAACTGCTCCGTCCGGTTTCTCAATATCAACGATGCTCTCCACATCCTCCGGAGTCAGCGGTTCGAAATACAGTTTGTTAGCGATATCAAAGTCTGTGCTGACAGTCTCCGGGTTATTGTTGATGATGACGGTCTCAAAGCCCTCTTTCTCGAAGGCCCAGGTGCTGTGAACAGAACAGAAGTCGAACTCGATACCCTGACCAATGCGGATCGGTCCGGAGCCGAGAACGAGAACCTTCTTCTTCTCAGTCTCGCCCTCTGCCTCATTCTCGCTGCCGAAGCAGGAGTAATAGTACGGGGTTTCAGCCGCAAACTCGGCCGCGCAGGTATCTACCATCTTGAAGGCAGCACGGATGCCGTTTGCATGACGCATCTCCTTGATCTCATTTTCTGCGAGACCTGTGAGTTTCGCAATCACATGATCCGGGAATTCGATGCGCTTTGCTTCCTTTAAAAGATCAGCGTCGAGGTTCTTCCCAACTTTCTTTAAGGCATTCTCCATCTCAACGAGGATCATTAACTTGTCGATGAACCAGATATCGATCTTCGTGATGTCGTGGATCAGCTCGTAATCGAAGCCGCGGCGGAGTGCCTCCGCAATGACCCAGATCCGGCGGTCATCCACGTTATGAAGCTGCTCTTTTAACTGTTCATCTGTGAGTCCGCTGTAGTCGTAAGACATTAAGGAGTCTACATGCTGCTCAAGAGAGCGGATCGCTTTCATTAAGCCACCCTCAAAGCTTGTGCAGATACTCATGACCTCTCCGGTCGCTTTCATCTGGGTTCCTAACTTGTGACTCGCATTGATGAATTTATCGAAGGGAAGTCTCGGCATCTTGACTACCACATAGTCGAGCATCGGCTCGAAGCTTGCGTAGGTCTTCTTTGTAACAGCGTTCTTGATCTCATCAAGTGTGTAGCCGAGGGCGATCTTCGCGGCAACCTTCGCGATCGGATATCCTGTCGCCTTGGACGCAAGGGCGGAGGAACGGCTCACACGCGGGTTTACCTCAATGACACAGTACTCAAAGCTCTCCGGGTGAAGCGCGTACTGTACGTTACAGCCACCGGTGATACCGAGTTCTGTGATGATCTTTAATGCGGAGGTACGGAGCATCTGGTACTCTTTATCTCCAAGTGTCTGGGACGGGGCAACAACGATACTGTCACCGGTATGTACGCCCACAGGATCGATATTCTCCATGTTGCAGACGGTGATCACATTTCCTGCACCGTCACGCATTACTTCGTATTCGATCTCTTTCCAGCCTGCGATGCAGCGCTCTACTAAAACCTGTCCTACACGGGATAAACGGAGACCATTTTCCAGGATCTCAGCACACTGCTCCGGATTCTGTGCAATACCGCCGCCGGAACCGCCCAGTGTATAAGCAGGACGAAGAACTACCGGGTAACCGATCTGTGCTGCTACTTCCAGACCATGTTTTACATCTTCTACAATGTCAGAAGGTGCAACCGGCTCACCGATCTTTTCCATGGTCTCCTTGAACATTTCACGGTCTTCTGCTTTTTTAATGGTAAGAGCAGTGGTACCGATGAGGCGCACATTGTGCTTCTCTAAGAATCCTGCGTCTTCCAGTTCCATTGCAAGGTTTAATCCGGCCTGTCCGCCAAGGGTTGGCAGAATGCTGTCCGGCTTTTCTTTTAAGATCAGCTGTTCTACTACTTCTACGGTTAATGGCTCAATGTATACACGGTCTGCAATGTCCTTGTCGGTCATGATGGTAGCCGGGTTGGAGTTTAAAAGGACAACTTCGATCCCTTCTTCTTTTAAAGAACGGCAGGCCTGTGTACCTGCATAGTCAAATTCTGCTGCCTGTCCGATTACGATCGGGCCGGAGCCTAAAACCAGTACTTTTTTAATTTCAGGATTCTTTGGCATCAGTCATTTACCTCCATCATTTTAAGGAAACGGTCAAATAAGTATCCGGAGTCCTGTGGTCCAGGGCATGCTTCCGGGTGATACTGTACCGTGAAAATGTTCTTTCCTGTGTATTTTAAACCTTCGTTGGTTCCGTCATTTACATTGACAAATGCAGGAACTGCGATCTCAGGCTTTACAGTGTTGGTATCTACTGCGTAACCATGGTTCTGGGAAGAAATGTAAACTCTTCCGGTCTCCAGATCTTTTACAGGATGATTTCCGCCTCTGTGGCCGTATTTTAATTTGTAGGTATCCATACCGTTTGCCAGTGCCATTAACTGATGTCCCAGGCAGATTGCAAAGATCGGTACATTGGAGTCATACATTTTTTTGATCTCTTTGATGATCTCAACATTTTCCTTTGGATCACCAGGGCCATTGGAAAGCATGATGCCGTCCGGATTTGCTGCCAGCACTTCTTCTGCAGGTGTATCTGCCGGATATACGGTAACTTCGCAGCCTCTTTCATTTAAGGAACGGGCAATGTTCTTCTTTGCGCCGAAATCCATTAAAGCTACTTTCTTTCCATTTCCTGGAAGAACGTATTTTTCTTTGGTTGTAGTAGCCATAACAACACCGGCTACTGTATAGGCTTTCATACGGCTGATAGGCTCAGACAGGTCTGAATACTCTTTTGTCGTGATCATACCGTTCATTGTACCTTTTTCTCTTAATAACTTTGTGAGGGCTCTTGTATCGATACCACAGATACCAGGAATATCATTTTCTTCTAAGAAATTCTGAATTGTGTCTTCACAACGGAAGTTGCTTGGGATCCTTGATAATTCTCTTACAATATAACCATCTGGCCAGGGCTTTAAAGACTCCATATCCTGACGACAGATTCCATAATTACCGATCAGAGGATAGGTCATAACAACGGCCTGTCCTGCGTATGACGGATCAGTTAATACTTCCAGATAACCGGTCATAGATGTGTTAAAAACGATCTCGCTGATCACTTCACGCTGGGAACCAATACTGGTACCAGTGAACACAGTGCCGTCTTCCAATATAAGGTATGCTTTCATAGGGGGAATACCTGTCCTTTCTTATGTTGTGTAGGGGGAGATTTACAAGCAAGCTTGACATCCGATTGCGCTTCCAAATGTGTGCGCTGCTATAGACCTCAGCCCAAATTGATAGCATTATAATATACCTTGCATAAATTTTCAATGGATTTGAAGACTAAATTTTTTTGCCTTATACTAATCTTTTTTGGCATCAAACTTGCTAGGCAGATTTATGGCAAAAGAGCGGGGCCAATCGGCCCCGCCCTCCATGTTTAAACCGTTTTTTCAGATAATTTTTTATTCTTCATCCTGAGAAATGGTTTCTGCCTCTTCTGAAGAAGTATCCTCTGTGGTTTCATCTGCGTCCAGAACTTCCGGTGCATCTTCTTCCTCATCCTCTTTTGAATCTGCATCTTCTGTTTCTTCAGGATCCTCCTCTTCTGCAGATTTATCCTCTTCGTCAGAGTTTTCCTCTTCTTTTACATCTTCTGCTGCATCGGATCTATCTTCATTGGACTTATCTTCAAGCTCATTTTCAGACTTATCCTCAGCCTCTTCTTTGTCTTCTGTCTCAGGATCTTCTGCCGGGATCACAGTCTCTGTTTCCTTTTTCTCCTGGCTGTTTTCCTGCTCATCTTCTTTCACTTTTGACAAAAGTTCTGCAGCAACTTCTTCCTCTGTCTTTTCGTCTTCCTCATCAAATTCGCTGTTTACGGTCTCAAAGCCCTGGAACTTCTTGTTCAGTTTCTCAAGAGTATCCAGTTCCAGCTCCTCAAGTTCTGCCTCTGTTACGTCCAGAGTACCCCAGCTTGCAGAAGAATTATACTGAACTGCATAAATAGTTCCTGAAAGCTTCGGAGCTCCTTTGATAGTCAGAGTGAACTCTCCTGAAACAGTTCCTGATGAAGTACGTCCATAGGAAGAACTTAAAGCTGCATTTCCCTCTGTAGCGTCAACCGTAACTGTAAAATCACCATTTAATTCAGACTTGCCCTTTGTTCCTGCAAACTGAAGCTGTGCTTCTTTCTCTGCAAGGACTTCTACATCACCTTCCATTGTGCTGCCAGCTGCGCCTGTTCCATATACATAGAACTTGCCTGATGATAGAGTGATATAGCAGGTGTTATCTTCTCCCTTTGCCTGCGCTGTTCCAGATGCAGACCCGGCATAAATGTCTTTTGTAGAAGAGCAGGTTACATTTTCTCCTGCTGTGAAATTATAGCCGTTTGCATAAGTGGTTGCATTCCAGCTGACATCGGATATGGTCAGGTCACCATTTAAGTTTAATGGCTTGGTTGACTTGATCAGATAAGGGCCTTTTTCACCTGACTGGATAGAAATAGAAGCTTCCGGCATTGTCACTTCGTCTGTAAGCTCTACATCATCATTTAAAATAAGTGTATCACCGTCCTGTGCTGCAGCCAGGGCCTTTTCAAAGCTTGTATAAGCCTGATCCCCGATCACAACTGCATCTTCCACTGGTTTCTTGCTGTATACAAACTGGATCTTGGAAGTTTTCAGCCAGGTTTCACCGTCATCTGTGGTCGTTGCTGCCCAGAGATATTTAGAGCCGCCCTTTTCGTTATCAAATAAAACAGACACGGGTCCTTCGTATTTTGTCCAGGTATCCTTATCCGGTTTTACAGTAGAGGAAGTATCTGTTATGTAATAATAGATCTCTGTGCCTTCTGCCAGGCAGCTGATGGTTGCCACCGGCTTCTCCTCATATTCATAGGTTCCATATCTTGTACTGGAAGTTCCCTTTACCGGGTCTACTGTAAATACAGGAGTTGCGCTGATTGCCTTTTTAATAGCTGCCCCCACAGCAGAAAGTACTTCCTTCTTGCCTTCTTCCTCATACTGCGACAGTATTTCAATATCTGCTGACTGCTCATAATATACATGCGCCAGCAGCTCTGTAAGGAATTCACTGTATTTTTCCTGTGATGCCTCATCTAACTGAATTGATGAGATATAACCGGAATAATTTACATCAACAGATGCTGTAATTCCATCCACTTCTGCTGAATAACTTCCACGCTCTAATACAGCCGGTCCTTTCTTCATAAAGCAGCACCATACAGTCACTACCTTGCTGCGGTTTCCTTCTTCATCAAAGGCTGCAAAACGTACTTCTTTGAATTCCGGAGTATTGCTGTAAAATGATACAGAATTGGTTTCCGCCTTTGTACTGGAGACATCCGGATCTGTTCCATCCTCTGTGTAGCGGACAGTTGTATTCTCTGCCTTATCAATGCTCATATAAATCGTAGAACTTGGGCTGCTGTAAAATCCATATCTGCTGGTGATCTTTGGAGCGAGAACTTCTTCATCACTTGACTCTACCGGCTCACCCTGAAGTGCCTGGATCGCAGCATATTTCATCACATCTGTGGAAATAGTCGCACGGCTTACTGCGTCTGCAGCATATTCATTGCCTCCACCTGGGGTGGTCTTTGCATTGATCAGATCAGACAGGTCTTTGCCGGCAAATTTCGTTGAAATGCCTGTAAAGCTGCTGCTGCTTGGGAAAAGGTAACCCCAGTATACTTCATCCTGAAGAGCTACCGGTACAGTTCCGTTATCAACGATCTTGGCTATTTTTCCGTTTACAACGGTAATACGGATCTTGCCTTCATATGGTTTATTGGTCTTGGATGTGATCATTCCACTTGCTTCATAGACTTTTATACCTTTTTCCTGTACTTCCGGAATCTGGATAAAGGAAAGTTCTTTTTCTGTCACATCAGATGCCTGACCATCTTTTACTGCCACTGCCTTTAATATCATAGTGCCCGTTGCATTTTCCGCTGCTGAAACGGAAACAGCTGTTTCTGCTCCGGTTCCTTCTGCAACAAATGCCTGGGAGTTTCCTGCCGGATCACTTCCATCTGTTGTATAACGGATCTGTGTGCCTTCCGGTGCTGTGATCAGCAGGTCTGCCGGCTCTGCTGCGCTGAAAACAAAACGGGTCCTCTGATCTGCAGTTTTTATAGCAGGTGCATCTGGCTTTTCTGTTGGATCTTCACTTTGAAGCGCTTTCTTTACAGCTGCCTTAATAGCGTTGGAAGAGATCGTTGCTCCTGATACAGCTTCGACCTGATCTACTTCTTCTATTGTCTTTGCTCCCTCTTCACCGCCAAATTCTTCAAATAACTCCAGAGCATCTTCCCAGAATGATGAATTTCTTTTTCCCGGCTCAGTTCCGTCATCTTCTACGGAAATGATATTTCCATCTTTATCTACAGTTACTTTAACCTTAACCTGATAAGTGCCGCTTACACTTCCATATTCATTGCTTGCTACCTCTGCTTCTCCTGTCAGGATCTTTGTTTCTTCTGGCTTATCATCTGGTTTGTCTGTGTTACCGGAGTCATCTTTTCCGGAGTCTCCGCCATTTCCAGTATCATCTTTTCCAGAGTCATCCTTGCCGGTATCATCTTTTCCAGAATCATCCTTGCCGGTGTCATCTTTTCCAGAATCATCCTTGCCAGAATCATCTTTGCCAGTGTCATCCTTGCCGGTGTCATCCTTGCCAGTGTCATCCTTACCGGAATTACTGCTATTGCCTGAGTTATCTGAGCTGCCAGAGTTTCCTGAACTGCTGGAACTACTATGGCTACTTCCGCCGCCTGATCCTGAAGATCTGGTTACCGTCGTGGTTGATTTCTGGATCGTAGTAAAGTCAGACTCGCTGCGGGTCTTAACATTTCCATTTTCATCTACCCACTGTCCCTGATCATTTACAGAAAATCCATCCGGTGTAACTGTGTTTACATACAGAACTCCTGCATCTTCATTTTCTGAGAAGTAATAACATTTGCCATCGATCCACTTCCAGCCGGTGACCATGGTTCCTTCTGTCTTTTCACCTGACTTGTTATTGAAGAAATACCATTTTCCCTGCTCATCCTGATACCAGCCGGTATGCATCTTTCCTTCTGTTTTTCCCTGCTGGGTCTCAAAATAATACCGGGATCCGTTGATCTGTTTCCAGCCAGTGACCATTTTCCCGTCTGATGGATCCATATAGTACCATCCAGAAGATGTAAGGACCCAGCCTGCATATGCGTTCTGCTCAGGATCACAGAATCTCCACGCTCCATCTTCCTGTTTCCAGTCTCCTGGTGTCAGGGGTGCGCCATAACCTGCCAGGCTTGTCTGAGCTGCCAATGCCGCGGATACGATCAGTACAGCTGTCTGTTTTTTCAGATTTTTCCTCATATGATTCCTCCTGCAAATACAGGGCTTCCGGAATTTTTTTCCAAAAGCCCTGTATAAAATTACTATTCTTTTATCGCAGTTTGATTATTCGCCATCTTTAGAAAGAGTTTCTGTCTCTTCTACAGCGGTGCCTTCTGTGGACTCTCCTACTTCCGGAACCTCAGGTGCATCTTCCTTATCATCAGAAGCTGCATCTTCTGTAGAATCCTCAGTTTCTTCAGACTTATCCTCTTCTGCTACATCCTCTGCAGGATCCTCAGTTTCCTCGGACTTGTCTTCTGCTTCCTCAGTATCTTCCTTCTCTTCGGTATCCTGATCATCTGCTGCGTCAGCATCCTCATTTTCTTCATCAGAAGAAGGGTCATCTGCCTTTTCTTCCTCTTTTACTTCATTTTCAGGATCTTTCGGATCAGAAACCTCTGAGTCAGAAACTTCTTCTGCCTTGTCAGCTGCAGGAACTTCTTCTGCTTCCTTTTCTTCTGTGTCGAAGTTAAAGCTGATGACGATCTCTCTTCCGTCTGCAAAGATTACTGTAAATGTATCATCTACAACAGTTGCTTCGTTCTCCAGTTCGTTGCCTTCTTCATCTACAACAACTACTGTAAATTCATTCCAGTCTTTCTCGTACTTAGGATCCAGAGCTACATCCAGGATCTCAAGGCTTCCCAGTGCATCTAACTCATCTGCATCTACTTCTACGGTCTTTACAACTTCTTCGTTCTTGTAGAACTTAACTTCTGCAGGAGCAGCGGAAATATTGATTGCTGCCAGCTGTGTATCAATATCTGCACCCAGAGCATTTGCTACTGCCTTCTTTACTGCTGTAAGTGAATATGTAGCACCACTCTTGATATCTACATCCACATCACTGATCGTATCCTTGGTTGCACCCTTAAAGATATCAAATTTTTTCTTTGCTCTCTTCCAGAATGAATCATTTCCATCTGTGTCTGTATCATTATCTTCTACAGATACAACTTCGCCTCTGGAATTTACAGTTACTTTTACTTTTGCAGTATACTCAAAGTCTTCTACTTCTGCGCTGGCTTCAATTTCCACATCTGGTCCATAATCTTTGCCAACATCTGTTGCTTCTACATCCGGATATCCATTAGCCTTGATCTCCAGTTTGTAATTGTCCTCTGCTCCCTCTGCAAATACTGCTGAAGGTTTTCCATGAGTACCTGCCTTTACATCAAAATTGATAGATCCATCTTCATTGATAAGCTCTGTTCCCTTGACTCCTGCTACTGTATTTCCATCCACAATAACAGTGGAAACAGCATTACGGTAAGCATCTAATTCATCTTCGTCTATTACGATCTTATTTCCTTTGATCGTAACGCTCTCAACGGAACTGGATAATACAAAATCTTTCTCAAAGGATGCATACTTACCGCTTTGGTCGCTTACATTTAAAGTATAGCTTCCTGCTGCTATGCCGTCTGTCCAGGTGATCGTATCATTATCTACCTTAAATTCAGAGACCTCTTCACCATTAGCATCTGTTACAACATATTCCGGAACATAACCCTCAGGAAGAGTTTCCAGTCCATTGATCTTTGCTTCCTTGCTGCTTGCCTTAACCTCCGGCACTTCAATAACCGGTTCAAATTTTACCGGTACATATACCTTTTCTTCAAATGAAATCTCTATCATACCTTCGTTGGTATAATAAGTAGCACCCGTAAGATGCTTGCCCATCATGGACTTATAATGATCCGGTGCTAACGGGCAGCCGTGAACGGTTTCTGTAAATCCACTTGCCCAGGCAATATTTGTCTTGCGCCAGATATTTTCCAGATGACGCATACCATAGTCACTGCCTTCTTCTGTATGCAGTACTACTCCATATACGGTTGTACTATCCTCAGATAAAGAATCCGGAAGTCCTGACATAGATAACTGATAATCACCATATGAGCTGTCTGTTAATAAGCGGGCAGTTACATTATCCGCATCTTCTTTTGCACCCTTTACTTCGCTGAAAGTCAGTTCACCATCGGAAACTGTCAGTTCTTTATAATAGGAAGGAGTTTCACTTAATTCATAATAAGCAAAGTTTTCATTCTCAAATAAAGCATCTTTTCCTGTATAAGTTGTAGTATTGGTCTGTCCACGATTTGTTACAGTGATCGTTACAGAGTCCTCATCTGTTACTTTCTTAAGACCTGCAAGTTCTGCAGCATCTGATACTTTTACAGGGAATGTAATACCGCTTATATCACTTCCATCTGAATTTACATGATAAGAACCGCCAACCAGGCTTCCCGTTCTAGGTTTAGCATGAGTTGCAGAAGAAACGGCATCTACATCTTCATCATTTCCATTTATCTCACTATCATAAAAGTCTGCATAAGGAATGTTCATCAGTACATATACAGTGCTGAACTTAACGGTAAACGGAACAGAGATAGACGCATATTTTCCACTTGGATCTGTAAATACCAGCTTATAAGTTCCTGCTGCCAGATCTTCTGTCCAACTGATCTTTTTATTAACTGTATCTACTGTAATTCCTTCTACTTCCTGATCATCAGCATCCGTTACTGTAATCTGTGCATTTGCAAACGGCTCTGTTCCTGCATATGTGGTTTCTGTTGCATTCACTTCCGGAGCAGTTACTGTAATATCGTAATTCTGTTTAATCGGTACATATTTCTCATTCTGAAGAGTGATCTCAATAATTCCCTGATCGGTATATACAGTAAGACCGGTTAAGCTGCGTCCCATCATATCTGCATAAGGCTCATAAGAAAGTTCTGCCCCTTTAACAGTTGTCTGGAAACCATCACCGCTTCCTGTTGCCCAAGCGATCTCAAAATTATTTTTCTTATGATGGAAAATATTCTCCTGATAACGCAGGCCATAATCTTTACTTGTACCATTTAAAGAAGTATGGAGAACAGCACCATATACAACTGTATTGGTATCTCTTAAAATGCAGTCATCTGGCAGATCACTGAAACGCATTTCGTAATCTCCATGCATATTGTGATTACCTTCTAACAGTGTCATGCTTACATTTGCATCAGAAGTATATTCTTTTACTTCTTTTTCATTTACATTCTTTCCAAAGGAAACATTACCATTTTCAACTGTTGCTTCTTTATAATAAGATGGCTCCTGGTCCAGTACATAATATGCATGATCTGCATTTCCATACAAGTCATCTTCGTTGTTAGCCTTTGTAAAGGACTCAAGTGCTTTCTCATTGATCTTTACAGGATAGGTAACGCCGCTTATAACGCTTCCATCCAGTTCTGTATGGTAGGTTCCTGCTGTCATACTCTTATTTAAAGGCTTTTTCTTTGTTGCAGAAGATACTGCATCTGCCTCAATAGTATTGTTCTCTGACTCATTTGCATAGAACTCAGCATATGGAATGTTCATCAGTACATACTGATAACGGATCGGCGCTGTTACCGTTCCGTCAACCTGTGGATAACCTGTTGCTGTAATGGAAATGTTGGTATTTTTTTCACTTTCAAAGATATATTTACCATTTGCTTTTGCAGACAGATCAATGGTACCGTCATCTTTGATGATCTTAACAGCTCCTCTTCCGGTCGCTGCATAGGTAGTATCTCCTACCTTCACGGCTGTAATCGATTTTACATATGCTTTAACCTGATTTTCACTTACATTTTCTGTTGCAGCCAGCTGATAGCTTCCATCTTCATTTGCCTGAACCTGAACCGGAACATTGCTTGTGCTTAAAACAAAAGAAACTTCTACAGATGCATATTTTCCGGACTGATCTTCAATCTTCAAAGTATACTTTCCTGCAACCGGGCTGCCGGTCCATGTCATCTTTCCATTTACTACTGTAAACATGACACTGTCATCATTGTCCTGTCCGGAAACAGTATATCTTGCGTCATAGTCCACAGGAAGGGCATCCAGTCCATTTACAGCTACATCAATATCATCTGTTTTTGCGCCTTCTGCTACAGAGATTTCCTGTTCAAATTTTACAGGTACATACACAGCATCTGTAAATGTGATCTCCATTGTTCCTTCACTGGTATAATATGTAACACCTGTAATGTTCTGTCCCATCATAGACTCATAGTGATATGGTGACAGTTCATTGCCATGAGTTGTCTCTGTAAAACCGCTTGCCCAGGCAATATTGGTCTTACGCCAGATATTTTCCAGATGACGCATACCATAATCAGTACCTTCTTTTGTATGGATCACTACGCCATATACAGTTGTGCTGTCATTAGACAGAGACTCCGGAAGTCCGGTCATATACAGCTGATAATCGCCATAAGAGCTGCTGGCTGATACAGTTGCACTTACACCGCTTACATTTTTAGCCGTACCCTTTACTTCGCTGAATGTCAGTACAGCACCGGAAACTGTCAGTTCTTTGTAATAGGAAGGAACCTCATTTAATTCATAGTAAGCAAAATCCTCGTTTTCAAATAAAGCATCTTTTCCTTTGTAAGTTGTAGTGTTTGTCTGTCCACGGTTTGTAACAGTAATATCTACAGAGTCTTCATCCGTTACTTTCTTAAAACTTGAAAGATCGGTTCCTTTCTTTACTCTTACAGGGAATGTAACGCCGCGAATCTCGCTTCCTTCTGGGTCTTCATGATAGGAACCACCAACCAGGCTTCCTGTTCTTGTTTTATTTAAAGTTGCAGAAGAAACGGCATCTACATCCTCATCGTTTCCTTTTACTTCACTGTCATAAAAGTCTGCATAAGGAATGTTCATCAACAGATACTGATATTCTTCTGTTACATCTGGAGTATCCGGGGTTGATGGGGTGTCTGGAGTAGATGGGGTATCCGGAGTGGACGGTGTAGCAGGCGTAGTAGAACCGGAGTCACTGTCGGAACCTGAACTGGAGCCGGAACCTGATCCGGAACTCTTGGAAGTAACCGTGGTTGTACTGTTTGCTTTCGTGCGGTATCCGCCAGACTGACGGTACTGTGCAACGCCGTCTTCATTTACCCACTGACCATCTGCATTTACTTTGTAGCCGTCTGGTGTAGTAGTGTTGGCTGCCATTTTTGCTCCTTTTCCAGCTTCTGTACGGGCAAAATAATAGCAATAGCCGTCGATCCAATTCCATCCTGTGACAGCGCTTCCTTCTTCATGAGTATCTGTGGTATTATCGAAGAAATACCAGTCTCCCTGTGGTGACTGATACCAGCCTACCTTCATCTGGCCTTCGATCCCCTCATTTGCCGGAGTAAAATAATAATCCAGACCATTGATATTCTTCCAGCCTGTTACCAGACTTCCGTCTTCCATATTCAGATAATACCAGCCTGATGCTGTGTGGATCCAGCCTGTATATGGCTGACGGTCACGATTTAAAAACTTCCATCCGGAACTGGTCTGTTCCCAGCTTCCTTCTGTTAAAGCTGCAGCCTGTACAGACAGTCCTGACTGAGCTGCTACGATGGTAGACAGCAGAAATACGGCTGCTTTTTTCGTAATGTTCTTTTTCATAGGTTCCTCCATTCCCCGGCATAAAAACATGCCTGTTTTAGTTAGCTATCACTAACTTTCTTACAAAAAAATAAACTTTTTATTAATACAAGTCAATCTTTCGTCCCCGTTTCAGCCCCTCTTTATTGTTATTTTTTTCTCATTAGAAAGTTGTTGAAAAAAAAAGTCAGATTTTCCCGTTTTTAAAGACTCCAAAAGTATCTGTCCCTGCAAAGTAATGAATTGACAACCATTTTGCTCAATGTTAAGATGTGACACAGAAAGATTAGCATTTTCTAACCTTTGTTAAATCTATGATTTAGATGTAATTAACATACTGATATGAGGTGCAACCTGTGAAAAAACGAAATATGATCCTGCTTACAACTGTCTGCCTGGCTTTATCGGCCTGCCATCCTGCTTCTGCTCCCTCTTCCGGCTCCAAAACTTCTGTTTCTGAAGCTTCCGGTTCAAAACAGGAGGAAAGCAAAGATCTGGCAGCAGACGAAAGCCTTTCCCGCGAGCTTTATGCTATGGATACCGTTATGAACCTGACTGCCTATGGGTCCAACGCCTCTGCTGCCTTAGAGGCTTCTGTCTCTGAGATCAACCGTCTGGACAGCCTGTTATCCATTTCCAGTGAAAAGGGAGAGATCTACCGGATCAATGCAGATAAAGAAGGAACTGTTTCAGAAGATGTAAATGCTCTTCTTAGTCGTTCCCTGGAACTTTCCCAGATGACAGACGGATTGTTTGACTGTACCATTGAACCGGTTATGGAAGCCTGGGGCTTTACCACCCAGAATTTCCGTATCCCTTCTGAAGAAGAACTGGAAGAACTTTTATCCCACGTGGATTATAAACAGGTAGATCTGGAAAACTCTGCTGTAACCATTCCCGAAGATGTCCGCCTGGACCTTGGAGGCATTGCCAAAGGTTTTACTTCTTCCCGTGTAATGGATATTTTCCGTAAAAATGGTGTTACCAGCGGCATTATCTCCCTTGGTGGAAACGTACAGGCTTTAGGACACAAACCGGACGGAAATATGTGGCGCGTAGGCATTCAGGATCCACATGATCTGAACTCTACCTTTGCTGTAGTGGAAGTAGCTGACCAGGCAGTGATCACCTCAGGCGGCTATCAGCGCTATTTTGAGGAAAATGGACAGACCTACCACCATATCATTGACCCACGGACCGGATATCCTGCTGAAAACGGACTGATCTCCGTTACCATTATCAGCGCTGACGGAACTCTGGCAGATGCCCTTTCCACCTCTCTTTTTATCATGGGGCCGGAAGAGGCTTCCAGTTTCTGGAAAAAACACAGAGACACCTTTGATGCGATCATGATGAAAGATGATGGTACTGTTATGGTAACCGCCGGTCTTGCAGACCACTGCAGCGTTACTACTGGCGGAAATGTTGAGGTGATACAGGAATGAAAATGAACCCATCCCATAAAAAGACTCTTATTCTGGTCATTGTCCTTTTGCTTTGTGCCGCTTTTGCCAGTTTTTGGACAGCCCGGCAAAACCAAAAGAATGATGCTGCAGTTGCCGTTATCACTTACCAGGGAAAAGATATCCGCACCGTAGATTTAAGTACGGTAAAGAAAACGGAAACCTTTACCCTTGGAGAACCTGGAGAACAGAATACCATCCAGATCTCCCCAAAAGGGATCGGTGTGATTGAAGCAGACTGCAGAGACCAGATCTGCGTCAAACAGGGGATCCACTCCCATGGCCCGGAACCCATCGTATGCCTGCCTCATAAACTGAGCATCCGTTTTATCTCTTCTAATACAGATAATTCCCTGGATGCAGTGACCGGACGGTAAAAATATCATAAAGAAACCGGAAACTTGACAGAGCATCCTGAAATGGAATTTGTACAGCTGCAGATCAACTACGCTGACTGGGAAAATCCGGCTGTTCAGTCCAGAAGATGTTATGAAGTAGCAAGAAAACACGGAAAACCAGTGATCATCATGGAACCTGTAAAAGGCGGAATGTTGGCAAATCCTCCAGAGTCTGTTGCAGATATCTTAAAGACTGCTGAACCTGACTCTTCCGTAGCATCCTGGGCTGTACGTTTTGCTGCCAACCTGGAAGGTGTGATCACTGTCCTTTCCGGTATGAGCAATGTAGAACAGATGGCTGACAACCTTTCTTATATGAAGAGTTTCACCGGCTTAACTGACGCTCAGAAAGATACCCTTAAAAAGGCTCAGGAAGAATTAGCCCGCATCCCTCTGATCCCATGTACTACCTGTAACTACTGCGCAAAAGTCTGTCCAATGGATATCGGTATCTCCGGCTCCTTCACTGCTATGAACTACCTGACCCTGTACAAAGATAAGGGAATGGCAGCTCATCAGGAACAGTGGCTGGTAGGCGGTCATGGACGCAAAGCTGCTGACCAGTGTATTAAGTGTGGTAAATGTGAGTCTGTATGCCCGCAGCACATTGCCATCAGAAAGAACCTGGAAGTCGTTGCAGAAAATCTGTTAGCGAAATAAAGATCTGTTTCCAACGGAGCTGTCACCTGGCGGTGACGTATTCCTAATATAACAAACAACATAGCAAAAAGCCGTTTCCCTGGTTTTACTTTCAAACCCGGAAACGGCTTTTTAGTTTAAACTTTGATCTGAAATTCTGATCAGGATCTTTATTTAAAAATTCTCAAGAAACTCTGCTACACTCTTTACGATCTGCGTTGCCTCTTTTTTGATTTCGGGATCTGCTACATCCGGAACTGCTCCCTGGTAGGCCCGTACCATTCCCAGATCATTGACACTGTCTCCAATACAACGGATCTTTTCGATCTGCGGAAAATGTTCTTTCAGCCATTTTACAGCAACTGCCTTATCTACGCCTCTGGCTACAATATCACCATTCCACAGATTTGCATAGGCAGAAACTTCCGAAAAACGCTCTTCAATGTCTTTACAAAGATCTTTTATATGCTTCAGGTCCAGATTTCTTCTGTGGATCTGTACAATATTATCCAGACTTTCCAACTGATCGGCTGTGATCGTTCCGCCATCACAAGCTTTCTGGGTACTGGTCCCTTTTTCAGAAAGGAGGCATACTTTCCGGTCTGTAAGGGATACACCGCTTCCATCATCATTTATACTTTGCAGATAGCGCAATACTGCTAATGCCGTTTCCCTTGGGATCAGCTTTGTAAACAGAGTCTTTCCATCCCTGTCTGCGATCATGGCACCATTATTTAAGATCCAAAAATCCGGCGAAAAGCCATAAGACTCAAAAATAGGCTTTATGGTCCCTAAATTCCTTCCTGTGGCGATCACAAAGAGATTTCCGGACTTCTGCCAGTTTAAAACCGCATTCTTATCCTCTTCACCGATCATCCGTTCCACATATAAGGTTCTGTCAAAATCACTGACTGCACATTTCATTCCCGTATTTCCTTTCCTCGACAGTAAACGCAGATCAGATCCAGGTTCTGATCCATGATAGTCAGATCTGCGTCCATTCCAGGCCGGATGCTGCCTTTGCAGTCATCTGCATGGATATAATGAGCCGGATTGAAGCTGGTCATCAACATGATATCGTAAAGCCCCACTTTTGTGTGATCTGCCATATTTTTCACCGACTGGGCATAACTCATCTCCACCTGTTTTACTGCCTGATAATCCCTTGGATCGATCCATTCTTTCTTTCCGTCATAGTGCTCTAAGCACACCTGATCCCTGTCTTTTACAAACCGGATCTTTCTTACGTAATGATCAAAACAGCTTTGGGTCTGGGCAAGACCACAGCAGTCTGTTGTCAGCACAATACGGCTGCTTCCCTTGATCCTGTAAGCCAGCTCAAAAGCTTCATGGGACACCGTCATTCCTGTCTGCTTTGCAAACTCACAGATCATATCATCAAAATACAAAGCTGCTCCTGCAGTTCCAAGTTCCCTGTGGTGAAATCCCTTCATTCCGCTGAATGTGTGGGTAAATCCCCCAAGACCATAGGCCCGCATTTTCTTGATCTCTTCAAAAGTAGCTGCACTGTGTCCCACAGCTGTCTGGATCTGGTGTTCCTGGCAAAATCTAAGAACAGCATCTGCTCCCGGCCGTTCCGGCGCTATGGTCATATGGCGGCACAGTTTTTTATTTTTAAAGGTATTATAAAGGTCCTCCATCACTGTCACATCCGGAAGCAGACAACATTCTTCTTTCTGCATTCCCTTGTATACAGGATTGATAAATGGTCCTTCCAGATGAACCCCTAAAAGCTGCGCTCCCTCAGGATCTTCTTCGCTGACCTGATCAGCAGCCCGGATACAGGTCTTGATCTCCTCAATGGGATCTGCCCCTGTGGTTCCCAGATAAGAAGTAACACCTGCAAAAGGCAGGGTACGGCACATCTCCCGAAGAGACTGGGATGTTTTCTCAAACCAGAAAGAACCGGTAGCCCAGCCGTGAACATGGATATCAATAAATCCGGGGAAAATGATCTTGTCGGAATAATCTTTATATTCTCCCTGCCATTTTTCATAAAGCCCTTTTATCTTCCCATTTTCCAGTTCCAGGAACCCTTCAAAGATCCCGTGTTCCAGTACAATATAGTTTGAATAAAGAACCATGTCACTCCATTCTGTATCAGGTAAGATACCAGTAATCTTTGTTGGCTTCCATCAGGTCATCCAAAACTGCTCCTGCCTTGGAAGGATCGATTACAGATCGATTTAAGATCAGGGCTTTCAGGGCTTTCGTATAACTCTTTTCCCGGAATGCTTCTACTGTCAGCTGTTCATAAGCATACTGTCCTTCCATCAGTCCCTTATAATAAGGATCGATGTCACCATAAGGATAGCCCTTTGCACCATCTTTTCCAATAGTTCCCGCTACTTCTATGATCGCCCTGCTTTCAAAGTTGGGGATGATCCCTTCATTGCGCACCAGGACTACAAATTCATTGTTCAGGTCATAGGCAATGGACTCTGCCACTTCCACCATCAGATTTCCAAACACACTGTTTGTAAGCATTTCTGACGGATCCATGGTATCTCTGCCTACTGCCTTTGCGCAGGTTTCAAATACATCCTTTTCCCTGGAGTCTTTTGCTTCATCTGCACGGGTATAGTTAGGATCACTTTCTTTTACGATCTCATCCGGGAACATGTAATACTGAAGATAGGTAGTTGGAACGTACTCATCCAGATACTGCATATATTTATTTACACGGACATAGGTCTCCAGCCAGGATTTGGATCTCTGCTCTGCATTATAAGGCTTAAATTCATGATCGCGCAGATAGGTCCTTAACTGGTCAAAATAATTCTTTCCGTCTGTTCCATACAGGTCTGTAAACCATCCAAAATGGTTTAAACCAAAATATTTAGCCCTTAAGATCTCCTGAGGCACTCCCAGGATCTTTGCAAAGCTTTTCATCATGGAAAATGGCTGATCGCAGAGATTTAAGATCCGCTTATCATCCGGGAACATCTGGTCCAGTCCCAAAGCCACGATAGCTGCCGGATTGGTATAGTTTAAGATCCAGGTATCCTTGGAATAAGAACGTACTTTTTCCACCATCTGTTTCATGGCTCCCAAAGAGCGCATTCCATAGGCAAATCCACCCGGACCACAAGTTTCCTGTCCTATCAGGCCATACTTAAGAGGAATTTTCTCATCCAGGGAGCGCATTTCTGTTTTTCCTACACGCATCTGGCAGAAAATAAAATCTGTATGGCTGTAGGCTTCATCCTCATCCGTTGTAAATACAACATCACACTCCGGGTAAAAACATTTTAATACCAGGCGGTCATAGGCCTCCATCTTTCCCATACGTTCCCCGTCAATATCATAAAAGATCATTTTAGATACCGGAAAACGTTCTTTATACTGCACCAGTGTTCCCACCAATGCAGGAACGCGGGCGCTTCCTGCTCCCGCAATAGTAATAATATGTGGTTTACGCATACTTCTCCTCCTGCTTATAGGTTCTCTTTGATCAGAACTTTAATATATCTTCTTCTCCCCTTGAGATCTGTGTATCCTTCTTTAACATTTTCACAGGTGTTCCGTCTGTGAAGATAACCGGTGTTACCAGTGATTTTCCGGCAGCACGTACCTCATCCAGATCAACAACTACCAGGGTATCTCCCTTCTTTACCATCTGGCCCTGTTTTACCTTAACGTCAAAGCCTTTGCCATTTAACTGGACTGTGTCCATTCCTACATGGATCAGGCACTCTAATCCGTCTTTTCTCTTTAAGCCAAAAGCATGTCCCGTAGGAAACGCAGCTGTTACTTCCCCGTCAAAAGGCGCACCGATCTCTCCGTCTGTCAGATCCACAGCAAATCCATCACCCAGCATTTTAGAAGAAAAGGCAGGATCTGCCACTTCTGTAATATTCATCAGTCTGCCTCCTGCCGGGGACACAAAATCTACTTTCTTTTTTCCAAATAATCCCATTTTTTCTCCTTCTATCCTGCCGGTCAGATCCGGCATTCCATCTTTATTCCTTTATCTTATTTCTTTATTTCTCTGTCATCATTTTTGCCTTGGCTTCCGCTTTATCTGCTAATTCCCTGGCAAGAACGCTGCAAATTCCTGTATAACTGGAAGGAGCGATCATTTTTTCCAGTTCTTCCTTTGTAAACATAGAAGATAAAACTTCATCATCTGACAGCACCTGAAGGTAATTCTTTCCTTCCAGCTCTGTTTTCATTGCCTTATCATAAAGAAGCTGATGGGCTGCGTCTTTTCCTAACTTTGCAGCTACATTCATCATCACGTATTCGCTGTTGTCCAGTCCCTCGTTGATATTGGCATTTTTCAGAAGTCTTTCTTTATTAACATATAAAGTACGGGTCAGTTCCTCTGCGCGAATGATCACTTCCGTAGCCAGTTCCATTCCCTCTTCCATCAGTCCGTCAAAAAGCATATAAGAACTGCTGTCTCCCTCAAACATGCGGACTCCGGAATAAAGTCCGGTTGCAGGAAGGGAATAAAGCTTCTGGGAATTGGCAATAATGCCCTTGGCTAACTTCGGGTTGATCTTCTGAGGCATGGTAGAGCTTCCAATGGTTCCAGGTGTAAATCCTTCATGGACTTCCCCGAATTCCTCAATGCCAGTGTAATACACTTCCTCTGCCATTTTATGGAAGGTATTGCATAAAAGGCACAGGTTCATCAGGTATTCCACCTTCATCTGGGTCATATTGCGGCTTGGAACTTCCATGGAACTCATGGAAAGCAGTTCTGCCACATCATCCTGGACTTTACGTCCTGTAAGGCCGGTAGCGTTAAAGCCGCCTACAGCACCGCCCATCATAACCGTAAAGATCCTTTTTTCTGCTTCTTCCAGCCTTTCAATGCCTGTAAGCAGTTCACTGATCCATACAGACACCTTGTATCCATAGGTAATAGGAATGGCATGTTTTCCATGGGTCCTTCCGGGCATAACTGCATCTGCATTATCCCTTGCCAGGGCTGCCAGGTTCTTTAAAATATCAGCCAGAAAACTTTTATAGATCTCTGTTACCTGTCTGGTAATGTAAAGCTGGGAGGTCTGCTGGATATTCTGGGTAGTCACACCATAATGAACGTATTTCTTTCCCTCTCCCTTGCAGGCTTTTACCAGCACTTTCACAAATGGAACAAAACCATGTCCCACCTTTGCCTTGATCTTTTCCATTTCTTCCAGATCAAGGGTCCCAAAAGGAACAGACGCGATCTCTTCTGCTGCTTCTTTCGGGATAAAACCTTCTTTGGCCTGGGAAAGGGCAAGCGCCCCTTCCACTTTCAGCCAGGTTTTATATTTGTTCTCTTCGCTTAAAAGATATTTGATGCCTCTGTCATCCAGCTTGCTTTTTGAATCATATAAAGCTCTCATTTTTCACCTCTTATTTTTTCAGCAGGTCATCTACAGCATGGCGTACAAACTCTACATGAGGTCCAAATACTACATGGATATGCTTTTCTGACGGGAAGAAAATACCTGCACAGCCGGAGTCTTTGATCTTGACCTGATCTACCTTCTTCGGATCCTTCAGATCCACTCTCAGACGTGAAATACAGTTCTCAACATTTACAATGTTCTCTTTTCCGCCAAGTCCTTCTACTACAAGAGCTGCGATGGCTGGCCAGTTCTTTTCTTTTAACAGCTGGCTTGCTGATTCTTCTACTTCAAATTCCTCTCTTCCTGGAGTCTCCAGTCCGAATTTTACAATAAACCATTTGAATACAAAATAGAATACAACAAAGTTTACAGCACCTAACAGAACCAGGTAGATCCACTGTGTATGTTCGTACAGAAGTCCGAAAATACCAAAATCAAAAATAGTTCCGCGGATATAACCGATACAGATATGGAACAGCTGGTAAGGCAGCAGGCCAATACCACACATTACACAGTAAAGTACAAACAGTGCCGGTGAAATAAACAGGAAGGAGAATTCCAGAGGCTCTGTGATATTTCCTAAAAATGCAGTCAGGCAGCAGGTAAGGATAACACCCTTTGCGATCTTTTTGTTCTTAGCATAAGCAGTGTGATACATAGCAAGTCCGATGGCCGGAACACGGAACAGAGTGGTTAACATCTGGGCACCGCCAAGGTAGCTGGTTAATGTTGGCATCAGCTGGCTCCAGTATTCGCTGTCAGGTCCTAAGTTAAACAGGATCTCATTGGTTGCATTTAAGATACCTACAAATTCCTGTCCATTGATCATATAAGTACCGCCTGCCTCTGTGAAACGTACCAGTGAAGCAAGTACATGGTGCAGACCAAATGGGATCAGTGCACGATTTAATGCATAATAAATAGCACTTCCAATGTATGGTGTTGTGAAGATGAAAGAAATGCTGATCAGGAAGCTGGTCAGTGCATTCCAGATGATCGGTACAACAAGGCCGATGGGGATCATGCAGGCAAATGTGATGATCGGGATGGATTTCTTTCCGCCGAAGAATGCAAATGCCAACGGAAGTTCCAAACGGTAAAACTTATCTGCAACCTTAGCAGCTACCAATCCGGCGATCAGACCACCCATAGCTTCGATCTTTAAAGTCTGAATTCCAAGAACTGTACCCTGTCCTACCTGTGCTGCAACAGCAGGATCAGCTAAAGTACCGGTTGCTTTTAAATATACGCTCATTACAACATTTAACGTCAGATAACCAACGGTTGCTGCAAATACAGCGATTCCTTTTTCCTTCTTTGCCATTCCCTGGGCAACACCCATAGCAAACAGAAGGGGAATATTGTTAAATACGATATTGGTGATCGTCTGCAAACTGGAAAAGATCAGCTTTACTATTTCATTTCCTAAAAATGGAAATTTTGCGATCATATAGGACTGTGTCATTGCACTGCAGATACCCATGACCATACCAATGGGTGCAAGAAGAGCGATAGGCAGCAGCAGAGAACGTCCGAAGGTCTGGATCCCATCCTTCCAACTTGATTTTGTCTTATTCATTCTGTTTTCCCTCCATACACGCACAAAACATTCTTTTGTGCATTATCTGTAATTTTTCTTTCATACAGAAGATATAACTTGTCACTTTTTATTCTCAGGCGCCTTGTGAACTATCCTCATTATGTCAGATTTACACAGACGCTTCAAGGCAAAAAATATCCAATATATTCTTGCATTTACTTACCTTTATTTTATAATGGTATTAAGATTACGTACCTGCAAAAACATGGGAATATACTCTGGGAGGAATGAAATGAGTTTAAGTTATAATGACCTGACCCTGCTGCGCTACATCCAGAAACGGCAGATGATCCCCTTAAGCAAAACAGCCCTGCATTTTCAGAAAAATGAAAGTTCTATCCGCCGTACCATTGAACAGATCAATCTTTACTCCAGTGAACCTATGGTCCGGATTGAAAAAAGTATCTGCTACAGCTGCATCAGCTATGAAGACCTGGTTTCCTTTATCCGCAACCTGGACCAAAAGGATTATCTCAGCTCCTCTGATGAACGGATCCGGGTGATGATCACTGCCATCTTTTTTCAAAATTATGTAAACTCATCCAAGCTTTATGAACAATGGGGTCTTTCCCTTACTACGAAAAAACAGGACACAGCACTGCTGCGGCAATTTTTAACGCGCTATGGCCTGGAACTGGTGACAAAAAAGAAAAAAGGGCTTTCTATTCAGGGCGATGAGCTCCAGCTGCGTTTTCTGGTCATTGACATCCTCCATCCTCTGTTTGAATTTACATCAGAAAATAAGGTACTTGCCCGTTTTGCAAATACGCCTCTGGAGAAGCAGACCTATGAGCTGGCAACGGAATATCTCTCCTGCAGTTTTCAGGAAGCAACCGAAATTCTTTCCCGTTTTCTCTCAGAAACAGGCTGGTCCCTAAATTATCCCTCCAAAAAATTCCTGCTGCTTTTTATCTGTATTATGAAAACACGGACTGTAAAAGATACATCTGCCTACTCTTACAAACTGCCTTTGGCTCCTTTAAACATCCATTTTACAGACTCTCCCCGGCAGAACCGGCTTTATAATGTTGCCTTAAGTATGTTAAATTTCGCCCAGCCTTTAAAACTTCCTTTTGATCCAAGGCTCTGGCAGGCAACGGAAAATTTCACAGAACAGATCGTAAGCGAACTTCCTTCTCCCTTTCCGGTCCAGGATGAATTTTTAAGGGAACTATATGCCTACTTCTACCGTGAGATCAATCTGGACCATTTCCACTGCACTTTTGTAGATAAGACCGTAGAGGATACAAAAGGACATTTTCCTGTTTTATATGAGCAGTTAAAGCGTTACAGTATTATTTTTAAAGCTGCCTATGGCTTTACGTTTCTGGATGAACATTTATCCACGTTGACCCTTATTTTCCAGAAACATATTTTAAGAAACCAGACCGTTTCCAGAAACAGAAAACGGATCATTGTTATGACCAGCATTAACTTTGAACGTGTCAGCTTCTTTTTAGAACAGCTGCGGGAACATATCTCCTTTCAGTGGATCAGCACCTTAAATATCAACGAGATCCACCAGTTGGAACAGCTGGAATACGATTATATTTTCTGCTTTTCCACCCGTATCTACAACATTCTTCACAACCGGAAACTTCCTGTGATCCGTATGAACTTTTTTGTAAAGGATACAGACATTAACCACCTGCTGGAAAAAGGATTTTCTCCTCAGACCCACCGTTTCCTGACCAGCAGCTTTGTTGTGGAAGCAGCCGGAAAATCGGAAGGAGAACTGACCCGGTTTTTACGGGAACAGTATGGCGATTATTTTGTATAACTGAATTTCATTTTAAAAAATTCTATTCTGAAAGGAAACCAACTATGAACAGACCATTAGACTTGCAGAAAAAAGAACTCCGGAAAATATTAAAAGAAAAAAGGAACGCTCTTGATCCGGATACCTGCCGTTCCAGTGATACTGCCATTTTTAAAGCCATCACCTCCTGGGATGTATACCAAAAAGCTGAAACTGTTTTCTGTTTTGTAGGCACAGAAGATGAGATCAATACCAGGCCTGTACTGGAAGATCTTCTAAAAAGAGGAAAACAGGTGGGTGTACCGAAATGTATCAGCAAAGGCATTATGGAAGTATATAAGATCCGTTCTTTTGATGACTTAGAACCTGGAAAATACGGAATTTTGGAGCCAAAAGAAGGCTGTGAAAAAATCTCACCGAAAGCCATCCATCTGGCACTGATCCCCTGCCTTTCCTGCAGCATGAAAGGGGAAAGATTGGGATACGGCGGCGGATATTATGACCGGTATTTACAACAGATCACCGGTACCCAGGCAGTCCTCTGCCGCACTGCCCTTATGTGTGATGAGATCCCAATGGAGGCCCACGACCGGACCATTGATTTTGTAATATGTGAAGCAGGGGTATTAAATACAAAATAACGCCTAAGTTTTCTTAAGAATATTAGTTTTTTGTCAAATTAACAGAAAAACACGTTTTTTGCCTCTTCCATATGCTATACTAAATGCATCTAATACAATAAAATGGGAGGCAGGCATATGAAAGACGGAAAAAGACTGGTCATTACCATCGGAAGACAATTTGGCAGCGGCGGCTGCGAAGTAGGAACCAAACTGGCCCAGGAACTTGGACTGGATTTTTATGACAAGAACATTCTGCGCATGAACTCAGATGAAAGCGGCATCAAGGAAAGCTATTACTATATGGCTGACGAAAAAGCCGGAAATAAGCTGCTTTATAAGATCATCAAGAGCCTGACTCCTGAAAAAGGAGCTCCCTCTTTTGGTTCTGACCTGACATCTGCGGACAACCTGTTCCGCTTCCAGTCAGAGGTGATCCGCAAACTGGCAGCTGAAGAAGACTGCATTATCATGGGTCGCTGCGCAGATTACGTTTTAGAGGGCATGGAAGGTCTGGTACGTGTATTTATCTATGCGGATATGGATTTCAGGGAAAAACGCACCATTGAAAAAGAATATTACGCAGCAAAAGATGCAAAGAAAAATATCAAGCGCATCGACAGGGAGCGCCGTGATTACTTCCGCTATTATACAGGAAAAGAATGGGAATTTCCGGAAAATTACGACCTGATGATCAATACAGCAGCCATTGGAACAGACGGTGCTGTGGAAACCATTAAAAATTATCTGAAAGTCCGTGGATTTGAGATTTAAAAAATACAGATAAAAAAGCTGTCATAAAATAAAAGTGCCTTCTCATATACTGAAAACGACGGTATAAAAAGAAGGCATTTTTTATGGCAAATGGACAGGATTTTATATCCAGAGGCAATTTACAGATCCAGGTGATCAACATCCGGAATAATTTTCCCATACAAAACGCAAAAGTTTCCATCAGCTCCAAAGGAGAACCGGAACGTGTGCTGGAACAGCTGACTACAGACTCTTCTGGACAGACGGAAAACATTTCTCTTCCTGCGCCTCCTGAGGAATACAGTTTAGAGCCTGGTATCTACCAGCCTTATTCTGAATATGATGTGCTGGTGGAAGCAGAAGGCTTTAAACCCTTAAATATCTCCGGCACCGAGATTCTTGCAGGAACACAGGCCATCCAGCCTGCAGCACTTACAGGTGATGAAGGCGGCACACCTCCTGAAGACCCAGTAGTCATCCCAGACCACACTTTATTTGGAAATTATCCCCCAAAGATTGCTGAAGCCGAAGTAAAACCGGTAAACGAAAGCGGTGAGATCGTATTAAGCCGTGTGGTGGTCCCACAGACTATTGTGGTCCACGACGGAGCGCCTACAGACTCCACCGCCAAGGATTACTATGTACCATACAGAGATTATATTAAAAATGTGGCTTCCAGCGAAATCTACTCCACCTGGCCCCAAAGTACCATTACTGCCAATGTACTGGCTATCATGTCCTTTACCTTAAATCGTGTATACACGGAGTGGTACAGAAACCAGGGCTATGATTTTACCATTACCTCTTCCACTGCCTTTGACCATAAATGGATCTACGGCAGGAATATCTTTGAAAGCATCTCCCAGGTAGTCGATGAGATCTTTGACAGCTTCCTTTCAAGACCCGGTGTACGCCAGCCCATATTGACCCAGTACTGTGACGGACGGCAGGTTCAGTGTCCACGGTGGATGACACAATGGGGATCCTGCTCCTTAGGCCAGCAGGGCTACAGCCCTATTGAGATCCTTCGCTATTACTACGGTGACAGCATCTATATCAACACAGCGGAACAGATTGCCGGGATCCCTGCTTCCTGGCCGGGCTATGACCTGACAGTGGGAAGTTCCGGTGATAAGGTCCGCCAACTTCAGGAGCAGTTAGATGCCATTGCCCAGATATATACAGCAATCCCCCGCATCCAGCCTGACGGCATCTACGGACAGCAGACAGCGGCTGCAGTGCGGGAATTCCAGAATATCTTCGGTCTGCCCCAGACAGGTGTCACCGACTTTGCCACCTGGTATAAGATCTCCCATATCTATGTGGGGATCACACGGATCGCAGAGCTGTATTGACCATGCCTTTCACACCTTTTTGCCGCCCCTCTGGGCGGCTTAGGATGTGCACTGGCGCAATTATGCCCTATCTTCCCCGCATCTTCTTCCGATACACCGATGGCGCACATCCCTTGATCCGCACAAATACCTTTGAATAATAATTGGAGTCATTAAAACCGGCTCCGGCTGCTGCCTCTGCCATCGAACAGCCAGGATCCAACAGATCTGCCAGACTGCGCTCGATCCGATATTCCAGAATAAAGTCAAACAATGTCTTTTTCATATATTTCTTAAATAAACGGCTGCACTGGCTGGTACACATATATACATTTTCCGCGATCTGGTCAACAGTCAGTTTCTTATCATAATTTTTTTCGATAAAACGTAAGATCTCACGGATCCGTTCATAATCCTTCTGTTCTTTTCCGGAAATTCCCTTTTTCCGGTCCACATTTAGCACAAGAAGCTGCCAGAATTTCAACAACTTTCCAGTCAGTTCCATTTCATATCCATCTTCCTGTCCGTCATAGGCAGAAATGATCCCCCGTATCAATTCAATCATCTCTCCATGCCACTCCTGGCTCTCATCAAAAACAACGGCACAAAGCGCTCCGTCCCGGACCACAGGCATCACATATTTCTCATAAATAAGACTGTTTTCATATCCATAGATCAGCTTTGGATCGAAAGTAATAGAAATATAATGGCAGTCCTGTCCCTCCACCATTCCACCAGAATGAAGGCTGTTTGCATTTCCAAACAACGCCTGTCCCTCTTTTAAAATATAGGTATTTCCGTTTACATGGTATTCGATCACCCCATCTGTAACAAGGGTCAGTTCCACCTCCGGATGCCAGTGCCAGAGAAAAGCCCCTGTTTCATAGCCGGAAAGACACTCCCTGCTGACTAAAACAGGGAACTGAAAACTTCCATGTTCTTTTAACTCTTTCTGGGATTTATTGGTTATGATCTGCATAAGGACCTCCGCGCAGGATATTACCTGTTTTTAGCAATATACTCAAGGAAAACTGCTTATTTTTATTATATAATACAAGTATCTTACCTGTCTACACTGTTGCAACAGGAAAACAGGCCATCATGCAAAAAGGAGCGTGTTCTAACATGGATGAAACTTTTATGAAAGCCAGAGCCTATCTTGCACAAAACTATTCTGACCCGGAACTGTCCCTTACAGACCTGTGCCATTATCTTGGTTTTAGCTGCTCCTATTTTTCCACACTTTTTAAACAGAAGACCGGTTTAAACTACAGCCATTATATTACCAGCCTGCGCTTAGAACAGGCAGCCAGGCTTTTAACAGATACAGATGATACGGCTCTTTCCATCGGCTATCAGGTAGGCTACTCCGCCCCCAACTACTTCAGCCGTGCTTTTAAAAAATTTTATGGGATCTCCCCATCCCGTTACAGAGAACAAAACAGAGTTCCTACCGTGTAATATCCAACGGCAGGAACTCTTTTCTTAATAGATCGCAGCCTCCCGCACCAGATATGCCGGATAACCTGCTCTTTTTACATTCTGTTCCATGCGGATCCCGTTTTCCATATCTAAAAATGCTCCCACACGGACTTTGTATAATCCCTCATCATATACAATAAACGCAGGAAAACCTGCCGACTGCAGCTCTCCCGCCAGTCTCATGGCCCTTCCACGATCTCTAAATGCACCTGTCTGGACCTGGTAATAAAGAGGCGTCTGCTCTTTCTGTTCCCGCAAAGTAGTCAGTATCCCATCTGCGATCGCCCTTGCAATGGCGTCAAAATTCCGGTCAAAAAAAGCATTATCCGAAGGATTATCAATAAATCCCACCTCTGCTAACACTGCCGGCATCTGGGTCTTTCTAAGGACTACCAGTCCCGGCCGTTCCTCGATCCCCTGGTCTTTCAATCCCAGTTCCACCAAATTTTTTAAAATGTTTTCTGCCAGGACTGCTGCTGTCCCGGAGTCCTCATATACCAGTACAGATGCCCCGCTTCCTGTTCCCGGCACTGGCATGGCATTGCGGTGAATGGAAACAAACAGATCCGCTCCGGACCGGTTGGCGATCTCTGCCTTTTCCTGAGGCCGGTCGTATACATCTGTAGTCCTTGTATACAATGTGCTTACTCCATTTTCCTCTAAAATACGCCCTACCGCAAGAGTCAGGCGCAGGGTATCATCTTTTTCCTTTCTTCCATTATAAATGGCACCTGGCTCATCCCCGCCATGTCCCGCATCCAGAATGACCTTTTCATTTCCGGTCATAAAACAAGCTCCCTCACATATGTCTGTCTCTATACCATATGTGAGGGAGCTTATGAATGTTACACTTCATCCACATCCACGCCTCTTGGGCCTACGTGGGTGGAGAATACGATCTGTGTACTGGTCTTTCCAAATTTCTGAAGCTGTCCAATAAAAATATCCAACTCCATGGTACTGTGAAAAGCAACTTTCATTAACATGGAATACTCTCCTGTTACACAGCTGCATTCCAGTACATTTGGTACAGACTCCGCAAATGCGTAAAACTTTGGTTTATCTTCCGGTATCACATCCAGGTTGATAAATGCCAAAATGTGATACCCTAATTTCATGGGGTCTACCATGGCATGATACCCGGCGATCACCCCGTCTTTTTCCAGTTTTTCGATCCTTGCAGAAACAGCCGGAGATGACAGAAAGGTTTTTTCTGCAATGGTCTTTAAAGACATCCTGGCATTTTCCTGCAAAAGTTTTAATATTTTACGGTCGATATCATCCATGAGCATTAAGACTTCCTCCTGTGTTCGGTTTGTTCTATTACTTCTTTAACGCTTTCATACGTTCTACTGCTTCTACTGTATTTTCGTAGGTATTAAATGCAGTCAGACGGAAATATCCTTCTCCGCTTGGTCCAAAGCCGCTTCCCGGTGTTCCAACTACATTTGCCTCAGAAAGGAGGTAATCAAAGAACTCCCAGCTGGTCATTCCCTCATTGACCTTCATCCATACATAGGGGGAATTCACACCACCAAATACAGTATAACCTGCTTCCTTTAATCCGTCATAGATCACTTTTGCATTTCTCTTATAGTAAGCAACCTGCTCCATGACCTGTTTATTTCCTTCTTCTGAGTAAACAGCTTCTCCTGCTCTCTGCTCAATGTAAGGAGCACCGTTGAACTTGGTTCCGTGACGTCTTGCCCATAAAGAATGAAGCATTACATCACCGCTCTTTAAGTCTTTCGGGATAACGGTATATCCTAAACGGACACCTGTAAATCCAGCCTTCTTTGAGAAAGAACGGAACTCAATGGCACAGGTTCTTGCTCCCGGAATCTCATAAATACTGTGAGGAACATCATCCTCAGAAATATAAGCCTCATACGCTGCATCATATAAAATTACAGCGCCTTTTTCATTTGCGTAATCAACCCATACCTTTAACTGATCCTTTGTAAGGGTAGTTCCTGTTGGGTTATTTGGAACACAAAAATAAATAAGATCCGGTGTTTCCTTTGGAAGTTCCGGAACAAAACCGTTCTCTGCAGTACACGGCATGTAGATCACATTGCTCCAGGTTCCCTTTTCTGTATCATACTCACCGGTACGGCCGGCCATAACATTGGTATCCACATAAACAGGATAAACCGGGTCGCAAACTGCAATCTTGCTGTCTGCGCTGAAGATTTCCTGAATGTTACCGGTATCGCTCTTTGCACCGTCAGAAACGAAGATCTCATCTGCCTCGATCTGGCATCCTCTTTCCTGAAAGTCCTTCTTTGCAATGGTCTCTCTTAAAAATGCATATCCCAGATCAGGTGCATATCCGTGAAAGGTTTCAGCATGTCCCATTTCATCAACTGCCTTATGCATAGCATCAATGATCGCCGGTGCGATAGGAAGGGTTACATCACCAATTCCCAGACGGATCAGTTTCTTATCCGGGTTCTCTTTCTGGTAAGCAGCTACTTTTTTTGCAATGGTTGAAAACAGGTAGCTTCCCGGCAGTTTCAGATAATTTTCATTCACTCTAAACATACTTTCATCCTCCATTAACGCAAACGCTCCCAGGACCTTTGAACCCACAACGTCGTAGATCCAAGGCCTGAGAGTGTATATTTTACAGGTTTACTATATTCTCTGAAAGAATATAGGCATATTTATTTTTCGGATAAATCATAATATATTTCTTCCGGGATGTCAATACTTCCGTGAAATACTTCTTTTGCAGGTCCTGTCATAAACAGATGCCTGCTTTCCCGGTCAAAGTGGATGAGCAGGTCGCCGCCCCGTAGAGATACACGCACCTCATCATCCGTAAAACCTCTTAAGATAGCTGCCATGGCACTGGCTGTAGCTCCTGTACCGCAGGCCCAGGTTTCCCCGCTGCCTCTCTCCCACACACGCATGCGGATGTGGTCTCTGCTCTTTACTTCGATAAATTCAGAATTTACACGGGCCGGCTGGAAACGTGGATGATTTTCATAGGACGGGCCGATCTTTTCCAGATCCAGGTCATCGATCCCTTCTGTAAAATAGACTGCATGAGGATTTCCCACACTGATTCCTGTAAATTCCTGTTCTGTACCGTCAATTACGATCTTTTCCGGAAGTTTGGAAGTCAGTTCTGCTTCTCCCATATCTACAGTCAGCATCACTGCTTTTCCGTCTTCTACCTGGATATCCAATGTCTTGATACCGCCTAATGTTTCCACAGTAATGGTCCGTCTGTCCTTATCTACGATCCCATGATCATACACGTATTTTCCTACACAACGTACACCATTTCCACACATAATTCCCTGGGAACCATCTGCATTGTACATATCCATACGGCAGTCTGCCTTATCAGACGGGCAGATCAGGATCAGCCCATCAGAACCAATGCCAAAATGGCGGTCGCTGACATATTTGGACACTTCCCCCGGATGTTCCACTTTTTCCTTAAAGCAATCTACATACACGTAGTCATTGCCAATTCCCTGCATTTTTGTAAATTCCATCTCACACCTCATATGTTATCCTGCATTCTCTTATACGTGGATCAGACTGATGATCATCTGGGCCGTTTCCACTAGATTGGTCCCACTGTCCATACTGCATTTTTGTATATATCTGTGTGCTTCCGACTCCGTCATATTGTTACGATCCATCAAAAGCGCCTTTGCCTCATTGATCAGATCCTGTTCTTCCTTGCTGCGCTCCCTTGGCCTGCTGCGCAGTTTCCTGCGAATGCGCTGCTGCGCCTGGAGCATCATATCCAGCGTACTTAACAGATCATGCACCTTAAGGGGCATAGGAAGACATACCACCCCGGACATCTGTATCCCGCTCCACCTTGCAGGAGATGCCAGCACCAGCATCTCAAAGTTAAAAGAAAGGCACTGTCTCAGTTCGTCGTACATCATATCTTCAAACCGGTATCCGCAGACTACGATCCCACCGCTCAGATCTTCCGCAGCTGAAAGAACCTGTGACCCTGACATGCAGACAGCAGCCACTTCATATCCGCTTCTTACCAGAATACCTTTTATGCTTTTTCCATCTTCCGGTTTGGAAAATGCCACGATTATATTAGCCACATGTCTCACCTCCGGGTAAACTTAGTTTTCCTGCTTTTAACTGTTGTTTACAATTCAGCCATGGCATCTTCTTGTTTCCATATTCATGAAAACAAGAAGCTTGGTGGATCCACCATATGCTGATTTGGATGAAAAAGTGCTTATGCAAGTAAACTTGCAACACGCTTTCTCATCCAAACCAGCGCATGGCTGAACTGTAACTTTAATACTTATACAGGTACTGATTTACCTCCCAGTCAGTGACCTGGGCCCTGAAATCTCTCCACTCTTCTTCTTTTGCTTCCAGATATTTGACATAAATATGCTCGCCTAATATCTCACGGATAAAGGAATTATCCCGGTATGCCTCAATAGCATCCCCCAGTGTTTCCGGGATCCGTTCCACATGCTTATTCTTTAATGTTTCCGGCTCCATGCCAAAAAGGTTGCCCTGGATACATGGAGGCAGCTCCATCTCTTTCTCAATGCCGTCAAGACCGGCCTGAAGGCAGGCTGCCAGTGCCAGATAAGGGTTCATGGCAGAGTCCGGGCAGCGAAGTTCGATCCTGGTTCCTTCTCCTCTTGGAGACGGGATGCGGATCAGGGAACTGCGGTTGGAAGTCGGTGACCACGCAATATAGATCGGCGCGTCATATCCCGGTACCAGACGCTTATAGGAGTTTACAAGTGGGTTGGTCAGAATGGTCATTTCCTTCATATGTCCTAAAATACCTGCCATAAAACGGTAAGCCAGCTGGCTTAATCCCAGCTCATCACTGTCGTCTGCAAACAGGTTGTGTCCGTCCTCGTCGGACAGGGACATGTTAATATGCATACCGGAGCCATTGACTCCTTCCTTTGGTTTGGGCATAAAAGTGGCATGAAGTCCATGGCGCTTGGCAATGGTCTTGGCTGCCATCTTAAAAGTCATAATGTGATCTGCTGCCTCAAGACCTTCTGTATACTGCAGATCGATCTCATGCTGGGCCGGAGCGATCTCATGGTGGCTTGCTTCCACCTCAAAGCCCATATCTTCCAGATTGAGCACAATATCTCTGCGCACATTTTCCCCAAGATCAATAGGGGAAACGTCAAAATAGCTGGCTCTCTCATGAGACTGGGTAGTAGGCCTTCCCTCTTCGTCCGTGTGGAACAGGAAAAATTCACACTCCGGTCCAACCTGGAACGTATATCCCATATCGGCAGCACGCTTTACAGCCCGTTTTAACACATATCTTGGATCCCCGATAAAAGGGGTTCCGTCCGGATTGTATACATCACAGATCAGTCTTGCCACTTTGCCCTGCTGAGGACGCCACGGAAAGATCTCAAAGGTATCCAGGTCCGGATGCAGGTACATATCGGACTCATCAATGCGCACAAAGCCCTCAATGGCAGAACCATCAAACATGCAATCATTATTTAATGCCTTATTAAGCTGACTGGCTGTAATAGCCACATTTTTAAGGATACCGAAAATGTCTGTAAACTGAAGGCGGATAAATTCTACGTCTTCATCTTCTACCATGCGAATAATGTCTTCCCTACTGTATTTACTCATATCCATTCTTCCTCTCTGGCAGCCGTTTTCCCATGCATCTGACAAAATCCTGGGGGCTTTTGTGCCTTTATCTATACCACTTACAGAACCTGCCACCGGCAGCTTCTTTCAGATGTATAACAACAAAAAGGCAGCTGCAAAGTGAACCGTTCATTTTGCAACTGCCCCTTTTTTTTTAAATATAGCAGTAGAATTTTTATTTGTCAACAGGCGATATCAGCCTATACCAGCTTCAACTGTTCTGTAAAATAACTTCCCAGGCTGATGCTTCCCACATAACCTACATCGCCGGTAAGAAAGATCTCCCCGTCTTCCCGGATCTCTACTTCCATGGTACCTTCCGGCATCTGCACGATCATTTTCGGATCTGTAAGTCCCAGTCTGTAAGCTGCCGCAGCTGCTGCACAGCAGCCGCTTCCGGATGCCAATGTATAACCTGCACCTCTTTCATAAACTTCTGTCTGTAAATGAGTGCGGTCCAACACCTTGATGATCTGGGTATTGATCTTTTCCGGAAACTGCTTTGCTGTCTCAGAATATTTACCGATCCTGCATACCAGATCCTTTGAGATCTCATCCATTAAGATCACCAGATGGGGATTTCCAACCGAAATACAGGTTACCGGATAAGGAATGTGGCCAAATACCATGGTCTCATTGATGATCTCCCTGCGGGGACCTTCTACCGGCACCTCATCACTCCAGAAACTTGCTTTTCCCATAGAGGCTTTTAAGCGGGTCCCCTCTTCGTTTAAATAATGGATCTCGATCTCTTTTTCATCTGTATAAATGGTAATGTCTTTCTTCTGGACATAATCTGCGTCTTTTAAGTACTTTGCAAAAATACGGATCCCATTTCCGCTGTTTTCTGTCTGGCTTCCATCGGAATTCCAGATGATCATATGGATCTTTCCCTCTTTAAAAACAGGACCTTCCAGAATACCATCTGCCCCTACTCCAAGATTGCGGTTGCAAAGTAATTTTACTCTCTCCGGTGTCAGTTCCATCCCATTGTGTTCCGGATCAAATACCAGATAATCATTTCCCAAACCGTGATATTTCTCTAATTTTAATCGCATGACCTTACCTCCCCTGTTCTTCTACACTCATTATATGCCACATTATTTCATAAATATATTCATTTAATGCTGTATTATATTGCAAATAATGCTATTATAAATGATAATAACGAACTTAATGAATACAGGAGATTTTCCATGACAAATTCCCCATCCACGCTCCAGGGCTACCTTTTAGAAGATTTCCGCCTTTTCCATTTAAAAGATCTGACTTCAAGGACTTACAGCTTCCATCACCATGATTTTTTAAAGATAATGATCCTTCTTTCCGGAAATGTGACCTATGTGGTGGAAGGCCGTTCTTATCCACTGGCTCCCTGGGACATGGTCCTGGTAGACCGCGGGCAGGTACACCGGCCGGTAGTAGATACCGCCCATCCATATGAGCGCATCCTGCTCTATCTCTCTCCCACTTTTCTGGAAACATACAGCACAAAAGAAGCACCTTTGACCAGGTGCTTTGAAACTGCCCAGTACCGCCATTCCCAGGTCCTGCGCCTTTCCCAGGAAACGCTGGCTCCTTTTAAAGTCCTGCTTCAGAAATTAGAAACAAACACCAATTTCAGAAATGATGATTTTGCAGCTCCCTTACTTGCAAAAGCCCTGTGCCTGGAATTTCTCATCGAATTAAACAGGATCACCCTCTCCCCCAAAGCCGGATTTCTCACAGAAAGCACCCTGGATTACCGCATTTCCGGCCTGTTGGCCTATATCAACAGCCATTTGGAAGAGCCTATGGACGTAGCTTCCCTTTCTGCTTTAAGCGGCTTAAGCTCCTATCACATGATGCGCCTGTTTAAACAGGAAACCGGCTATACGGTTGGAAATTACATTACGGAAAAGCGGCTGATCAAGGCAAGAGACCTGATGAGCCAGGGCACCTGCGCCACACAGGCCTGCTACCTCTGCGGTTTCCAGAACTATTCCTCCTTTTTACGTGCATACAAAAAACGCTATCCAGGACGCCCCAAAGACATCCTGAACAGCGTTTAATATCCTGTTTCACTTTATCCAAGTGTAGTATAGCCGTAAGCATTTACCAGTGCATCCAGCTTTATTCCCTTTTCGCAAAGAGGGCATTTTCTGTAATCATAATAAATATAATCGGTCACATCCTCCGGGCTGTAGATGGATGTGATCGGGCATCCGTTTAACTCATCCAGTGTACTAAACACAGCCGCTGCGCTCTGCAGTTTTCCGCCATAATACTGGATCGCCTCAATACTCTTATTCAGACTCAGTCCCGTTGTCACAACAGCTGTAAGGATCACCACATTTTTCCCATGGACCATCGGTAAAATATTCTCACGAAATACCATCTGGCTGTTGCTGTTATATTCCGGAGTGATTACATAAATAGTCTTGTGGGCGTTGGTAGAAAGAACACCGGCCCTTGTCAGCTCTTCTGCCAGATAAGCTCCGATCACCTGGGTTCCTTCCAGACACACGATCGTATCCACTACCTTGTCAAATAAAAACCGCTCTGCCAGGTGCTTTGCAACCTCCTGTGCTTCACTGAGTCTTGTCTTAAGGGTGGTCATGTCCAGATAATAATTAATATGGGCATGATTGGTAGCAAAATGTCCCGGTGTTGCCTTAAGAGGTGCCTTACTTCCCGATGCAAAGATCTTTACATAACGATTATCCATAAATGTGCCTCCTTTTCAGAAAAGTTACTGATATTCCCCTTATTTTTTAATAATATTATACAAAACCAAGATTATATTCGCAAGACTTTTATGCAAAAAGGACAGCCATTTCTGACTGTCCTCACTGATCTACAGATCCATTTTCAGTTTTATACCTGCTGGTCTTCCCTAGACTGGTCTGGCTTTTCTTCTGAAGCATCTGCTACAATATTTTCTGCACCTGCTTCATTTTCTTTTTCTTCTGCAACAGCTGTCTCCGGACTTTCAGCTGCATCCTCTTTCTCCAGATGCTCTGTATCCGGAATACCTTCGCCGTCTTCCTTCTTCTCCTCCGGCTCCGGCACTTCGGGAGCCGTAGGCTCCAGCGTCAGCTGGGGAACGGCCTCGGCCGCCGCCGTAGGCTCCAGGGTCAGTTCAGGCATCATGTTGTCTGTCATGGTCATAGTTCCTTTCTATCTCATATTGTTCGTTTACTTGCATTTCCCGGAGGGCGCCGCCCCATGGGCCGCCCTCCTCTCAGGGTCTTTTTACAGCTCCAGTTGGATGCCGTTGTCGTCCTCCCTCTCCTCCGCCGCTGGAGTCTCCTTCTGGGTCTGGTGGATGGGATCGTCGCTGAGTCCCTCACGGGCCATCATGTTCTCCAGCACCGTGATATCCGTGGAGATATCCAGCGCCTGATCCCCAAAGAGACTGTCCAGCTGCCGTTCAAAGGCAGTGACAATGGTGCTCATCATGCTCTCCACCCGCTCCATGGTGCCGCTGATGTTCTGACCCTCCACGCCCTGACTGCTCATGCGGTCATAGGCGTTGAGGAGCTTAAGCGTGGTGGGCAGATAGTAGTTGAGGAATTTTCGGATCTGGGGGCGTTTGTCCGGGTGCTGCGCCACATAGTCCAGAATTTTTCCCGTGACCTCTTCCAGACGGTCGATCTGGGCCGAGATGACGGCATCCTCAATGTTGTCGTTGAGGCGGCGCATCTCGCTCAGCGCCCGCTCCCGCTCCTTCTTGAGCGCCGCGATCTCCGGATCTCCGCCCGTCTCTTCCTGCGCCGGCGCCTCCGGCTCCTTCGGCTCCGGCCCGTCGGGCACGATCAGGACCCGGTCCTTCCAGATCAGGCTGCGCCCCAGCACATAGACCGCCAGGGAGGCCGCCGCCGCACCAAACCAGTGCAGAGGCAGATAGAGCGGCAGTACCAGGGACCAGATCAGCCAGGTGACTCCCACAGCATAGATGGGGACCACAGAAGGTCGTCTTTCTTTCGCCATTTGCATATCCTCCAAAACAGGGGCTTATTTGAGCTGGCTCTATTGTACCTTTCCGCAGATGGGGTGTCAAGAAACATCCGCTTCCAGCGGCAAAGGTACTTTCTCTCGTTGACTTTAGCGTGAAAAATTATTATGATATATGCAGTGCATCCGCCCCAGCGGCGGTACTTCTACTTTGGGGCTCCAGGGCCTTCGGGGTCCGGAGATATGCGCAACGGTCACGGTGGCTCCCTGTGTGAGGCGGCTCCCATCCGCTGTGTGTCAATGAAAGGGGACGTCTCTCATGCTTA
>ERZ833782.566-NODE-566-length-43610-cov-10.664355_pt1 | contig 43610 bp, 35 predicted proteins | sample MGYA00519577_ERZ833782 | MGnify/ENA primary metagenome ERZ833782 (study PRJEB31850, sample SAMEA3708745) | human gut metagenome | biome: human gut; feature: human-associated habitat; material: faeces | place: China | collected 2014 ...
ATATTATTTTACCCTTCTTCCGACCAGCTGCGGTACTCGCGCGGCGAAACGCCGACGTGCTTTTTGAACAGATAGCTGAAATAGTGCGAATCCTGATAACCGACGTCAAACGCAATATCGCTCATGCGGCTGTTGCCCTCGGTCAGCAGATGCTTTGCCGCCTCGATGCGGACAGCGGTCAGATATTCGACAAAGGTCTGACCGGTCTCCTGCGAAAACACGGTGGAAAAATGGTTCGGACTAAAGCCGACCTCTGCCGCCACCATGTGCAGTGAAATACCGCTGTCCGCATAGTTTTCGCGGATAAACTCCTTTGCACGGCTGATCTCCGCGCTGTATCGCACATTCTGATGGCGATAACACAGACGAGTCATGCGGCCGAGCACCTCGGCGGCACAGGCCTTTGTGCCCTCGAGCGTCGCCGCCTGACCGAGCACCGCCTGCGGATCCTCCGGAGGCGGAATGCTGCCTGCCTGCACCTCATCAGCCAGCTGAGAGGCCGTGACGAGCAGGTTCATCAGCAGATAATACCGGTACAGCACGCTCTGCATGTCCTGCGCCGCAGAGTCGCCGAAATAACCCTCGACAATACGCGGCACGTCCTCGGGAGCGGCATGCCGCAGCTTGTCCGCCAGTGAGCCGCCTGCCGAGAAATCGAACTCGTGCTGCACACCGGCAAAGTCCGTGCTGCCGAATACGCCGTTGTCCGCACACGCGGAGGCCTGCAGCAGTGTATCCTTCGCTGTGCGATAGCTTTCCGGCAGGGCGCTGACACGGGAGACCGGTGCGCCGATCGCGCACAGCGCGTTCCAGCCCAGCACCTGACAAAGCTCGTGCCGCAGGTTCTGACAGAACTCGTAGGCGGTTTCGCGCACAGCTTCCTCGGTCTCTCCGCGCAGCAGGAGCACCAGCCGGCGGCTGCCGCGGAAAAAGGCGCAGACCTCGCTTTCCTCGCCGCACAAACGCTCGGTCAGCGCACGCACCTGCTCCTGCACGGCATTTTCCGGCAGACGCACGATGCACACCAGATACTGCTTTGCTGTCAGCAGCAGCCCCCAGCGTTCTCCCTGTACAGCCGCCTCTGCAGTCGGTACGCTGCCCGAGAGCAGGTCGTTGAGAAAATGCTCACGCAGTACGTCCTCCTCGCGCTCACTGCGGCTGTTTGCGCCCGCCGAGCGAAGCTGCTGCTGCTCCTGCTCAATCTGCTCGGCAACCTGTCCGAGCGTTTCGAGCAGCTGCGCCGAGCTGACCGGCTTGAGCAGATACGCATCCGCGTGCAGCGAAACCGCCTTCTGTGCATACTCAAATTCATCGTGTCCGCTGAGGAACACAATACGCAGCCACGGCATGGTGCGCCGCACAACCTTTGCCAGTTCCAGACCATCCATAAACGGCATGCGGATATCCGTAATGAGCACATCCGGCTTCATTTCCATCAGCATAGGCAGTGCCATTTCGCCGTCCGGCGCTTCACCTGCAAACAAAAAGCGTTCCTGCTCCTTTTCAATGCAGTTGCGGATGCCATCCCGGATGATCTCCTCATCATCCGCAATAAATACACGCATCATAGCGTTTTCCCCTCCTGTTCGTCCGGTACGGTGAAGCTGATGCGTGTGCCGTGCCGGTATTCACTCTCGATCGTCAGTCCGCAGCCGTAATACAGCCGCAGACGCTGTTCCACATTGCGCAGACCGTAGCCACCCTTGCCGTCCGGGTCAAGCGGTGCGCCGTTCTGCAGCGAGGTCCGTACCTCGGCAAGACGCTCAGGTGTCATGCCCATGCCGTTGTCCTCCACGGCGAAGTACATGCCTCCTGCCTGCCTGCGGCCGGTCACGGTAATCTGTCCTCTGCCGCGCCTGCGCTTAATGCCGTGATAAATCGCGTTTTCAACCAGCGGCTGCAGCACGATTTTCAGCATATACCGCTCGTGCAGCGCGGGATCAATATCAATCGTATACCGCATGATGCTGCCGTACCGCACCGACTGAATCTGCAGATAGTTTGCAACGTGCTGTTCCTCGCGCTCGACCGTGATGTAATCCGCGCCGCGGCTGAGCGAGATGCGCAGAAAGCCGGTGAACGCCATCGTCATCTCGACAACCTCGCTGTTGCGGCCCTCTTCAGCCAGCCAGACGATGGTTTCCAGCGTATTGTACATGAAATGCGGCGTAATCTGCGCCTGCAGCGCCCGCAGTTCGGCTTTTTTGATGGTCTTTTCCTGCTCGACCCGCTCATGAATGAGCGCACCCAGCTGCTCCGCCATTGTATTGAGATCGTGTGTCAGCAGATGCAGCTCGTCGATCTCAGTCGGCGGGACGCGCTCGGTCAGCTCACCGGCGGCAATGCGGTTGGCAAACTGCTCTAGCTGCCGCAACGACGCGCCGATCGCGCCTTCCAGATTGTCGGATGCCCGAATAGTCAGCCAGACCATCACGCCGACCAGCACAATGAGTGCAAGCGCTGCCGCACCCAGTCCGTGCTGAATGCGGGCGTTGAAACGACCCATGCGGGCGATCTCATTCTCGATATAGCGGTCAAGCATGCTGCCCGCCAGATGGCCGACGCTGTGAATCTCGCGGTACAGTGATTCGTTGCGGCTGACCGCGGCACCGGCGTCCATCTGCGTTTCCAGCTGATCAACGTAGCTGTCGATTGTGCGGATGGCGCGCAACGCCGCGTTGAGATACTGTGCCTCGTCCTCTCCGGCACTGTCCAGCATGTCGTTCAACTCGTGCAGAGAGCTGTCAATCAGCATCCGCTGCCGTCCATCCTCGAAGGAAATGCGGCCGGAAACCACGTTCCACACCTCATCCGGCAGGTCCTGCACCAGCACAGTACGAACCTCGGAGGCACGGGTCGTCAATGCAATATCCGCGCCATAGCGCTGTGTCAGCACAACCAGCAGACCTGCCAGCACGCACACCGGTAAAATCATGCAGACTACACTGCGCAGCAGCGACCGCCGCAGCAAGCCGTGCAGGCTGTGATGGGTTTTACGCATCGGCCGTTCCCTCCTCCGTCAGCACAGCGGTATCCGCCAGAGCGATATAGGGCTTCCACGGTGCCTTCGCAATCTGCTGGGCTGCGTCTGCGGTCAGCTCAGCCAGCTGGGTGTCATCCAGCGCACCGATTACGGCAACCTCCCCTTTTTTCCGCAGCGCACGCAGCTCCGCACCGCCGCCAAACGCACAAATCAGCACATCCTTGCCCGGTTTGCGGCCGTGGCTGTGCAGATAATCCACCGCACCGAGCGCCATCGCGTCATTCTGGGCGAAAATGTAGCCGATTTCGTCCAGATGGTCCTCCATCTCCTCCAGTATTTCGCAGCCGCGCGAGCGCATGCCGTCGCCGCACAGGCTGTAGGTTACGGTCAACCCGTGTTCCTCCAGAGACGCGCGGCAGCCGCGTGCAATCTCTCTTGCGTCCGAAGCATTTACCGTGCCGTAAAGCTCCAGTACACCGTCCCGCGGCATGCGCTGCTGCAGAAGCGCATCCGCCGCCTGCCCGGCGAGCGACGCATAATCAAATCCAATATGCTGCAGCGGCACATCATCCACGCCGCGTATCGCGCGGTCTATCGACAGCAGCGGCACAGAGGCGGATTTTGCTTCGCGCAGCACGTTGTCCCAGCCGCTTTCCACCAGCGGCGTAAATGCGATTGCGTCCACCTGATACACGATCAGCGCACGCACGGCTTCAATTTGTGCCTCCTGCGTGCGCTCGACCGGCATTTCCAGCACTTTGAAGCCATGTTCCTCCGCCGCATGTACAAGCGCTTCGGACTGCGCTTCGCGCCGGTCATCCTCTGCCGCCGTGGTGACAATGCCGAGCACCGGCACATGGGCATTCTCTTTTTCCGGCTGTTCCAATCCCTGCAGCAGCCGCAGCATCACAACTGTGCAGAGCAGCAGCAATGCCGCCCCTTTCCATCGTTTCATGGTTTTCTCTCCGTTTCTCTTTCTCTCCTGAATGATTTAATCATATCATACTTTGGAGGAATGAGCCAAATGTATTTGACAATAGTATAAAAACTATCCAAATAAGCGTCCATGATATTGTGCATATTTCCTCGCTTGGACAGAGAAATATCTTCCGGCGCAGTCGGATCTACTTGCATTGGCTGTTGATATGCGGTATAATATCAATAAGTAAAAGATAAGAATGTGCGCAACGCGCACGAAAAGCCTCGGTGTTGTAGCACCGAGGCTTTTCTATTCCATTAGAGCAGGCGGCTTAAACCTGAGGCTCACTGCCAGTTACCGCTTTCCGTCCAGCCATTTGCAAATATAGTAAGCAACTACACTTGCCTCAACAGAAAGTAAAAAAGATAAGAAAATATGCACAACGCGCACCCCCTTTCCTGCCGGTATGGGGAGTGGCAGCATAATCAGTATATCATAGCCGCAGTAAATCGACAAATACCGACAAAAGGAGCGCAGATTGCAATCATCTGCGCTCCTTTTGCACCTGTATTACCGATCATCTTTTTTTGTCGGAATCTCCGTCTGCTCGGCTTCGCGCGCCTTCCTGCGCCGACGGCGCAGGACCGCAACAGCGCCGCCTCCGGCAGCAGCCAGCAGGAGCACCGGCCAGAACATCACCGCACCGACGATGAGCGCGCGAACCGCGTCAACCAGACCGCGTGTTCCGGTCTTAGCCGCCTGCGCGAGCTGTGCGCCGAAGCCGCTGCCTTCTGGCGTTGCGGTCAGCGTCTGAACCTCTTTCAGATCCACATAGAAGGTCGAAAATCCGACCAGATCATCGTAATGGCGCTTAGAGCCGGTCAGCGAGTCGATCTCGTATTCGCAGTCGGCCAGCGCGTTCTCGAGAGAGATAATATCCTCCATCTTATCCGCCTGATCGAGCAGCGCCAGCAGCCGCTCGTGCTTGGTGGTCAGCGTTGCCAGACGGGTTTCGATATCGGTATACTGCTCGGTCACGTCCTCGCTCGAACGCGAGCTGTACACCACATGCACGCTGCTGCCGAGCTGCTCGTAAAACGCCTCAAACTTCTCCTGCGGAATGCGCAGGACATAGCTTGCATGCCGGCTGCCCGCATCGCCGGAAAGACTGCTCGATTCAAGATAGCCGCCTGCATCCGCTGCCATTTTCTCAATATCTGCAGAGGCTTTGTCGAAATCCTGCGTTTCGAGCGTCAGATTAGCGTTCAAAATCAGCTTGGCATTCTTTCTCACCGCAGAAAAGTCCGCACCGCTCTCAGCGGTATCTGCCGACGCTTCCTCGGTCCAGCCGTTCATGTCACCCGGCATACTGCCGCTGTCACCGGCTGCCGCCGATGCCGAATTGCCGACGCTTGCTCCGCAGGCGGAAAGCAGCAGCAAAAGTGCAAGGAACAGGGGGAACAATCGTTTTTTCATAACAGACACCTCGTTTCTTGAGCGGTACGGCGCACGGCCGCTGTATTTTCTCTTGTTACTTGATTAGACGAGATACCGTGCGATTTGGTTCCCTCTGTTCTGTATATCAATCAAACCATTTTTAATACCGCATTCTATTGAAATCGCGGTCGATTTTGCGTCTTTCTCTTGCAACCCTGTCGTTCTTCACCTATAATAGAATATAATAACCGAATAAATATTCAGCAAACCAGGCGAAAGCCTGCGGCGCAAAGCTAAGAAGCCGCTTTCGCAATGACTGCGAAACCGACTTCACAGGGCCTGTAAAATGGCAGCCAGCTGCCTCGTTTGAGATGCACAGATGCATTACCGATGCAGCAGTGCATCTTTTTTCTTTTACAGAGAAAAGCCGGACGCATTCCGGCTTACGGAGGGGAATATGAACAAAATTACAACCAGACTGAAACGGTGCGGCTGTCTGCTGCTGTGCCTCTGCCTGCTTATGCCGCTGCTGCAGGGCACAGCCGCCGCTGTGCAGGATTCCTCTGTCGTGCGAGTTGCATGGTATCCGGATTCCGCCTACAACATCACCTGCGAAAACGGCGAACGCAGCGGCTATGGCTACGAATATCAGCAGTCCGTCGCCGCATATACCGGCTGGACTTATCATTACATCGAAGCAAACTGGCCGGATTCACTGAACATGCTGCAAAAGGGCGAAATCGACCTGATGGCCGGCGTATCCTACGCCGAGGGCCGTGCCCAGACCATGCTGTTTTCCGATCTGCCGATGGGCGAGGAAAAATATTACCTGTATGCAAATCTTGCCGCTGCCGACATTTCCGTATCCGATTTGACCACCCTGAACGGCAAGCGCATCGGCATGCTGTCCGAAAGTATCGCGACCACGCAGTTCTGCGAATGGGAGACGCGCCACGGTCTGCACACCGAGCATGTGAACATCACCAGCGACGAGGACGCAGCCGCCAAGATCGCCCGCCGCGAAATCGACGGTTTTATCTCGGTCGAGAGTCCCCAGTGGCAGAAATACGGCCTGTCCGCGATCACCTCGTTCGGCAGCTCGGATGTTTACTTCGTGATCAGCAAAAGCCGTCCCGACCTCAAGGAAGCGCTCGATAATACCATGCGCCGTATTGCACACGACAAGCCGTTCTATCAGGATGATCTGTATCAGCGCTATCTGTCTGCCCAGTCGGTCGAGCTCCTCTCGACCGAGGAACAGGACTGGCTCCGGCAGCATGGCGCCATCCGCATCGGTTTTCTGAATCATGACACCGGCATCAGCACCTTTGATATCCAAACCGGTGATGTTACCGGTATTCTCACGGATTATGTCGTATATGCGACGAATTGTCTGGGGGATAACGCCTTGCATTTCGACCTGCACGGCTTTGACACGCAGCTTGAGCAGCTGCAGGCACTGCAGAACGGTGAGATCGACCTGATTTTTCACACCAGCCAGAACCCGCGTGCCGCCGAAGAGAACGGTCTTACTCTGTCGAATACCGTCTTGAGCTTCAGTCAGGCGGCGCTTACCACGAAGAACTATTTTAATGAGCTTGAGCCAAACACCGCTGCCATCCCCAAGAACGATTTTTCGCTCAAGCAGTACCTTTCCTATAATTATCCCAAGTGGACGATCCTCGAATACCCTTCAGCGAATGACGCGATCAAAGCCATGCGTACCGGCCGTGCGGACTGCTATGTAATGCGTGCCGGTCAGCTGCCGCGCTATATGAAGGACAAAACGCTGTACCGTGTGTTCCTCACACAGCCGAGCAAGACCTCGTTCGCCGTACGGCAGGGCGATACGGCTTTGCTGTCCATCCTGAACAAAACGCTCAAAACCATGCCTTCTTCCCTGCTGACCGGTGCACTTGCCATGTACGACAGTGCGCCCGAAAAGGTCACCGCTGCGGACTTTGTCAAGGACAATCTGACCACTGCCTCTGCTGTGTTCATCCTGCTCTCTCTGCTGCTGTTCGGTCTGTTCCGCAAGGCCCGGCAGTCCGCCAAACAGGCGCAGGAGCTGAACCTCAAGCTGCAGCAGAGCCAGACAGAGCTGCAGGAGGCGCTTACGCAGGCCAAGGCTGCCAACGCCGCCAAAACAACGTTCCTGAACAACATGTCGCACGATATCCGCACACCCATCAACGGCATCATCGGCATGCTGACTATCATTCGCAAAAATAAGGACGACCACGCGCGCATACGCGATTGTCTGCATAAAATCGAGCTGTCCTCTCAGCTGCTTCTGTCTCTGGTGAACGATGTTCTGGATATGGCTCAGCTGGAAAACGGCACCGTCGTTCTGCCGCGCGAATCCATGAATCTGGATGAAGTCTGCGGCAGCATTACCAATTCGGTGCTGTTTCAAGCGGAAGCCGCCGGTCTTACCGTCACCGGTGAGCATGACGATTTTTCCGGTATTTACGTCCGCAGCAGTGCGCTGCATCTGAAAAAAATCCTGATGAATCTGTTCACCAACTGCGTGAAATACAATAAGCCCGGCGGTTCCATCCATATGCAGATGCACATGCTCGAACGGACGGATGCGAAGATCACCTGTCAATTCATCATCGAGGACACCGGTCTGGGCATGTCCGAGGATTTCATCAAAAACCATCTGTTCAATCCGTTTGAGCAGGCGGACGAGTCCCCCCGCTCAAGCTATATGGGTACCGGACTCGGCATGTCTATCGTGCATCAGCTCATCGAGCAAATGGGCGGCACCATTTCGGTGGAGAGCAAACTCGGTGAAGGCAGCCGGTTTACCATCGTACTGCCTTTTGAACTCGATTGTGACGCGACCGCAGCAGCTTCGCCGCAGACACCGTCAGATATTTCCGGCGCGCGGCTGCTCGTTGCCGAGGATAATGAGCTCAACATGGAGATTGCAATCTTCCTGCTGCACGACAGCGGTGTGCAGACCGTTCCGGTGCAGAACGGCAGGCAGGCGCTTGCAGCCTTCCGGGACTCCGAGCCGGGCAGCTTTGATGCCATTCTCATGGACGTGATGATGCCCGAGATGGACGGTCTGGAGGCTGCAAAAGCGATCCGGGCACTCGACCGGCCGGACGCGAAAGCCATTCCGATTATCGCCATGACAGCCAACGTCTTCAAGGAGGACCGCGAGAAGTGTCTCGCCGCAGGCATGAACGCGCATCTGTCTAAGCCGCTTGATGCCGAGACGATGAAACAAACCATCTCTGAGCAGCTGAAAAAGCTAAATTAAATACAAAAAGCGGAAGAAACCAAGGTTTCTTCCGCTTCAGCTTGTCGAGAAAGTTAGATTTCTATTTTGTGCTTCGTGCGACAGCACGCATAAAATAGAATTTGCGCAGCAAATTCATAAAAACCGGGGGCGTGTACCTCGGTTTTTATACAAGGGAAGAAAAAATGTGTCCGGAGGACGCGGTTTTTCTTCAGCATTCGATCGAAAGCGTGGTTTCGATCGAGAGGCTGCTCGAAAAACGATAGTTTTTCGACAGCCTCAAGTGGAAGAAACCAAGGTTTCTTCCGCTTTTACTCTGCAAATCTTACTCTATTTCCTCATCGTGCTCCATGGCTCCGACAAGCGGCGCTACCATCTGCTTCTTGCGGCTGACGACGCCGGGCAGGACGACCGAATGCTCGCCGCAGTCGGTCTTGAAGGCCGCACGAACCAGCTGCTGCGCGCCCTTGCCGACGTAGAGCAGCTCTGTCTTTTCCTCGATAATGTTGGTCAGCATAGCGAACAGCATGGACAGACCGCTCGATGCCAGGCAGCTTTCCATGTACTCGAGCATTTTATCACGGATGCCGGACAGCTCGTTCTCACTGACACTCGTCACCTGCGAAATCGCAATCTTCTGATTCTGCACCTGAAAATACTTGAAATCCATGTGGAACAGCTCATCCATCGAGCGATCGAGCAGACGCGAGCTGGAACGGAACATTTCTGTTGCATACTGCTTGATGTCCAGACCGGCGATTTTCGCCAGCTCTTCTGCAGCCATGCGGTCAAGCGGCGTACACGTCGGCGAGCGGAACATCAGCGTGTCCGACAGGATTGCCGAGCACAGCAGACCCGCGATTTTCGGCTCGATCTCCACGTTGTGCTCATGGTACATCTGCGTGATGATGGTCGCGGTGCAGCCGAGCGGCTGATTGCGGAAGTAGATCGGTCCGCTGGTTTCCACCGAGTCAATGCGGTGGTGGTCGATGATTTCAACAATATTGGTCGAACGAATGCCTTCGGCGGCCTGATCGCGTTCGTTGTGATCAACCAGAATGACCGACGGACGCTCCAGATCCAGCAGGTTGCGCTGTGAGAACATACCGACATATCGTCCCTGTTCATCCATCAACGGGTAATAGCGGATACGCTTCTTGGAAACCGTGCGCTTTACATCCTCAACCGTTTCCTCCGGCTCGAAGGTGATAAGTCTCTTTTTCCGCATCACATGCCGCACCGGAACCGCCTGACCGATAACCTTGACACAGGTGTAGGTATCATACGGGGTGGCGATGATGGAAACGCCGTTTTCCGAGGCCAGCTTTCGGATGGTGCGCGAAACCTTGGAGCCGAGACCGATGACCATGCAGCCAGCGCTCATCTCAATGGCGCACAGCTGGCTTTCGTAACGGTTGCCGAGAATGACCATATCATTTTTGCCGATGTAGTCCTCGAGCACATCCGGATTAGCCGCCGCAACGACCACACTGCCCTGCTCAAACCGCTGGTCAATGTCGCCAACCTCGAGCGTGCCGTCAAGCACATCGACCAGATTGCGATAGCTGGTCTTGGCCTCCGCCAGCGCATTGGCGTCCTGATCCTCGATGTAGAAGCGCGCGATGTCGCCCAGCGTCAGCAGACCCTTCAGATGGCGATCCTCATCGACAACGGCCAGCGTCTGAATATCATTTTCGTTCATGTAATCCCATGCACGGCGCAGTGACAACTCCTCGCTGATGCCCGGCACCTCACGGTACTGCACATCGCTCAGGCGCGGCTCAAACGACTTGATGTAGCGCGGCGGCTCCACACCGAAGCGCTCGAGCACAAATTTGGTCTCCGCATTAACGTGACCCGCGCGGCAGGCTATGTATTCTCCGCCGGTCAGCCTGCGCTTGAGGTGCGCGTAGCAGATTGCAGAGCAAATGGAATCCGTATCCGGATTGCGATGCCCGATAACAAAAACTGGGTTCATGCACTGATGCTCCTTTATGTGATAAGGGATGGCTCCCCTTCGGAATCCGTTTGATGGAATGAAACCTTGTGGTTTGATTGTATCATTTAACCGGGGAAATAGCAAGGTACGGAAGAGGAATCCAACCCCAAACCCTCTGCAACCGCATTGCGTATGCGATGGAGCTGACCGTACGGATTCCGCCGCTGCACCGAAAATCCTGCCGAAGTCCGCTTCTCCGTCTGCTCACCTATCTTTTGAAAAAACGAAAATCGCAGCAGTCACCGCCACAGCCCAACGTTTTTGTGCGCGAAAAGCCAAGCTTACGCAGTCCGCCATAGGTCACGTCATCCACATCGCAAAACAGCGGACACAGCTCCGGACAGCCGTTTTCCCGGCACGCCGTGTGCCAGAGACACTTGGTGATCGACGCGGAAAAGTGCGTTTTATCGTGTGCCTGTGTACTCTCCCACAAGTCGGAGGTGCGCATGACTTTGAGAAAACAATAGCTATAAATCCGATAAAATCCCGGCACGAGCTCCATTTTCGCCGTGAAAGCGTGCTTTTCTGCCGCCACCCAGTCCATCATGTACGTCCGCATGTGCGCAAAGGTTTCCTCTGCAGGCAGCTCTGCCTGCAGCACCTTGTACAGCGCAATGCGCGGCAGAATGGCCTGCACCAGTGCTTTCATCTGGCTTTTGGACCTGTTTGCTGCGGTTTTGATTAACATATCCAACGTTTTTTCCTGCCGTGAAAACAGCAAGCCGCCCCTGCTCCCGCCGAAGGTCTGTACCAGAAATACCTTGATTTGCTTTTGCTGTTTGCTTTGCATAATTTCTTCATCTCTTTGCTTTTGCGGGATTCCAGTGTCAATCGTTAGTTAGTTCATCCTAACTATATCACACCGGCTTCCAATATGCCACCTTAATATACGAAAACCCTGCCGTTAATCGACACGGGATTGCTTTTCGCCAGTCTCGTTCGCTTTGTTATTCCGCACAGAAATACGCAGTCTGCAGCTTCCCAGAGTGCTTATACCGTAACACTCTCGTTCCGCGAGCATGGCAGAAATGGAAAACTACCTGCAAAAAATTGAAGGAAATAGAAAGAAAGGAGCGTCTGGCAAGTACAGCAGACGTGACAAGGAGAACCTGCAGATTGCAGAGAAGGTGGAACAGCTACCTATGCAGCATCCGGACAAAGGCTATCGCCGTATCCGAGATGACATCGTTGGTATCCTGCTCAGTGAGCCGGCACCCGATGGCAAGGCGTCTGCTCTGTCCGCCGAAGCGTTTCAGTGAGATCGGTTTGGGTAATCTTCCAAAATCATCCGTACACCAAGACAATCCCATTCCTGCATCGTCAGCCTTTTGTCTCCCCGTGCGCGATACTGTCCTCAAATTTTATCCATATTGTTAAAACTGCGAAAAATGCCTTGCATATTCCACACAAAAAGTGCTATAATCATTGCGAAAAATAAAAAGGAGGCAAGCCCTATGGACAGTTGTGACAGACGAAATGTACATATGACGATGGATACAGACTATACTGCTGTTTCGAGTGTCCGTAAGCATCCTCTTTTGAAATAAGCGCTGAGCCTTGCTCCATCGTGATGAACAAGTCCACAACTGATGTTTGTGTCACTGTATCTGTTACGGTGGATTTTTTGTGCCCTTTTCCGGGCACAGAAGGAGGCTGATTATGAAAAAAGCAACATGGAAAAAAACATCTTTTGCCGAGAAAATCGTTGAGATCATCCGCACCTCCCCTTCGATCAATGAGATGCGGGAACAGCTGCAGGATTATCACGACAACGATATCGCACAAAGTCTGCAATTCCTAAACCGCGCGGAACGCAATCTGCTGTACAGCGCACTTGATGCAGAATGGCTGGCGGAGATCATCTCCTATCTGGATGATCCGGCAGAATACATTGATGAAATCGGCATTGACAAGCTGGCCGAAATTCTGAACGAAATGGACGCGGACGACGCAGCCGATCTGTGGGAGAACATCGACGAGAGCGTAAAAGTAAAGCTGCGCCCGATGATCGATGACGAAACCAAGTCAGCCATCCTGCTTATCAATTCCTATGACGACAGCGAAGTCGGCAGCCTGATCACGACCAACTACATCTGCATCAAGCAGAACCTGACCATTCGGCAGGCCATGCACGAGCTGGTAAAGCAGGCCGGTGAAAATGACAACATCGGAACGATTTATGTGGTCGATGATAAAAACCGCTTCTGCGGTGCAATCGATCTGAAGGATCTCATTGTTGCCCGAGAGAATGTTCCGCTGGATTCCATCATCAGCTACGCGTATCCGTATCTGCTCGACCACGAGAAAATCTCAGAGAGCATCGAGAAGATCAAAGATTATGCCGAAGATTCCCTGCCGGTGCTGAATAAGGACAGAAGAATCATCGGTATCATCACCGCGCAGGACGTTGTTGAGGCCGTGGATGACGAGCTTGGCGAGGACTATGCAAAGCTCGCCGGTCTGTCCGCCGAAGAGGATCTCAACGAAACCACCAGGGAAAGCATGAAAAAGCGCTTGCCGTGGCTGATCATCCTGCTGTTCCTCGGCATGGGCGTTTCGACCGTTGTCGGTGCATTTGAAGGCGTTGTAGCCGTGCTGCCGGTCGTTATCTGCTTCCAGTCGCTGATTCTCGATATGGCCGGCAACGTCGGTACGCAGTCGCTGGCGGTTACAATTCGTGTGCTGATGGATGAAAAACTGAGTGCTAAGGACAAGCTGCACCTCACCTTCAAGGAAATGAAGGTCGGCACCTGCAACGGCGCGCTGCTCGGCATTATGGCACTTGTCTTTCTCGGTGCATACATAGCGCTGTTCAAGGGTTATGCCGTTGGACATGCGTTCCTGATCTCCGGCTGCGTCGGCATATCACTGCTTGTGGCGATCGTGATTTCCAGTCTGGTCGGTACGCTCGTGCCGATCCTGTTCCATAAAATCAAGATAGACCCGGCGGTTGCGTCCGGTCCGCTGATTACGACAATCAACGATCTGGTTGCCGTTGTAACCTATTACGGTCTGGCATGGCTGCTGCTGATTCAGCTTTTGCATATTGTTTGAGCGAAAAAACACCCTCTATATCGGATGATATAGAGGGTGTTTGTTATCTGTTTTTGCTTTTAATCGTGCTTTCTGCGGATACCGAAGTACGCCAGTCCCATTGCGGACAGACCGCACAGAGCCGCCCACAGACCGCCGATATCGCCGGTTTTCGGAACGCTGGACGTCGGAGTCTTGCTATCGGGAATGTTCACTGTCTTCGTTTTATCCGGCGTCTTGGTCTGTGTTTCCGGCTTGGTCGTCGGAACCTTGCCGTCCGGAATGTTCTCCGTCGGCTTCAGCGGATCAAGCGGTGTAGGCTGATCCGGAATGTCAACCGGAGGCTTCGGATCGGGATCGGGAGTCGGTTTCGGGTCCGGCTTGTGGTGACCGCCGCCGCCACCGCCGCCGCCGGATTTCTTGCTGTTGGTGATGGTGAAGCCATCTGCCATGCTGCCGGAAATCGAGGTATTAAAGCCGTCAACGGCCTCCTCTTCGACGGTATAGGTGTAAGCGCCGTCCAGTTTTGCAAAGGTGTACGACCAGGTCTTGCCGTCCTTGTCGGTGGATCTTTCACTCAGAAGCACCGTACCGATTGCGGTTCGCGTGCCGTCCTTCGCAATGCGGATAAGGTTTACGGTAACAGCGGTCGGATACGCGCTTGTGCCGCTCCAAACCTTGTGTACGGTGAGGGAAAGCGGATTTTCCAAGGTGTCCTCACCCGGAATGATCACTTCTCCGTTTGTGCCGACACCGCCGCCGCGTTCTGCGGTATTGCCCATAATCTTGAGCGGTGCGGTTTCAGCCAGTGCCTTGCTCTCTGCGGAAACAACAGCCTTGAGACCGTAGCCCTTGATTGCACCGGAAGCCGGCTCAACCGGGGCACCCGGATTCGCTGCATCATAGCGGTCGCCTCCGAAAGCACCGTAGTTTTGATCACCCGCGGCGATTGAGGTATCGCGGTACCAGGTTACCAGTCCGCCACCGTACATCTTGCCGCTGAAGCTGGTGGAATACGTCTTGTCCCACTTGAGCAGGAATGCCGCATCATCAGCAGATTTGCCTGCCGTATTGCCGAATACAGCTGCATCCGTGCCAAGGCTTACCGTGCCCACCGGGCAGGACCAAATGCCGCCGCCCTGAATGGCTGCCTTGTTTGCGGTGATCAGCGCATTCTTAATCGTGATCGACCACGGTGCATGGCTGACGTAAACGCCGCCGCCCTGTCGATACGCCGTATTGTTCACGATATTGCCGCCTTCGAGTACAACGCGGTTTCTGCCGGACCAGCTGTATACACCGCCGCCGCAGGATGCCGTATTGTCCGAAATCGTGCCGCCGGTCATGTGGAACCGGCCGCCGCCAACCGTGTCATTCTCGCTCAGAACGGCCGTTGCAACGCCGCCGCCCATGCCGTTGGTCTTGTTGCCGGTAATCGTGCCGTTTGTCATTTCAAATGCTGCGTTATCCTCTACGAAGACACCGCCGCCGCCTGCATTCGGCTGCTGAATTGTATCGGAATCGACTGCCGTGCTGTTGCCGGAAATCGTACCGCCGGACATGGTGAACGTGCCGTTCTCACGCACGCATACACCGCCGCCGCGCTTTGCCGTATTGTCGGCAATCGTGCCGCCGCTCATGGCAAGAGACGAAGTGCCGTTTACGAGTACGCCGCCTGCCGCGTTATACGCCGATGCGGTATTGCCCGAAATCGTGCCGCCCGTCATCGTCATGTTGCCGTCTGCGAGGGCAACCGCGCCGGAATACTGGTTCTTGAACGTACATCCGGTGATTTTGCCGCCGTTCATGGCAAATTTGCCGCCGTTCTTCACATAAACCGCGCCGCAGTTTGCGGACGAAGCGGAAATGCTGCTGAGCTCGCCGTTCCCCATGGTGAAGGAGCCGCCGTCCACCGTAATCGCACCCATGTCCGAGCCGCTCAGGCTCATGCGGGTAATCGTGCCGCCGTTCAGCGTCATTGCGCCGTTTACCTCGGCAAACGAGCCTTTAGCGATGCGGAAGCAGGAGAAATTGAAGCTGCCGTCCAGAATCAGCGCCGCGCCTTGCTCCACGCGGAAAGCCGGACCGGCGAAGCCGTTCTTGAACACAACCGAAAGGCCCTTGCCTGCATCGGTCAGCGTGATGGTCTTGCCGGACGGAATCGTAACCGTGCCGTCTACAATGAAGCTCTTGTTTGCGGTAATGGTGGTGTTTCCCTCTGCCGCCGCGTCAACGGCCTGCTGCAGCGTGCTTTCTTCGCCTTCGCGGATATTTGCGCCATCGACAGTGACCGCAAACTTTACAGCAACACCGGCAGGAATCGTCAGCGGATTCGAGTCAATCGCAACATCTGCCGAGCATGCTTCAATATAGAAGTAGGTGATATTGGTATCGTTGTTAAATGCCTTTCTGTCGATGGTCTGCAGCTGGCTTTTGCCCTTGCCCTGTTCGCCAATCTGCACGGAAGTCAGCTTGGTACAGGTGCTGAATGCACCGGCCGAGATGGTCTGTACGCTGTCGGCAAGCTCCAGCTTTTCGATACCGGTGTTCGTAAACGCTGCCGTACCGATGGAAACAACCCCTTCGGGGATGATCAGCGTGCCGGAAAGCTTCGAGCAGTTGTAAAATGCGCGGTTTCCAATATTTTTCAGCGTGCCCGGGAACGTAACACTGCTGATGGCAGTGCCGTAAAATGCATAGCTACCCAGAAAAGTCAGCGCACTCGGCAGCACCAAATTGCCTTCAATCTTGACATTTCTAAATGCCTCATTGCCAATCGAAGTGACCGAATTCGGAAGCTGTAATTCTCCGGTCAGACCGCTGCCTTTGAATGCGCTTTCTCCAATCGACGTAACAGAATCCGGCAAATGCAGCTCGGTCAGACCTGCACAGTTGCTGAACGCACTCTTGCCGATGACCGTGATATGAGACCAGTCAACGCCGGTAATTCCGGTGCTCGAAAATGCGTTTCTCGGAATTTCGGTAATGCTTTCCGGCAGAACGACCGTGCCGGTGATACCGGTCATATTCATGAACGCCCCGGTACCCAAAGACTCGAGCGCATCAAAGGTATGCTCACCCAGCTCCAGCGAGAAGGACTCCATATTATTGAAGGCTTCCTGACCAATGCTCGTCAGTGCGGAGAAATTCAGTCCTTCCAGCGTAGTCAGCGAAGAACAGTTCATAAATGCCATAACCCCGACAGAAGTAACCTTGGACAAATCAGCGACCGAAGTCAGCGCCAAGCATGCCGTGAACATATAGTTGCCGATTGCGGTAATATTATCCATGCCGACAACAGTCGTCAGCGACTTCTGACCGCGGAAGGCATACTCGCCGATTTCCAGCGGCAGACCGCCCAGATCAACGGTTTCCAGTGCGAGACTGCGGTGATTTACCCAGTCAAACGCATGCTCCTGAATGCCGACAACCTTGTATTCCTTATCGCCCTCGGTTACGGTTGCCGGAATAACCAGCTTGGTCACGCTGTCTGCGCAGCCGGTAACAACGGCATCGCCCGAGGAAACATCATACCGGATGCTGTCCTGCGTAAACGCGGTGACTGCATACGCCGCAACCGATACCTGCTCGGCAGATTTTTCTTCAGCAGGCTTCTCCTCTGCCGGAACCTCAGCCGCAGGCGCTTTCTCCGCCGGTGCGGACGGTGCCGCCTCAGCCGGTGCTTCAGGTGTACTCGGCGATGCAGACTCGCCCGGTGCAGACGGCTCGCCCGGTGCAGACGGCTCGCTCGGCACAGACGGCTCGGCATTCTCGCCGGTGCTCTCTGTCGGAGCGGGGCTGCTCGTGTCCGGTGTGCTTTCTGTATCGCTATCCTCTGCTTCCGGAGCGGATGCTGCGGGATCGCCGCTCTCGGAGTAACCGGTGTCGGTGCTGCCGTCTTCCGCTTCAGCCGCAAATGCTGCAAAAGTACCCGTGCCGAACGTCAGATTAAGCGACAGCAGGATGGCCATCAGCCTTGTAAACTTTTTGCTCATACTACTCAGTCCTTTATCATGAAATCAGGAAATATATCCTCCTCGCCGGTGGTCCGTATCCGCGACAGACGAGGTGTTCTCTCTGTATGGTATAGCTTACCATACAGAGGGTACAAAAAAAGGATATATTTTGGCAGAAAGCCTTCCATACTATATCGACAAAACGTAGAAATTATTGCTATGCGATTGTACAATGTGACGAAAAGCACGGTCAGTCATGTGAAAACAATCAAAATCTGCACGAAATATCCAGTATCAGCGCATCTGACAGATATAATTTTTTCTGTCAAACGAGGAAATATATCCAATTTTACAACTTAAATCAGATATACTATAATAATATGCAAAAAACGAGGTGAGCGTATGAAGCCCCAAATACGGACTGTGATACTGTTTTTTCTGACAGCGGTGTTTGCCGTCAGCGCATTCATGCTGGTGCGCCAAATGACGAGCTACCGTGCAGGCGATGAAGCCTACGCTGAGGCTTCCGAGATTGCCGCGATACCCGAAGTGGCGGAGGTGGAAACCGTTCAGCAGCCGACCGAACAGCCGCAGCAGGAAACGCAGACCGAACCCGAACCCGCTCCGTCTGCCGACCCGTATGCACAGGCGCTGGAGCAGATGGACCTGCCTGCTCTGCAGCAGGTCAACAGTGATGTCATCGGCTGGATTGCCATTCCGGGCACCGAGATTTCCTATCCGCTGGTGCAGGGCACGGACAACGACTATTATCTGACACACACCTGGAACCAGAACAGCAGCGCAGTCGGCGCGATTTTCATGGACTGCCGCTGCTCTGCCGATTTCAGCGGCTTTAACACCATCGTGTACGGTCACCGGATGAACAACGGCTCGATGTTTGCCGCGCTGAAGCACTACAAAAAGCAGGATTTCCTGCAGGCACATCCGCAGGTATATGTGACCAATGCAAGCGGAACCCATGCGTACAGAATCTATGCGGCCTATGAGGCAGCGCTTGACGGAACCGCGTATTACAGTGCGTTTTCCGACGAAACGATCAAAAAAACCTTCATTGACGAAGGCATTTCCCTGTCGGTGATCCGCACCGGCGCAGTACCGACCGTAAACGACCATATCCTCACGCTTTCCACCTGCACCGGCAACGGGCACGCAACCCGCTGGGTAGTGCAGGCGGTCATGGAATAAAAAACATCCCACTTGCTGTGCTTCAACAAGTGGGATGTTGTTATATGCTCCTATTCATCCTCGTCCGCCAGCTTTGCCACGCGGACAAATTCATCCATTTCGCGTGTGCGCCATTTCTCCTTATGGCTGAAAATCTGGCGGTACAGCGAAATATAGCAGTCCTCGACCGACAAACGGATCAACCTTCCCTCTTTGACGCTGTTCTCGACTGCGTACCATGGCAGAAAGGATACACCGCGGTCAATCTCGAGCATGCGAATGAGCAGCGAGGTATCGCCGCACTCGAGCGACGGCGTAAGGATGGTCCGCCGTGCGGCAAGACGGCGGTTGAGTACACGGCGGTAGTTATCCTGCTCGGTGAGGAAAAACGGCTGCGTAAGCAGTTCCTCAATCGTCAGCTCTTTTCCGCCCAGCTTCTCGCGCAGCGATGCAGACGCCACAAATACGATTTCCTCGCGCTGCTCCATCAGCTTGTTCCAGTTGTTGCTGTACAGTGGCTCATCAAGCACATAGATCATGTCCAGCTCGCCGCGTTCCATATGCTCAATCAATTCTTCCGGCTCACCGACCGTGATACGGATAGACACTTTCGGGTTGAATTTACGGTACAGATGCAGCACCGTCGGCAGCTTAAGACATGCAAGCGACTCAATCGTGCCGATATGCAGCGAACCGCGCAGCTCTGCCGTAGATGTGACCGACATACGCGCCTGATTGACCTGATTCATCACGTCGCACGCGTGGCTGAGAAAACGCTCGCCTGTGTCGGTCAGCGCGATACGCTTTCCCATGCGGTCGAACAGACGTGTGTCCAGTTCCTCCTCCAGCTGGCGTATCTGCACCGTTACCGCCGATTGTGAGTAGCCGAGGCTCTCTGCTGCGCGTGAAAAACTCTTAAACTGTGCTACCCGAATAAAGGTTGCAAGCTGCCGAAGCTCCATGGATTTCCCTCTCTCCCCTATATTATCAATATTTTGAATCGAAATGATAAAATATATGAATTTGACTTAACCCATTAAACAGAATATACTAAATCTGCAAAGAGGTCAAGAAAGAAATTGGAGGTTTACCACAGATTTTTTATTTATCCTTTTTACACAAAAACCGCGTCCTATTTTACAGCATTTCGCCCAAAATAGGCGGTTCTTTTTGTGTCCGGAGGCAAAAATCTCGGCAGACTTCCACGGCAGCAGACCAAAGAGGGGCAAACAAACGGTCTGCGCCGCAAAGGGTAACATCGCATAACCGAACAGGTGCACTTTCCGCAAAGTGCCGCAGTTCAAATTGTGTGGTGCTGCCCGCAAAAAAGGAGGAAAAAGAAATGAAAGAAAAGAAAAAATTCAAACTCGGATTACTGCCCAAGCTCATCATCGCCATCATTGTCGGCATCCTGTTCGGCCAGTTCCTGCCGGAAGGCTTCTGCCGCTTTGTGGTAACGCTCTCGTCGTTCTTCAGTCAGTTCCTGTCGTTTATCATCCCGCTGATGATCCTCGCGTATGTTACCATGGGCATTGCTAACCTCAAGAGCGGCGCGGGTAAGCTGCTGCTCATCACGGTTGCCATCGCCTACTGCTCGACCCTGATCGCAGGCTCGGCTTCGTTCTTTGTAGCCGACACCCTGTTCCCGCACTTCATGAGTGCGGATGCGCTCGACAAGATCGCCGCAACCGCAGGCAACTCGCTGGAGCCGTACTTCAGCCTGGAAATTCCGGCGCTGATGAACACGCTGTCCGCTGTTGTTACGGCGTTTGTGCTCGGTCTGTGCATGTCCAGCCTGCGCGGCAAGACCATCGGCGACACGCTGTACAACGGCGTTTCCGACTTCTCCGGCATCATTGACTGCGTACTGCACAAGGTCATCATTCCGCTGCTGCCGCTTTACATCTGCGGCACGTTCACCGATATGACCAAGTCCGGCAAGACCTTTGCCATCCTCAGTATTCTGTGGAAGGTATTCATCGTTGTTATCATCATGCACCTGATCTGCATCTGCATCCAGTTCGTTATCGCGGGCTTTATCAGCCACAAAAATCCGCTCACGCTCATCCGCAACCAGATCCCGGGCTACGCAACCGCACTGGGCACCCAGTCCTCTGCGGCTACCATTCCGGTCAACCTGCAGTGCGCTGAGGCAGACGGCGTTTCCTCGGAAATCCGCAACTTTACGGTTCCGCTGTGCGCGAACATCCACATGGCAGGCTCGATGATCACCATCACAGCCTGCGCTACCGCAGTTTGCCTGATGAACCAGCTGCCGATCTCCATCGGCACGGTCATTCCCTTCATCATGACCCTCGGCATTGCCATGGTGGCGTCTCCCGGTGCGCCGGGCGGCTCTATTATGACCGCCCTGCCCTTCCTGTACATGATCTTCGGCACCGAGGCCGGTGACCCGAGCGGCCCGATCTGCGCTATTATGGTTGCGCTGTACATCACGCAGGACTCGTTCGGCACCGCTTGCAACGTCTCCGGCGACAACGCGATCGGCGTGATCGTGGAGACCATCTACCGCAAGTTTATCTGCAAATCCTCCGCTCAGTAAGGAGAATCCCCTATGTCCTTTATCAGTGTTTTTGATGTGCTGGGACCGAATATGATCGGTCCCTCCAGCTCCCATACCGCCGGTGCGGCCGTTATCGCGTATCTGGCGCATAAGATGATCGCGCCGCCGCTTAAAAAGGTGGATTTCACGCTGTACGGCTCATTCTCCAAAACCTATCACGGCCACGGCACTGACCGTGCGCTGCTCGGCGGCATCATGGGCTTTTCGACCGATGATACCCGCATCCGCAATTCGTTTTCGATTGCGACCGAGCGCGGTCTGTCCTACTCATTCACGCCGTGTGAGACCGAGACCGATGTCCATCCGAACACCGTGGACATCCGCATGGAGAACGCCGCCGGTCAGGTGATGACCATCCGCGGCGAGTCGCTCGGCGGCGGCAAGTGCCGCATCGCGCGCATTAACGGCGTTGAGGTTGACTTTACCGGTGAATACAGCACGGTCATTGTCGTTCAGCAGGACAAGCCGGGCGTCGTGGCGCACATCACCAAGGTGCTCAGCGACAAGGGTGTAAACATTGCATTCATGCGCCTGTTCCGCGAGTCCAAGGGCAACACCGCCTACACCATCGTCGAGTCGGACGGCCATTTTCCCGAGGGCATCGAGGAACCGCTGCGCGATAACCCCAACGTCCACGACGTCATGATCATCGAACCATAAGGAGGAGAGCAGACTATGGATTTCAAAAACGCATCCGAGCTGCTTGCACTCTGCACGCAGCAGCAGCTCCCCATCTCCGAGATCATGCGCCGCCGCGAGTGCCAGCTGGGCGAAACCACGCGTGATGAGGTCACGCACCGTATGAAGAGGGCGCTTGAAATCATGCGCTCATCCGCGCTGACACCGCTCAAAACGCCGGTCAAGTCCATGGGCGGCCTGATTGGCGGCGAGGCCAAAAAGCTAGCGCAGCACGCGGCCAAAGGCCGCTCCATCTGCGGGGATGTGCTGCACAAAGCGGCGCAGTACGCGATGGCAGTGCTTGAGGTAAATGCTTCTATGGGTCTGATTGTCGCAGCACCGACCGCAGGCAGCGCCGGTGTTCTGCCGGGCATGCTGTTTGCCCTGCAGGACCGCTACAACATCTCGGACGAACGGCTGATCGACGCCCTGTTCAGCGCCGGTGCGATTGGCTACCTTGCCATGCGCAACGCAACCGTTGCAGGCGCGGTCGGCGGCTGTCAGGCTGAGGTCGGCATCGCATCCGCAATGGCGGCCAGCGCGGCTGTCGAGCTGATGGGCGGCAAGCCCGAACAGTGCCTTGACGCGGCCTCCACCGTGCTGATGAACATGCTCGGTCTGGTCTGCGACCCGGTCGGCGGACTGGTCGAGTATCCGTGCCAGAACCGCAACGCGGCAGGTGTAGCCAACGCGCTCGTTGCCGCCGAGCTCTCGCTCGCGGGCATTCACCAGTTTATCCCGTTCGATGAAATGCTCGATACCATGTACGCGGTCGGCCGCCGCATCCCCATCGAGCTGCGCGAGACTGCCCTCGGCGGCTGCGCTGCCACACCGTCTGCATGTGCAAAATGCGGACTGTGCTCTTAAATCAGATCATATCAATACTCTTTTTCGCAGGACATTCCCACCCCTCGGGAATGTCCTTTTCGCATTTCATTTGCCAAATGAAATGATATAATGACGCATCTCTATGGGTAATGCCGGACGGAACCGTGCAGGATGTTGCAAAAATGGTACACATCGCACAGAATATCAGCTTCTACGAGCAGGATTACTACACGCCGTCCAACGATGGCTTCAAGGTGTTCCGCACGCCGTTCGGCAACGTCGGCATTGTCATCTGCTTCGACCGCCATGTGCAACCGTGTCGGCACAGAAGGCGAAATGCAGTTTGCCGGCGAATCGCACGTCATTCATCCGAGCGGCAAGGTGCTTGTCAAAGCAAACGACACTGAGCAGCTGCTCCTCTGCGATATCAATCTGCAGGAGGTGCAAAAAATCCGCAGGAATCCGGATTATCTGTCGCTCCGCAGACCGGATATGTACGTCATATAAGCCAAAAAAATCCCTCCCGATCATAAACCGGGAGGGATTTTTGTATCATTTGATTATCACTGATACTCCGCATTGAGGAACATGGGCTTGATGGCGACAACCTCATCGTATTCCTCCTGCGAGACGGTGACATCCGCATTCAGCGCCTTCAGGTCAGCCTTCACAACGTCGAGCGCCTGCGCAGCGGTCACTGCGCGGCCATCCATGACGGCACGCTGCATGCGGCGCAGCACAACCGGATGTGCATAGCGGGCCGGCAGCGGGAAATTCAGATAGTCCGCAAGGTAAGCCTGCATTTTCTCCTGTGCCTGTGCATCATTCTGCATGATGGAGGCACGGTTGTTGCGTGCTGTCGGCAGGACGCTGAAACCTGCAAACGTGAATATCGCGGCAAGGCCGAACAGCGTAAAACAAATCGAAAACGAGCCGTGACGCATGAAGGAAACGATACCGTAAGCCAGCGCCGCAAATCCAAGCAGTGTGATCGCCATAGCGGCCCAGCGGTAGCTGCCGTTCGTACACTGAAAGTTCCGGCGGCGTTTTGCGGCTGCGCTCAGTCGTTCGGTCAGCTCAGGACGGCGCTCCAGATAGTCGATTGCGTTATCGAGTGCCTGCACGGTTTTCTCCGCCTGTGCGCTCATCGGCGGACGATTGCGCTCCTCTTCCTCCCGGCGGGTCTTCTCCTCGGCAATGCGCTGCTCGGCCGCCGCGCTGACACACGGAATAGACGGGTGCTCAGCTCGGATAACGCTCAGGAAATCATCGACCTGCTGCTCGTACTTGAAATTGCACACCTTCTGTCCGCCGTCGAACTCCACGACCAGATAGGACAGCGTGGCGAAAATGCCCTTGCCGGAAAAGCCGCCCTTGCTCATCGCAACGCGTTTGTACACACGCGTTACCATGGAAAACGGAACATAATACCGCCGATCAATCAAAAAGCTGTTCAAATAGAGGGCATGCTTGCCGATGCCGCACGGACCGATTTTCCGACAGGTTTTTTTATCCTCGGCAAGCGACGCGTCATCAATACGTCCCGCGCTGAGCGGATAAGGTTTCAACATTTTCCGTCACCCCGCAATTATCGTTATGGATGGCCGCAGCCGACCGCACAAAGGAACGGCCGGCTGCAGCAATACTATTATATTTAAGCAGATTTCTTTGCGCCGCGCTTCTTGGTCGCACGGATGAACAGTGCGAGCAGCAGTGCCGCGAATACAATACCGATCGGGTACGCCACTGCGGTATTGTAAATTACCGTGCCGTCTGCTGTCTTGCTGTTCAGCAGGCTGCCGAGGCACTCCGGTGCAAGGATGAAATAGGTGCAGGAAACTGCACTCATGAACGTAGTCGGAACAGCTGCAATCCAGAAGTTCTTCTTTTCGGTGAACAGGTACATAGCTGCTGCCCACAGAACGATCATAGCGAGCGTCTGGTTGGTCCAGCTGAAGTAACGCCAGATAACCGTGTAGTCGATCAGACCGGTTGCATTGCCGATGCCGAGGATAGCGCCGATACCGAGTACCGGGATGCACAGCTTCAGGCGGTTTGCGTACGAACTCTGATCCATGTGGAACCAGTCGGACAGCGTCAGACGAGCGGAACGGAATGCGGTATCACCGGAAGTGATCGGGCAGATAACAACGCCGATCATGGCCAGAGCAATACCAACGCCGCCCATGGTCTTGGAGCATACATCGTAGATCGCTGCGGACTGGCCGCCTGACAGAGCTTCCGCCAGACCGGTGTTGAGACCGCCGGTGACCTCATACAGAGCACAGCCGGCTGCCGCCCAGATCAGTGCGATAATGCCTTCGGCTACCATTGCGCCGTAGAATACGAAGTGACCCTGCTTCTCGTTCTTCATGCAGCGAGCCATCAGCGGCGACTGCGTGGAATGGAAGCCGGAAATTGCACCGCATGCAACCGTGATGAACATGAAGCTCCAAATCGGCGTGCCGGACGGATGCATATTGTACAGGTGAGACCAAATCTCCGGAATGGTGTAATTCGGGTTGGTGAAGATACCGATGATAACACCGACCGCCATGATGATCAGGCACATGCCGAACAGCGGGTATACCTTACCGATGATCTTATCGATCGAAATAAAGGTTGCAATAAAGTAGTAAACCAGGATGAGGATCAGCCAGAACAGCGTGGTCGAAAGCACACCGTACACACCGTTGCTCTTGCACAGCGTAACGATCAGACCGGCCGGACCGACTGCAAATACCGTGCCAACCATGATCAACAGTACAACCGAGAACACACGCATGATATTCTGCATGGTGTGACCGAGGTACTTGCCGGTAACCTCTGCGATGGAGGCGCCGTCGTTTCGCTCACTGATCATGCCGGAGAAATAATCGTGTACGCCGCCGGCAAAAATGGTACCGAATGTAATCCACAGGAATACGACCGGACCCCAGAGCGCGCCCTGCAGTGCACCGAAGATCGGGCCAAGGCCGGCGATGTTCAGCAGCTGTACCAGAAACAGCTTCCACTGCGGCATGACAACGTAGTCAACGCCATCGTTAATGCGAACTGCCGGCGTTTCCCGGTCATCCGGGCCAAAGGTTTTGTCCACAATTTTACCATAAGTAAGATAGCCGGTGATCAATAATAATAAGCATACGATAAAGCTGATCATATTATCTCCTCCTCTATACCGGCTGCGAAAGCATGACTTTCGCACGAAAATCACCGAAAATCCTACTTTTTTCATTTCTCTTTTCCCTTTCGGCAATCCCTATTATGAACCTATGATATAAAAACCACAAGGGCAATATGTTATAATTTTAACAAGAAAAATTTGCCGAAATTTGTTTCCTTTAGAAAAAACTATCAGCGCAATAAAATCCCCCGACCAATGGCCGGGGGATTCGTTCGCCCTTACAGGAAAGTATTTACTTTTCCAGTTCGGTCCAGTCACGAGTTTCGCGCAGCTTGCTCCACTTCTCGTGCTTGTTTTCCTTGAGGTCGTAATAGTGGCTGTTCGTAGCCTCCTGTACGGCTAGGTAATACCATGCGGAAGTATCGGAGTTGTCGCTCCACTTGATCATGTCGTTGTGCAGGTCCTCTGCAGTCTCCGGAAGGCGCTTGAGGACGCGGTTTACGAGCGTCATTGCCTCGGCACGGGTGATCTTGTTATTCGGACGGAAGGTGCCGTCGGTATAACCGTTGATCCAACCGTTGTTGGCAGCGGCGCTGATTTCGTCCTTTGCCCAGTGGGATGCAATGTCGCTGAAGTCAACAGCGGTCGTGTTGGCCTTGTCGTCAAAACGAGCTGCGATCGCAGCGAACTCCGCACGGGTGATCGGCGCATTCGGATTGAACTTGCCCTGGCTGTCGCCCTTTACGATGCCCATAGCGCTCAGCGTAGAAACAGCGTGGTTGTACCATGCGCCGGCTGCTACGTCGGAGTAGCTGTTGGACTTGGTGGAGTTTACATTGCGGGTCTCGTCGGTGAGCAAACGGAAGAAGATGGTTGCTACCTCAGCACGGGTAATGCCGTTCTGCGGACGAACGGTGCTGTCCGGATAGCCTACGATGTAAGCATAGTGGTCATCGCCGTTCAGACCGGTCGGTACATTATCCGGAATGGTAACGGTGGGCTTGCGGCTGCCGCCGCCACCGCCGCCGCCGGAGGAAGATTTTTTCGCGTAGGTATAGGTGAAGACGGTGTCCTTCTCAACCTTTGCATTGCCGACAGGGGTCGTATCCCAAGAACCAGCACGGTAGCCGGAGTTCGGCTTGTCGCCTACGGCCGGGATAGAGGTGATCGGAACCACAACGTATTTGAGCGTTTTGCCGGTTTTATAGTCCTTGAACGGAACGTAAACAACGATGTCAGCGTTGCCGCCGTTGTTCCACTCGCCGTTTACAACCTTGAATGCAAGACGGTACTCCCATGCGTCCGGGGTGCCGTTGCCGGTCTCGTCCGGCTTCTCACCGCCCTTGACGTCAAGGTAGTAGTACAGGTCGATGGTAACGTCCTTGGTCAGCTTTTCAAGGTTATCGGTAACCTTGGTCAGACCCGGAACATAAACGTAGGTCTTGCCGTCAACGGTCTGGTTTACCGCATCATTCTTGTAAAGCTCAGCAACCAGTGCATACTCATTGCCGGTCTTGGTCTTACCGTTCTCTACCTTAACCTCAACGTCCTTCTCGTTGTAGAAGTGCTTGTTGATGGTGTAATGCTTCGTATTCTGTGTAAAGAAGCCTTGGATGATAACGTTGCTCTTGATTTCAAAATCCTTTGCAGCTTCGCTACCGATCTTCCAGCCAGAGAACGTATGTCCTTCCTTAACAGCGTTGCCACGAATCTTTACCAGAGTGCCGTAGTTATAAGTCTCCTCGTCACCCTGCTTCTCGCCGTCAACGTAGTAGGTTACGGTATACTGGCGGGTAATCGGCTTAAATACTGCGATGTAAGTTACGTCCTTAACCACTGCGATAGTAGTCGGGTCAACCAGTGCAGTATCTGCGGTGCCTGCCAGCTTCCAACCTGCAAACTCGTAAGTATACTGCGCGTCAGAAGCCTTGCTTGCCTGATCCTTCGGATCCTTAGTCGGATAACCATTGTAGTTTACCGCCTGAGTATCGAGAGAATCCTCTGCGTCCTCAGAAATCTTCCAAGTTACGGTATACGGATTCGGAATCCACTTTGCGTACAGATGCAGGTCGGTCATCAGAAGATGCTTAGAGCCAACTTCATACTTGTTACCGTCAACATACCAGCCGCCGAAGCTGAATCCGGTCGGGACGGTGAACATGTTATCAAGAACGGTATATGTATCACCGCTCATTGCAGCAACTTCGCGGGAATCGTCGGTCGTGCCGGGGATAGTACCATAGTTAGAATGATAAGTAACCTTAATCGGAACACCGGCTACATAGCCGTCGACATGATAGCCGTCTACCTGATACTTAATGGTGTACCATACAACTCTAATATTATTCACATTAAAGTTTTCGCCCAGTACCGAGAACGGATCAGAGGGATTGGAATCCTTGATGTAGGTTTTGCCATCTTCCGACCAGTTGGCCTTGGTGAAGAAACCGAGGTTTTCCGGAGGATCCAGATATTCGCTTTCAACGCCATCAATCTTGGTATAACCGTTCGTGGCATCGTAGATGCTGTAATTCTTATCAGCAATCTTCTTGCCCTTCGCGGTCAGATAGCCTTTGTAGCCTTTGAAATTGTCGCGGTCGGTAACGCCGCCGTCCGAGGTGTCATTCGGCAGGTAGCTTTCTTGGCCCTGGCTTTCGCCGCTCGTCGGCTTATCACGGTTCGGCAGAAGCACGAAGTACTTGGCTTCCTGCTGCCAATTCCATGCGCGGTCGATTTGAACCTCCTGCACGCTAATTGTATTCGCCGGAGAATTGCTTACTGCATCATTATTCTGAGAATCATTTTCATTGGAATTGCTATTATTGCCAGTCTCCTCGATGTCCGTACCGCCGGACGGTGCCTGTGCAGGATCCGGATTCTCAATCTGTCCTGCCTGTGCAGTATCCTGAGGCTCAGTCTGTCCTTGGGTCTCGGCATCGGGAGTTTTTTGAATGGCGTCTTCTGCGGAAGTACTGTCAACAACCGACATCTGGTCTTCCGGTGCCGGAAGGGTGGTGATGCCTTCATCACCGGCCAGCGCCCAGGTCGGGCACATGGTCAGCGCCATGATAGTCGCAAGTGCTCCTGCGAGCAGACGTTTACGCATATTCTTTTTTAACATAGGAATACCTCCTTGGTCAGCGTGCATGCTGATCGAGAGGGATTGCAAATGTATTTCTGGCAACCGGCTGCCATGCGGAGAGAGACTTTCCGTTTAGGCCCCTGGCTTTGCGAGACCGGCTTTCACCGATGGTGCCTTTGTCTGTACAACTTGCTCCTCAACGAGCCGCACAGATCATGTGTTTGTGGGTTTGCGATAATCTCAGAATGCAATGCAGTTTCAACCTCCAAATAAAATACCCCCTTTACAGCGCGCATAGCTCTGCAAGGGGGTACAAAGTACCTTTGGCAACCGGCTGCCATGCGGAGAGGAAAAAACCTCCGTTTAGGCCCATCTGGCTTTGCGACACCGATTTTCACCGGCTGTGCCTTTGTCTGTACCTGTATCCCTTTACGGAAGTCATGCACAGAATTTTACGATCTTTTCTGTCGGCAGGCACGCCGGACTGCATACACAGCCCTTTGCCCGATCCGGACAGAAATCCTCCGAATCCTCTTCTTTAGTATACCATAAATGCCCGCGAACAACAAGCAAAGACTGTAAAAACGAAGAAGAGTTTCAATCCGGAATCGTTTTTTTATGCAAGAAATCGCCGCTGATCGGGCATAAACATATCCAATCAGGACCATTTGCATACAAAATAAAATGAAAAAGTGTTAAGCCGCAGCTACTGCAAGCGCATCGCTGGTGTTGGTGTAGGTCAGCGGAGATACACAGTCATGCAGGGTTTTTGCGTTCTTCACGCTGCGGGTAACCGCGTAGGTCAGGTCAATCTGATACCACTTGCCATTCAGGTTTACCTTGTTCCAAGCGTGGTAGCTGGAGCCGGCGTAGCCCTTGGTCAGTGCACACGGGATGCCTTGGCTGCGGCACATTGCTGCAAACAGCGAGGAGAAATCGTAGCAGATACCGGTGGTGCCCTTCAGGGTAGCGGCGGTATCCGGGATGTACTTGGTGATCTTGCCGCTGGTGATCTCATTCGCCAGCTTGTTATCATAAGTATAACGGCTTGCCATGTAGTTGTAGATGGCGATAACCTTAGCCTCATCGGTCTTGGCGTTCTTGCAGAGCTCAGCAGCCTTAGCGGATACCGTGTCGCCCTTGGAGAACTGAACCTCGGAAGTGGAGACCAGATACGGAGCGTAGCTGTCCTTAACGGTTACGTTCATGGACTTGGACTCGACCTGCTGATAGGACGTACCGGAAACGTTGCGGTACAGCGTTACGGTGTACTTGCCGTTGCCCTTATCGAGAGAGAAGGAAGCATCCTTGCCGCTCGGGCAATCGTAGAACACGGTCTTGCCGCCGTTGTACTGAATACCAACCTTGAGTCTGGCACTCGAGGAGTAGTTTACGGTAACATAACCGTGGGTGGAATTACTCATATCCACAACATCATTTGCTGCTGCTGCGGTAATGCCCATCGAGAGGGCAGCTGCTGCAAAAACTGCGCATGCAATACGAAAAAGCCGCTTCATATCCGGCGATCTCCTTTCGGTAACTGGCTACCAGCCCTCTCGATGAGGGGTAAGGTCCTATAGCTTTGCGTCGCCACCTTTCGGTGGGTTTGCCATTATCGTTTGAGATGCGGTCAAAGCGACTGCATCATCCTCTTTTATCCACACTATAGCGCATCTATCGTGTTTTGTCAACAGGGTTTTACAAAAAAAGAAGAAATTATGACACGTTGCCGCAGAGTTACCGAAACTATGACATTTTCCCCGTTTCTCCCGCTCTTATCGCAGCGATTTGTCCGGGAATGCAGCTCGCTCCAAAGCGTGAGATGGCGGCAAAAAATCGGTAAACAGACGGCGGCAGGGGTATTCCCCTGCCGCCGCTTTCTATCGGTTGATTTGCTTATTTGGTGCCGTACATTCTGTACAGGAACGTGACAATCTGTGCACGGGTGCAGATGTCATCCGGACCAAACAGCGTGCTGCTGATGCCCTTGGTAATGCCCTGCTCGGTTGCCCACTTGACCGCATCGGCGTAGTAGGCGCTGTCGGCCACATCGGTAAATGCCGATGCACCGACCGAAGCCGTCGCCTTGGCCGCACGATACAGGAAGGTAACGCCGTGAGCACGGGTGCAGGTGTCATCCGGGCTGAACGTGGTAGCTGTAGTGCCTACCGCAATGCCATTCTCGACTGCCCATGCGACTGCCTTAGCGTAATACTTGTCAGAAGGCACATCGTTAAAGCTGCTCAATGCACTCGGTTCAGGCGAGCCCGCCGTACGCCACAGGAAGGTTACAATCTGCGCTCTGGGGCAGGCAGCGTTCGGAGCAAACAGCGTGTCGCTCATGCCGCCGGTAATGCCCTTCTGCGCCGCCCCGGCTGTCGGGGGCAGCACCCCTATACACATCGCCAGAGCCAGCAGTCCGCACAAACCTCGCCGTCGTATTATCTGCTTTTTACTCATGCCATTCTCCTCCTTTTCTGTTTCAGTGCTCCTGCTCGGCCATGGAAAACAGCTCGTTATGGCTCATCTCCACATCACCAAAGCGGACAAAAATACCGTTTGTCACCGCGCTGTTCCACACCTGCGGGTCGGAAAGTGACCGGAATCGGAATTTATCCAGATAGGGCTTCATATCCAGCAGCAGGCGGCTGCCGGAGATAAAATCGACCTGCAGAACGTGGTCGGTCAGCGGCTTGACCGACTGAATGTATTTCCGGTCCAAATGCGTGCCTCCTCTCGCCTACACAAAATAAAAGGTTCACCGTACCTATAGGATACGGTGAACCTTTCAAAAAAACCATTCACAAGTTGTTAGTTTTTATCCGCAAGCAGGTCGAGCAGCAGCTTGCGCTTTGCGCGCGGCTCTCCTGCTATTTGCAGTTTGGTGTAAATTTGATTCACATACTGCCGGATACTGCCCTCGGACAGATACAGCTTTTCCGCGATCTCACGGTTGTTCAGCCGCTGTGCCATCAGCCGGACAATCTCATATTCCCGCTCGGTCAGCGCATGACACAGATCGTCGATCAGAAGTCCGCCGCTGGCTCCGTCGGTCGGACAGTCGTATTCCCGCAGAAAGGCAAAGCCTGCACGCGCAAAGGCATCCTGCACACTTTTCCAGAAAATCGCAAGATTGCCCGAGTACACACTGATGCGCACAATGTACGGTGCTTCGGCTCTGGCACGTTCCGCGAGATACCACTCCACCGCCGTCGTTTTGCCGTAGCCCATGGGTGCAACCACGGTCGTCATGGCACAGCGCGAGATTGGCCGCAGGCTCTCCTGCAGTCGCTCGGATATGTAGATCGTGTTCAGGTTCCATTTCGATTTTGGCATGGCGCACCTCCGAATACTGTAATGTGCTCTCCTGTCCGTTATACTGTCTAAATTATACTGGATTTCAGAGCGGGTGTAAACCGTGTATGCTGTTAAGGCAGCGTGCATAAATAAGGGAGCCGCCTTCCGGCAGCTCCCCTGCAGCTGATGTTTTTATACCTTAAATATGCGGTCGCCAGTAGAGCATGCTGAACAGCCATGCGTATATATGCCCTCAATTTAAGCGTCAATCCGCTTTTCCAACCGGCAGTGTTACCAGAACAGTCGTTCCCGTATCTGCGCTCTGTTCAACGCGCACTGTGCCGCCATGCAGCCGGACAATCTCCTGCACGAGCGCCAGTCCCAGTCCCACGCCGCCCATTGCGCGGCTGCGCGACTTATCCACGCGGAAAAACGGCTGAAAGATGCTGTCCCGGTACTCCTCGGCAATGCCCGGACCGGTATCGCGCACGCGGATTGCCGCCTGACCGCCTTCCCGCTCGACAGACACTTCCACCGAACCGCCCGTGCGGTTGTACTTGATCGCGTTCTCTGTCAAATTGAACAGCAGCCGATACAGCAGCACATCGCTGCCGATAAACTGCACGTTTTCGCCGGTCTGCGTCAGTGTAATACCGTTTTTCTGTGCCAGCGGTGTCAAATCGACCAACACCTCCTCAACCATCGGTGCAAGGTCGATACGGTCGGTGCGCGGCACCGACCGCAGGTCGCTCATCTCAAGCAGGGTACGCACAAGCGCACTCAGGCGCTCAACCTGCTCCTGCTGAAAATGCAGCAATTTCGCAGTTTCTTCGCTCATCTGCCGATGTTCCGCCGCAAAGAGCTCCAGCCTGGTCTGCATCAGCGCCAGCGGTGTCCGCAGCTCATGGGCGGCGTTTCCCGTAAACTGCCGCTGTGCATCGAACGCCTGCGCCAGCCGGTCCAGCATGCCGTTCACCGACTCGCTCAGCTGCCGGAACTCGGCAGTCGTATCCTCCGGCAGACGGGTGTCCGTCAGGCTTTCTTCGTTGATCTGTTCGGTCTGCTGTGCAAAATCCTTCAGCGGCTTCAAAGCCTTTCCGCTGAAGAAATACGCGATAATGGCACTCAGCAGTGTCACCAACGCGGTGATGCACCAGCCCATGCGCTCAAAACGCACCTTTTCTTCATTGACCTGCTGCGAAAAGTCACTGAAAAATGCCTGCATATTCTCTTTGGGTATCTGAATGGTCATTTCCTGCTGGTTTTCCGTCTTGTATTCCACCACAAAGCCGTTCAGCGCATCCATGCTGCCCGAGCCTGAGTAAAACAGCAGCAAATTCAGGCTCACACACGCCGCCGCGATGAGCAGCGCGGTCAATATCGTAATGCGCCACTGGACAGAAATTCGTTTGCTCATTCGCCCGCTCCTATCTCGTAGCCCTGACCGATCTTGTTGCGGATCGGGTCGTATCCCAGTGCGGCACGCAGTTTTTTCCGCAGCATGGAGATATGCACACGGATGGAGTTGCTGAAGCTGTCCACGCTGCTGTCCCACACATGCTCGATCAGCTCCTCCTGGCTGACGGGCCTGCCGCGGTTGAGCAGCAGATATTCCAGAATGCCGCTCTCCTTGCGCGTGAGCGAAAGCGTCTGTCCGGCTGCCGTGGCCGTGCGGCTGCGGGTATCAAACGTCAGCCCGCCGCACCGCAGGCATACGTCCTGCTGCACAAATCGGCGGCGCGTCAGGCTGCGCACACGCGCTTCCAGTTCCTCTAAATGGAACGGTTTGGACAGATAATCGTTCGCACCGGCATCCAGTCCGTCAACCTTGTCGGATATTTCACTGCGTGCCGACAGGATGAGCACGCCGGTCTCCTGATCGTGCTCCCGCAGAGTACGCAGCACCGTCATACCGTCCACCTTAGGCAGATTCAGGTCGAGCAGCACCAGATCGTATTTTTCTACCGCCAGCAGCTCCAGCGCCGCTTCTCCGTCAAAGCAGATATCCGCCTCATAGCCGGACAGACGCAGTTTTTTTGCAATGTCCTCACACAGATCGCGCTCATCCTCTATCACCAAAAGACGCATGGTCCTTCCTCCTTGCAGTTTCGTTACCCTTATTATAACAGATACGGATAAAGTTTGTGTTAATGAGACGGTCGAAAAACTTCGTTTTTCCGACAATCTGTGTTTGGGTGTGAAATAAACTTTCTCGACAGACTGTATGGCACTCTCGCAAAAAAAATTTTCCGCATTTCCAGCCTGTTAACAAAGATTTTATATCGTCCGCTGTATACTGTTTACAACAACTGTGAGAGGAGCACGACTATGCCGCGTTACAAAACCGCCGCTCAGCTGGTGCTGCTGCTGAGTGCTATTGCGATGATTCTTCTGGGCATCCGCCTCGGCGAAGCCGAAACCGTATTATCAAAGGCGATCCGCCTGTGTATGGAGTGTGTTGGCATTGGATAAGAAAAAAATCCCCTTTTTAGCCCGCTTCCGCGGTTGGATACAGGCGGCAGCCACCCTGCTGACCAATATCCACCTGCCGAATTTTGTACAGGGCAAACTATATCAGGGAAGCGGCAAGACCGTCTGCGTGCCCGGACTCAACTGCTATTCCTGCCCCGGTGCAACCGGCGCGTGTCCGATTGGCGCGTTTCAAGCGGTGATCGGCTCATCAAAGTTTAAATTTTCCTATTATATCACCGGAATCCTGATTTTATTCGGTGTCCTGCTCGGACGGTTCATCTGCGGTTTTCTGTGCCCATTCGGTTGGTTTCAGGAACTGCTGCACAAAATCCCCTCGCCAAAGCTGTCCACCAAAAGGCTGAAGCCGCTCCGCTATGTGAAATATGCGGTGCTGCTGATCATGGTGGTGCTGCTGCCCGCACTTGTCACAAATGAACTCGGCATGGGCGATCCGTTCTTCTGCAAGTACCTGTGTCCGCAGGGCGTGCTCGAGGGCGCGCTGCCGCTGGCGGCGGTCAACTCCGGCATCCGTGCCGCGCTCGGCGCACTGTTTACCTGGAAAGCAGCCGTTCTGCTGACCGTTATCGTGTGCAGCGTACTGTTTTACCGTCCGTTCTGCAAATGGCTGTGCCCGCTCGGCGCCTTTTACGCCCTGCTGAACCGCGTTTCACTGTTTCAGATGCAGGTGGATACGCATAAGTGCGTATCCTGCGGCGCGTGTGCCAAAGCCTGCAAAATGGATGTGGATATCACGAAAAACCCCAATCATGCCGAGTGCATCCGCTGCGGCATGTGTATGAAAGCCTGCCCGACCGATGCTATCTGCTACCGCTACGGTCTGGGCGATAAAACCCAAACGACTGACAAAGGAGAGACCATCTAATGAAACGAAATCGACTGATCGCATTTGCCCTGTCCGTAAGCCTGCTGCTCGGCGCATCCGCCTGCGGCAAACCGGCAAAAACCGTCTCCGAGCTGATAGCGGAGGAAAACGCCATCCTCGACCAGCACCAGGAACTGTGGACAACGGCTCTGAATTCGCTCGACAAGGACAATCTGTCGCAGAGCACCCAGAGCACCAACTACGCTGATGTACTCGATCTTGCGATTAAAAACGTCAAGGACCAGCTCTCGGACGAGGACTACAAGACGCTGACCGACGATGCCGCCAAGGTCCGCAAGCTGGAGGACCAGCTGCAGGAACTTCCGCCCGAGGAAGGCACCACCACACCCGCCAGCGACGCGTTCCCCGCTTTCGAAGGCAAAGACCTGGACGGCAACGCTGTGGACAGCAGCTTGTTCGCTGACAACGCGTTTACGGTCGTGAATTTCTGGTTCAGCGGCTGCAAGCCGTGCGTGGCTGAACTTGGTGATCTGGACAAGCTGAATCAGACTGTCAAGGCTCAGGGCGGCGAGGTTATCGGCATCAATACAGAAACGCTCGATGACAATGCGGATGCCATTGCCACCGCTAAACAGATTCTGCAGACCAAGGGGGCATCCTACCGCAACATCACCTTTGCATCCGGCAGCGAGGCCGGTCAGTTTGCACTGAACACCACGGCATTCCCGACCACCTATGTTATCGACCGGAACGGAAAAATCGTCGGTAAACCAGTACTCGGCGGCATCACGAACGAAAACAGCATGAAGCAGCTGCAGGAGAATATTGATACCGCGATTGCAAACGACGGAAAATAACACCCACGGGTAACTGCCGCTGCAATCCGCATCATAAACATACACAGCGCAGATTGTGCTGAGAAAGGCAACGGAGATTAGCACGTGAACGAAGCCGCAGACGAAAGTCTGCGGCTTCTGTCTGTCAAAAAAGTCAGATTGGCGTTTTGCGTTTCGTGCGGTAGCACGCATAAAATAGAATTTGCGAAGCAAATTCATAAATTCCGGGAGCATGTATCTCGGAATTTATACAAGGGAAGAAAAAATGTGCCCGTCAGGGCGCGGTTTTTCTTCGGTTTCGCTCGAAAGCGTGGTTTCGAGCGAGAGGCTGCTCGGAAAACGTTAGTTTTTCGACAGCCTCCGAAGCCGCAGACAAAAGTCTGCGGCTTTTGCGTGCCTGCGGAAATATCCACGAAGATATGCACAAACCTGTGGATAAATTTGAGGACGGAACTTTTCCTTGTTTCTCCTATATGGTATACTAAAATTATACAAGCGAAAATCGCAGGAAAAAGAGAAACACGAGGGAGAAACATGGGACTGTTTTCAAAACCGGAGGTTGTGATTGCGAAAGAATCCAGCAACGCAAAGGAGTATCTGCGGCAGCTGGAAGAGCTGGCGGAAAAGGCAACCGGAGAAAACGCGAAAAAAATCGCAAAAGAGATTGCCGTGGTGAAAGCCGGCATTATCGGTGAGGATAATATTCTGTTTGAGCTGAAAAACAGCGGTATGGATATGGTTGTGCTGCACGATTTGTATATTGAAAGCGTGTCCGGTGCCTCGGCACAGATTGACTTTCTGGTGCTGACTCCAAAGATCAACTTTGTATTGGAGTGCAAAAACCTGTTCGGCAATATCGAAATCAACAGCAAGGGCGATTTTATCCGCACAATTCGCTGCGGCGGTCGGTACTATAAAGAGGGAATTTATTCGCCGATTACGCAGAATCAGCGGCATTTGCAGGTGCTCAAGGAACGAAGGAGCGAAAATGACGGCAAAATCCTTGCCGCATGGAAGAATTACTTGTTTAAGGACTTTTTTAGGGGCTTAGTCGTGCTTGCCAACCCGAAAACTGTTGTCAACGACCGATATGCGAAGAAAGAGGTCAAGGAACAGGTCATTCGGGCAGACCAGTTGATTGAAACGATACAACGAATGAATAAGGCGTCCAAGGAATCGGCTTCTTCTTTGAAAGATTTGAAGGGAATGGGTGAGCGGTATCTGCAGATGCACATTGAAAGGCCAATCACCTATATCGAAAAATTCAAGCAGGAGGAGCTGGAGGACCAGCCTGCCGCCGAGCAGCCTGCACTTATCGAGCCGGCTAAGCCGGAATTGCCTGAGAAAAACCGCTGTCCGAAGTGCGGCAAGCCGCTTGTCATGCGGGAGGCCAGACGCGGTGCGCATGTCGGCGAAAAATTCTGGGGCTGCACAGGATTTCCTCAATGTCATTTTATAAAGAAAATCGTGAAAACCGAGAACAGCTAAACAGAAAAGCGGCATGACTTGCATCAAAGTCATGCCGCTTTATGGTTACTTAGAACACAAACGCCTCGCTCTGCTCGATCTCAATCCCGCAGTCCGCGATAACCGTCTGATACTGCGCGTAAACTTCGGCTTCCATGCGCCACGCGATGCCGCATCCGGCGGACAATCTGCGCGGCACCGGCACCAGCCGGCCGGCAATACCGTTCTGCTTGCAGAACGACTCCATCTCCATGGCGGCATCGGTGGTGTGGAAGGTGAGCACCTGATACGGCTTTTTCTCTCGCATTACGCCTGAAAAACGATCTCGAAGCACCCATCCGGACGCACGGTCGTCTGACCGGACCTGTTCTCATACTCGAGCATTTTCTCGATATTCTTGCGGGTGTGCGCCTCGTCACCGAGCACACGGATCAGCTTCCCCGGGTGATCCTGCATCGCGTCCATCGCCAGCAGAACCGGCTCCGGACAGGACAGACCGCGAACATCTACTTCAACATATTCAGCCATTGCACATTCTCCTTTTCCGACTTACTTTGCCGTCTTTTTGCGGCGCAGATTGGTGCCCGCAATGACAAACAGCACGATAATGCAGACGATCACGGCGATTTTGCCGGCTGCCGCCGGACCGCCTGCGACTGCAGGCTCGGTTTCGGTTGCCGCCTTGGCAGCCGCGCCGACCAGACCGAAGTTATGCGCAAATGCCGCGCCGAGCAGCATACCGAGGAAGGTGACCGCGCTGTCAGACGAGCCCTGACCTGCCAGAATGAGCTGACGCAGCGGGCAGCCGCCAGCCAGCACAGCCGCAAAGCCTACAACATACATGCCAAGAATGTTCCACAGGTGCTGGGAATGCGCGATCGGCTGACCGGAAAAACCGAGGTGGAAGCTGTCGGTTGCCGCATTGTAGACTGCCATCACGGCAAACAGGGCCGCGATAATGCTGATCAGGTCGAAATTCTTCATCAGAATGATGTCGCGGATGCTGCCTGCAAAGCACATACGGCTCTTCTGCGCGAGCGCACCGATGATGAGCGCAACCACCAGAGAAAGGATGATCGGCGCATGCTTGCTGCCCGGGCCCTCGGCGCTGACCGCGTAAGCGCCGGTCGCTACGCCGATTACGAGCAGCGCCGCCAGCAGAACCGGCAGAACGGCGCCGCCGACCGGCTTGGCCTCATACGCACGGCCGAGCGAGAAACCCTTCTTGAGGAAGAACGAGCCGGTCGCCACACCGCCTGCAAAGCCGATAAGCGCGACCCACGCATTCAAGTCACCGGCGGCCATGCGCAGTACCATGCGGAGCGGACAGCCGAGGAATACGAGGGCGCCGATCATCATCGCAGCGCCCAGAATAAAACGCACCATCGGCGAGGAACCGGCGGTGGACTTATACTCCTTGGTCAGCAGCGCCAGCAGGAACGAGCCGCAGACAAAGCCGACGACCTCCGGGCGGAAATACTGCACCGGAGCCGCTGTATGCAGCTTGAGCGCACCCGCTGTATCGCGGATGAAGCAGGCAACACAGATCGCCATGTTGGCAGGGTTGCCGTAAATTGCCAGAAGCATGACCAGCAGTCCGATCACCGCACCGGACACTGCCAGCTTCCATGTCTTGTCAAACAGTTTCATGATTTTCTCCTTTTTTGTGAAATGAGGGAATTTTATGCTGTATTCAGTATATCATGCGGTGTTTTCAATGTGAAATCGATTCTATTGATAATCTGATTGAATCTATTGATATAATCTATAAATACAGCTATAATGGAGAAAAAGAGAGGAGCGCCGCCCATGGATATTCGTCAGCTGGAAGCCTATGTCTATACCGTGAAGTACCGCAGTTTTTCACTTGCTGCACAGAAGCTGTATCTGTCGCAGCCGACCGTCAGCGCGCACATCTGCAATCTGGAAAAGGAGCTGCACACGCAGCTGCTCAAGCGTACGACAAAAACGCTCTCGGTGACACCGGCCGGTCAGACGCTGTATAATTATGCCGCAGAAATCCTCGATTTGCGGCACAAAGCCATTCTGGAGCTGTCCAACGAGCAGGAAACCATGCTGCATATCGGCGTATCGTCCGTGCCGTCGCTATATCTGCTGCCCGAGCTGCTGGCAGCGTACCACGAGAAGACCCCGGAGATCCGGTTCCGCACCAGCTGCTCGGACAGTCTGGATGTGATAAACAAGGTCGCAGACAGCACCTGCGATATCGGTCTGGTCGGCACAAAGACCGCAGAGGCCAACTGCGAATTTCTGCCGGTCACCTCGGACGAGCTGGTAATCGCCGCACCGAACACACCGCATTTCCGTGCCTATCAAAGCCAGCCGGACCCGCTGACAGCGCTCCTGCGCGAACCGTTCCTGCTGCGCGAGGACAACTCGGGCACCAAGCAGGAAACACTGTATTTCCTTCAAAATCACGGTCTGTCGCTTGATGAACTGAATGTCATCGCCGTCATGGATGACGCGGCAGCACTCAAGCGTTGCATCGCACTTGGCATGGGCATTTCCATTCTGTCGCGCGCAACTGTGCAGACCGATGCACAGCAGGGACGCCTGCTGCTGTTCCCCCTCGGACGGTCAGCGTTCCTGCGCCGGCTGTACATTGTGTATCCGTCCATACGGCGTATGTCCGAGCAGGCTATTCACTTTCTGGATTTTATGAAAAGGTATTATCGGATTGGATGACAGCCGTGCTGTCCGGTTTGATATAGCCAATCGGGCAGGAGGCTCTCCTGCATAGAAAAAGCCGACCTCGCACACCACCGTGCGAACCGACCGGCACACGGCAGTCCTATCCGCAAGGTCAAAACGGACAAAGCGGATTCCTTAAGGCAACACCGGATTATATGGAGGCGGGAAAGGCATCCATTCTGTGTTCCTGTGAACCGGCTGCAGCAATGGTATTTGGCTTTTTCTTGTTTAGAGAAATTCCTGCGGTGCTTTCAATTACAGATCTAATCATTGTACTGATCGCACCTGCTATGCTCGTACCTTCTAATAAAAAGCCAGAAATTGTGGAGGAAAATGATCATGTCAAAAGATGAGTATTTGATTACCGATGCGCCGCTGAAAGCGCTGACGGTTTTTGCCATGCCGATGATTCTCGGCAGCTTTTTTCAGCAGGTATACAATATGGCTGACTCCATTATCGTCGGTCAGTTTGTCGGCTCCTCCGCACTGGCGGCGGTCGGCGCCTGCGCAGCCCTGACCAATGTTTTCATTTGTGTGGCACTGGGTGCCGGTGTCGGTGCCGGCGTGCTCGTAAGCCGTTATTTCGGCGCCAGAGAGTATGGAAAAATGAAAACCATTGTATCTACCTCCCTGATCAGCTTTTTACTTCTGAGTATCATCCTTGGCGTCTTTGGCTTTTGCTTTTCCCATGCGATGATGAGCGGATTACAGACCCCTGCCGATATTCTGGAGGAGGCGGTACTGTACTTGCGGGTCTATTTCGTAGGTTTTCCGTTTTTGTTCATGTACAATATTCTTTCTACCATGTTCACTTCCATTGGTGAATCAAAAATTCCGTTGGTACTGCTGATCTTTTCATCAATCCTGAATATTGTGCTGGATCTTTGGATGGTAGCCGGTCTGGGACTTGGCGTGTTCGGTGCGGCGCTTGCAACGCTGATTGCGCAGGGCATTTCGGCTGTGTTTTCACTTTTGATTTTCTTTTATCGGATGCGGCGGTATAAGAGCAGCTTTGTCTGGTTTGACGGGCAGGAGCTGCGTTCGATGCTTCAGATTGCTGTTCCATCGGTTCTTCAGCAGTCTACCGTATCCATCGGTATGATGATCGTACAGGCGGTGGTAAATCCCTTCGGCACACAGGCACTCGCGGGATATGCGGCGACGATGCGGGTGGAGAACGTCTTTTCTCTGATTTTTGTGTCCATCGGCAATGCAGTTTCGCCGTATGTTTCCCAGAACCTTGGCGCAAACAAAACCCAGCGCATCAAAAAAGGCTACCGCGCAGCATTGGTGCTGGATGTATGTTTTGCCATTCTTGCCTTCCTTGTCATTGAAACGCTGCACACGCAGATTTCCTCGCTGTTCCTTGGAAAAGACGGAACCGCCTTGGCTTATCAGGTGTCCGGGGATTATATGAGATGGCTTGGTTTCTTCTTTGTCTTTATGGGCATCAAAATGGCGACCGATGGCGTTCTTCGCGGACTCGGAATCATGCGGCCGTTCCTCATTGCCAATATGGTAAACCTTGCGATTCGCTTGTCCGTGGCGTTGATCTGTGCACCGCGTTTTGGTATTGCATTTGTCTGGCTTGCCGTGCCGGCAGGCTGGCTTGCCAACTTCCTGGTTTCCTATGCAGCTCTCAGGAAATCCTGGCCGACTGAAAAAGTGGTGTTATCTCGGTAAATTCCAGTTTACCGAAAAGATGAAATTCTTCGGAACAGCATCTGAAATATTAACAGCGAAGTAAAAAAACATCCCGAATCCTGTGTACAGTCCGGGATTGAACTGCACCCCCTCTGTCAGACCGTATATCATACTGTCTGACAGAGGGGGTGCTTTATTATGTTAAGAGGAAAACCGAAACTTACTCTCCAATCTTCACCCTCAACTCTTTACGCTTTGCACAGTCAGTCGATAATCTTAATGCTCTCAATAACCGGCTGATTTTCCGTCTTAACCGTGCCGTTATCGTCCTCGACCGGCGTATTATCGCAGATTTCATCCACAACATCCATGCCCTTGGTCACATAGCCGAAGCAGGCGTACTGGCCGTCGAGATAGGTGCTGTCCTGCTGAACGATGAAGAACTGCGAGGATGCGCTGTCCGGATTGCTTGAGCGTGCCATCGAAACCGCACCGCGCGTGTGCGACAGCTTGTTCTCCACGCCGTTCTCCGAAAACTCGCCCTTGATAGTGTTCTCCGAGCCGCCGGTGCCGTTGCCCAGCGGGTCGCCGCCCTGCATCATAAAGCCGGTAATAATGCGGTGAAAGGTCAGTCCGTCGTAAAAACCGTCGTTTGCCAGGTCCATAAAGTTCTGAACCGAGATAGGCGCTGCATCGCCGTCCAGCTCGATGTCGATCGTGCCGTGGTCCTTGATGGTGATTTGTGCATGGTGCTGACCGATGGGCTGTGCGGTCTCCTCAGCAGTCGTCTGCTGCGAGTTATCGCTCGTGTCGGTGGCATCATCCGTCGAGGTCTGCGCGCCTGATTTGCCGCCGCAGGCGGTCAGAACCAGCATCGCCAACAGGCCAAAAAGCAAAAATGTACGTTTTTTCATGTGAAATTCTCCTTTTTAGGCAATACCGCATCATTGAACAAGAGCGATTTGCGAGTAAATTTTGCGTTCTGATTAGGCGCGGGTTTGCAGCAATACTTTGTGTATTGCAAAAATCCGCAACGACATCAGAGCGTAAAATTTCCGCAAAGCGCCGCAGCTTTAATTATGCGGTGTTGCCTTATATCCTGAACGGGTGGAATATGAAAATGTTCCCGCGGTACTCCCCTATTATACGGTACTGAGAACGCGAAAACCAGTGTTTTTTCGGTGTCTGCAAAAAAATGCACCGCAAAACTGCGGTGCATTTTGAGGCTGTCGAAAAACTAACGTTTTCCGAGCAGCCTCTCGATCGAAACCACGCTT
>ERZ833782.567-NODE-567-length-43464-cov-3.967979_pt1 | contig 43464 bp, 67 predicted proteins | sample MGYA00519577_ERZ833782 | MGnify/ENA primary metagenome ERZ833782 (study PRJEB31850, sample SAMEA3708745) | human gut metagenome | biome: human gut; feature: human-associated habitat; material: faeces | place: China | collected 2014 ...
CCTGGGATGTACAGTACACAATATTTTGACAGCGCGGAGGCGCTGAGAGAGGAGTTTTCCAATGAGCGCCAACAACGATTATAGCGAGGAGTTTGACCGGCTGCGCAGGAACCGTGTGGAGGTGTCGCATCACAAATACGGCCCGGCCCGGAAAAATTTCGGCGAGGGGCGGGTGGATGCCCTGGAGACGGCCCAACTGTGCCTGGACGCTTTCCACCGGGACCACAACACCGAGCACCTGGTGGACGCGGCCAACTATCTGATGTTCCGATGGATGTTCCCCATGCCCGGGGAGTTCTTCCGGGCAACAGGGAGCGGCGAGAGCGTGGGGACGGTGGGGACGCCGATCAACATGGAGGACTGATTGTATGAGTGACAATAACACGCTCCGCAGGATCGCGGAGCAGCTTGGACCGGAGGAGATCCTGTGTCAGTGCGCGGAGGAGTGCTCTGAGCTGGCCCAGGCGGTACTCAAGATGCGCAGGGTGCTGGTGGGAACCACACCGCTGACGCAAAGCGAGGCGCGGGTCCTTATCAATGAGGAGGTGGCCGACGTGCTCAACTGCGTGGAGGCTTTGGAGGCCATAAGCCTTGTGGACATGGGACGAGTGGACCAAATTAAGGAAGATAAGTTAGACCGCTGGGAATCTCGGCTTACAAATTAGTACGCTGAGCGGGCGGCGGGAAACATCAAAACGAAAGGCCGGGCGTGAATGAATAAAGAACAGCTTAGAAAATATGTGGGCCTAAAGATGGAAGTCGAAAACCAGCTTGAGCGGATTGCCCGTGCCAGGAGTGAGGAGCGCTTCCCATCCATGAGGGAAAACATCGGATCACAACGGCCCCTAGGAGGCAGCGATAGAATGGGGGCTGCAATTATACGGAGGATGGATCTGGAAGAGAAGCTAACCCCTATCATATCCGCAAAATTAGATGAGATGGAACGCATTGAGCGTGCAATAAATTTCCTGGATGACCCCATGGAGAGAGAAATCCTGCGAATACGGTACATAGACGGGCATAGTTTTCATCTAACGCCATGGCGGGATGTAGCGCTGAAAGTATATGGGGATGACGATGAGTCGCAGTTGTGTGCCGTCCACCGCCTGCACGGGCGGGCGCTCCAGCATCTACGGAAAATCGAGGTATGAAAAGAGGCGACCCCAGCGGGCCGCCTTCTTTTTATGAAACTGATAACTCATATAGTTCGTGTGGAGCAATGTCCTGCCCGTCGGCCCACTCGACTGTCCGACCGGAGGGGCGCACCGTTAAAACCTTTGGACTCATTCTGAAAACCTTCCCTTTTTCGGCTATGCCATCCCCCCCTTTTCGGGCACATATTCCATGATGTCCCCCGGCTGGCAATCCAGGTATTCACACAACCGCTCAAGCGATCTAGTGTCAACGTGCCCCTCGCCCTTCCGCATTTTCTCAAGCGTAGCGACGCCGACTACCTTGTCCCGCCGCAAGGAGTACATGGTTAACCCCTTCCCTTCGATGAGTGCGAACAGCTTATCATACCGCATTGGCATTTTATCATCTCCTTGGACAATATTATATCAAACAAACAAGTCTAGCTCTAGTGTAAAATATGCACAAGAATATGTACTAAACATTGTGTAATATTGTTGTTGACTATGTACTAGAAATAGTGTAATATAATAGATGTAAGGACGGGGCGGCACCCCGGTAAGAGAGGAGGGAGGACATGGACGAGATGACCACCGCAGAACTCAATCAGTATTTGGAGAATATCGCAAAGCTGATTGAAGCGAACGCAAAAGACCCAGAGGCCGCAGCCAAGATCGTGCGGGACAGCAAGGTCAAGGCATAAATAAGGGCCTGCGGCAGCCGTAGCAAGCAACCCGCAGACCCAAACCCCAAAGGGCGGTTGGACCTTACACCAACCGCCCCCATTATACCAAAGTGTAAGGAATTTACAACATGGCAATACGCCGAAAAGATAGAAACGAAGCCCACCGGCTGGGGCGTTAAGAATACAGCTGGGGCCAACCTTACGGGCCGCCCGGCGCTGATGAGCAGGCCGAACACGCTAATGGAGGAAGTTATGAAACGATTTGTTATACAGAGGAAAAAACATTCATGGGACACAGCGTGGATTATGATAGAGAGGCTACAATATGACACGCTGGAAGAGGCAAAAGCAGCCTTTGAAGGGTTGCCAATTAAGGCAGACCACCGTATAGCAGAATCTTACACAGTGACCAGGTACAAGGCGGTTAGAACTTGAGGAGGCGAACAGAAATGATTAAAGAATTTGATCCCAGCACCGCAGAGCGTGGGCGGGAGGTCACGCTGGAGGTCTATGAGGATTTTCTGTTTTATAGTAAAATCTAAATGTTTTTTATTAAATGTCAGCAAATGATAGTAAATGTCATTGAATGTTCCATGATTTGAGGCGTATCATACAAACATCGGAGCAAAGGCGGACAACGAGCCGCCACAATCAAGAAAGACCGCACGGGGAAACCTGGAGCGGCCTTTCCCATGCTCCGAGAATAGAGGGACAGAAGCCAGCAGGGAAACCCGCTGGCCTTTTATATGCCGCAGGTGAGAACCAGCCCATGATCCGGGCCGGAGGGTCGCACCCTCCATGCGGTGCCAAAAAAAGAAGGGGGACGAATGGCGATTACTGTCGAAGTCAAAGACATGAAGAAGTTACAGAAGCAGATCAAAAAGATTGAGGCGGCTCCGCAGAAGGTCATAAACAGCACCATTGGAGATATGAAAAAGCGTGTGTCGCCTTGGATCGCCGCAGAGGTATCAAAGACTTATGGCATCAAGAAGGCCAAGATAACCGGCCAGAAAGTCGGAAGTGTTAGGGTAAGGGGCAACAGGCTGGATGATGTCCAGATAACCTATACAGGGCGTGTGCTGACTCCCACGCACTTCTCCATGTCGCCGACCGCGCCGAAGCAGGGCGGTAGCTATACTCTTAAAGCGACAGTCATCAAGGGCCAGCGCTCCACGCTGGGCAAGGTGAAAAAGCTGACCAAGAAGCAGCGGGCCGCTCTGGGGAAGAACTTCCGGAAAGAGGGAACGCGATCCAGCGACCATTCCCCTATCATGCTCATGCACACGGGGGCCGGTTCGGAAGACAAGACCCAGTACATACCATTCCAGCGCAAGAGCAAGAACAGGAGCGACGTGGAGGTTATCAAGACCCTTTCCCTGCCGCAGATGGTCAGCAGCGAAAGAACCGCACCGAACATCGAGAAGGCTATTAACGAGGGCTTAGAGAAACGGATGGACCACTACATGGAAAGGTATATGGGGAAATGATGCACAGTCTCTCGCGTGCGCGCGTGTGCGAGTATATACTATATAGCTTCTTATTATGTATGGTATGTGTATATAGAGTATTTACTTTATATAGATAGAGAGAAGTAAGAGCCAAACAAGGTCGTAGAACGCCCTGCGACGGCTCTTTTTGTGTTACCTATATGGGGACACTAAGAAAGAAAAGAAATGGCACACAGGTGGCGACAGGCGGCAAAGCAAAGGTTCGTAGGTACTTCTAGCGGATATTTTTGTCTGTGGTGCTGGCGAGCCCAGGAGTTGCCTAGTTTTTGATTTTCAATTTTAGCCGGTTTCGGTAGGAGGCGTAGCATGGAAGTTAAAACAGAATATCGGACCTCGGCGCAGGTTGCGAAGGTGTTCCGAATGACATCAAAAAACGTGCAACGGCTCACCGCCGACGGGATTCTGGAAACTGTGGAGACCCCAAGGGGCCGTCGCTACGATTGGGACAAGACCGTCGAGATGTATGTTGCATATTTGTCGGACAAGGCCAACGGGCGGGAGAAGAAGGAAACAACGGCGGAGCTGGAAGAGGCAAAGCTGCGGTCCGAAGTGGACATTAAGGAAGCCAAGGCCAAGGCGGCACAAATGGAGCTGAAAGAACTTCAAGGCAAGATGCACAGAGCGGAGGACGTGGAGGCTATTATGACCGACCACGCCCTTTATTTTCGCTCCATGCTCATGGCGATGCCCGGAAAGCTGGCCGTGGACCTTGCCGGAACACATACTGCACCGGAACAGGCCGACCGGGTAAAGCAGGAGGTCTATTTCGTTCTGAACGCCTTAGCCGATTACCGCTATGACCCGGATGTATACAAAGCGCGTGTGCGGGAAAGGCAGGGATGGAATGAGCGGATCGGAGACGATGACGGTTAAAAAGCGTCGGCTTCGGCCTGTTGACCGCACTTTTGCCCGGGCCTTTGCAAGCTATACGCCGCCCGCAAACCTGACAGTCAGCGAGTGGGCGGAGCGCTATCGGGTGTTATCCCGTGAGAGTAGCGCAGAGGCGGGGCCGTGGCGAAACAGCCGAACGCCGTACCTGGTGAAGCCCATGGATGCCTTCTCTGATCCGAGAGTGCGACACCTGACCATGGTGGCCTCTTCTCAGGTGGGCAAGTCCGAGTTCATTTTAAACTGCATTGGCTACGCCATCGACCAGGACCCCGGCTCTATGCTGTACATACAGCCGAATATTGACGATGCCAAGAAATTCTCCCGGCGGCGAATCGCACCGATGGTGCGGGATTGCCCGACGCTCAAGCGGAGGGTGGCCGATGCCAAGGGGAGAGACAGCGCCAACACCGTGCAGGAAAAGTCATTCCCCGGCGGGGCGCTGTCCATCATCGGCTCCAACTCCCCGGCGGCTCTGGCATCCACGCCGGTACGCTATATCTTCGGCGACGAGCGGGACCGTTGGGCGCTGTCCGCAGGCACAGAGGGCGACCCATGGAAACTGGCGGATGCCCGAACCATCACCTACTACAACGCCAAGCTGGTGGACGTGTCCACTTGTACCGTCAAGGGAGCAAGTCCAATTGCTGATGCCTTCGACGATGGCACACAGGAGCGGTGGAAACACCAATGCCCCCATTGTGGGGAATGGCACGAGATAGATTTTGATGACATCAAATTTGAGTTCGACACCTTCAAGGCTGGCAGAAAGACCGACTACAAGGTGACGAGCGTTGCGTGGTGCTGCCCCTCCTGTGCCTGTATCTCTACCGAGGAGGAAATGAGACAGCAACCGGCCCGCTGGGATGCGGACAACCCGGAGGCCATCAACAAGGGGCACCGCTCTTTCTGGCTCAACGGATTCGCTTCTCCCTGGCAGCCATGGGGAAAAATCGTCTATGAGTTTTTGGATGCCCGGAAAGACCCGCGCAAGCTCCAGGTGGTATACAACACGAAACTCGGCAAGCTATGGGAGGACCGCGGCGGCTTGGCAAGCGAGGATGATATGATGGCCCGCCGGGAGGACTACGGGACCTGTGAGGACGGGACGCCGGTAGAACTGCCGGAGGGCGTTCTAGTTCTGACCTGCGGTGTGGATACCCAGGACGACCGTCTGGAGTATGAGGTGGTTGGCTGGGGGCACTACGGCGAAAGCTGGGGGATCAAGAAGGGCGTTATCATGGGCGACCCGAACGATGACGAAGTCTGGCTCCGGCTGGATGATGTGATCGACCACGTTTACAAATTCGAAAGCGGACGCGGGTTGACCATCTCTCTGACCTTCGTAGACTCCGGCGGCCATAAGACGCAGAGTGTCTATAAGCAGTGCCGCGCCCGGTTGGGAAAGCGCGTCTTTGCCATCAAGGGCAAAGGCGGCGACGGAGAACCATACACCCGCCCGCCGTCCAAGGTAAAAATTACCGTCAACGGTCGGGCCATCGGTGAAACGTGGCTTTATACCATCGGCGTGGACTCTGGTAAGGCGGACATCCTGAAAGGCTCTCTGCTGGCGCTGGAGCCTGGGCCGAAGTATTGCCATTTTAACCGGGACCCGGAGGCGGGGTACGATTACCGATACTTCACCGGCCTCATGTCTGAGGTGCAGGAGGAAACATTGGAGCGGGGGCGAAAGCGCACGGTCTGGAAGGTCCTGAAAGGCCACGAACGGAACGAACCTCTGGACTGCCGTAACTATGCCATGGCCGCCCTGCGGGTGCTGGACCCTGACATGGACGCTGTGGAGCGTCGTTTGAAGGGTACGCCGGAACCAGCAACGGCCCAGCCTACACGGACACGCAGGCGTGGAGTCGTGAAACGGCAGAACGCGGCGGACGAATGGTAAATAAATAATGCGGGCAGCGTCGGGAAACCGGCGCTTTTTTCGTGCCCGGAAGGAGGGAAGCGCATGGCAAGCAAGACGGTCATCAAGAGCCGTTTGGAGTTCCGGCGGAAGGCGCTGGAACAAGCGCAGACGGCCTATCTGGCCCTTTTGAGCGGACAGGTCAAGAGTTACGCTGTGGGGACTCGAAACCTTACCCGGTTGGATCTGCCACAACTGGAGGACATCATCTCCAAGCTGGAGAAGGAGATCGACGGCCTGGAAGCAGTCCTTTGCGGCGGGAAGCGCCGCAAGGCCGTTGGGGCGATCCCCCGCGACTGGTAACGGTTGAACGCCTTCGGGCTTCAACATATACACCGGCCAGGGGCCCGGGGCGGGGGTCTCCTCCTTCCCTCTGCCCCAGCCCGCCGGTGATTTTGACGGAAAGGAGGAGATGCGAATGGAACAGAAACGACCAGCGGTCCGCGTGAGGATTCAGAACAAGGGTTATTCCCATGGCGGGGCCAGCTACACCAAAAAGGCACTGAAAGGCTTTAGGGTGGAGAGTGGGAGTCCATCCGAGGACATCAACGCCAACAACTACACCATGCGGCAACGCTCCCGCATCCTGTACCAGACTGCCCCAATCGCCACGGCGGCACTGAAACGGCAGAGGACGAACATCGTGGGCTCCGGCCTGCGGCTGAAATCGACCATTGACCGGGACCTGTTGGGGCTATCTCAGGAGCAGGCGGCAGTGTGGCAGAGGACCGTTCAACGTGAGTTTTCCTTGTGGGCCAACAACAAGCGGGCCTGCGATGCCACCGGAGTCAACAACTTTTACGGGATGCAACAGCTTGTAGCCTTGTCGTGGCCTATGAGCGGCGACGTGTTTGCCCTGGTGAAACGGGCGGAGGTGACACCGCTGACCCCGTACTCCCTGCGGCTGCACCTGATCGAGGCTGACCGGGTGAGGACGCCGGAGGTAACGGGCGGCGGGGCGGTGCGAGGAAATCCCCTGCTTGCCAACATCACCACGGCAAAGCAATCCAACGGGAACACCATCTATGACGGCGTGGAGGTGGACGGGAGCGGGGCCATCGTGGCCTACCACATCGCCAACACCTATCCCAACCAGTGGGACGGAGAGCTGACAAAGTACACCCGTGTGGAGGCTTACGGCAAGGCGACCGGCCTGCCCAACGTCCTGCACATCATGGACACGGAGCGCCCGGAGCAGTACCGGGGAGTCCCGTATCTGGCCCAGGCCATTGAGCCGCTGCTACAAATGCGGCGCTATACCGAGGCGGAGATCATGGCCGCCGTGGTGCAGGCGTTCTTTACGGCCTTTATCACCACCGAGGCGGGAGCGTCTGATATGCCCGTCAATGAGGTGGGCGGCGACGGTGTGGAGGAAGCGAGCCGTGACCCCAACGAATACGAGATCGGGGCCGGGACCATTAACATCCTTGAGCCGGGCGAAGATGTCAAAATGGCTACCGCAACCCATCCGAACGGCGGCTTTGATGTGTTCATGCGGGCCATGTGTGAGCAGGTGGGCGCGGCGCTGGAAATCCCTGCGGACCTGCTGCTGATGTCCTTCAACTCCAGTTATTCCGCCTCCCGGGCGGCCCTGCTGGAGGCGTGGAAGGGGTTCCGGATGCGTCGAGAATGGTTGGCAGATGACTTTTGCCGCCCAGTTTATGAGCTGTGGCTGACTGAGGCTGTGGCGCGGGGGCGTATCTCTGCCCCCGGCTTCCTGACGGATCCAATCATCCGGCAGGCGTACCTCTCCAGTGAGTGGATCGGGCCCTCTCAGGGCCAACTGGACCCGACGAAGGAGGTTGCGGCAGCGGTAACGGCCATCGACAACGGCCTTTCCACCAGAGAGGCGGAGGCCATCCGGCTGAACGGTAGCGAGTACGCAGCCAATGCGGACAAGCTGGCGGTGGAGAACGAGCAACTGAGGAAGGCCAACGGAGACACCAGCGGGAGCGGTTCGCCGCCTCTGGCGAAGGCAATCGTAAACCTGGTGAATTTTGCGGTAGAGGATGCGCTGGAGCAGTACATGAATCAGCAAGGGAGGAGATAAAATGCCGAAATCTAGCAATCGAGGGCTTTTGAAGCCCTATAACATCGTCATCGACGAGGGCGGGAACAGCGCCCGCATCGATATGTACGGCGAAGTAGTTGCCAACCATCCGGTGGACTGGTGGACGGGTGAGCCCATCCCCGGAAACTTCATTGCACAGGATGAATTCCTCAAGGATCTGGCCGAGCTGGAGGGCAAGGACGAGGTGACTGTCCACATCAACAGCGTGGGCGGCGACATGTACGCAGGCATCGCAATTTATAACCGGCTGAAAGGGCTGGCGGCGCACGTTACGACCATCAATGATGGTCTGGCGGCGTCCGCCGGCTCTTTGATTTTCATGGCCGGGGACGACCGGAAGATGCACGCGGGCAGCAACCTGATGATCCACGGGGCCGCCGGGTTCCTGTATGGCTATTACCAGGTACAGGACCTGCGGGATGCCGCCAAGCAGATGGAGGCCCACAACAAGGCGGGCGTGAACATCTACGCCGAGCGGACGGGCCGAGACAAGGCGGAAATCAACGCACTGGTGGATGCCGAGACCTGGATGACCGGCGAGGAGGCCGTGACGGAGGGCTTCGCCACAGAGACCATCGGAGATGAGGCCGAGCAGGTGGAAATGAAGCTGACACCAGACCGCTCCACGGTGATGGTCAACGGCTACCCTGTGGCCGCCCGTTGCATGGGCAAGGTACCCGACAACGTGCCGGTCATGAGCACGGAGGAGTGGGCCAAGTGGCACGTTCCCGACAACAGCGAGAAACCGGGGACCCCGGTTCTCAATAAAAACCAGAAAAACGGAGGTAAAGACATGGAGATTAAGAATCTTGACGAGCTCCGCACAGCCTATCCCGACCTGATGGCGCAGGCGGAGAACGCCGCCAAGGCCGACGGCGTGGCAAGTGAGCGGGCCCGCATCCAGGGCATTGAGGACATCGAGGCCGCCATCGGCGACGCCGAGATGGTCAAAAACGCCAAGTATGGAGACAAGCCCATGAACGCGGAGCAGTTGGCCTTTGCGGCGATGAAGAAGAACGCGGCCCTTGGCGTGACCATGCTCAATAAGTTGGACAATGACGCCAAGAACAGCGGCGCAAGTGGCGTGGAACCCACCCCCAATCCCGGCACTGAGCCAAAGGCGCAGACCGACGATGAGAAGGCCGAGGCACTGCTGACGGGCCGCATCCAGAACAAGAAGGAGGGCAAGTAATATGGTGAACTACTACGAGAGTCTGGGCGCGTGTGTGCCCGACAATTTGATTGCGGGGAACACCATCCCCATCCTTACCGCATCCGCCACCATCGCCGCCGCTGAGGGCAAACTGGTGCGCGGCACTGTGCTGGCCGCCAGTGCGGACGGCAAGCTCAAGCAGCTTTCCGCAGAGAGCGCAGGCGCAAGCGAGGCCGCATACGGCATCCTGTGCGATGACGTGGACGCAACCTCTGAGGCTGTGGCTGAGGTGTATGTCTCCGGCCAGTTCAATAAGAACGCGCTGACCACCAAGGCCGACTACAAGCTGACCGCCGCAGACATCCAGGCCCTGCGCAACGGCGGCATCTACATCGAAAACGCCATGGGCGAGAAGGAGGCTTAAAAATGGCTATTGACATTTACAAAACTAAAACCATGCTGGCGGCTGTCCGCCAGATGACCCCTGTCACGTCTTTCCTGCGTGACCGCTATTTCCCCACCGGCTCCGGGGATATGTTCCCCACCGAGGAGGTGCTGGTGGAGTACAAGGACGCCAGCGGCAATAAGCTGGCCCCTGTGGTACTGCCCCGCAAGGGCTCCATTTCCGTGGAGCGCGACGGGTACAGCACCCACAAGATGGTGCCACCTCTGGTGGCTCCCAGCCGTCCTCTTACCATTGATGACCTGAACAAGAAAGGTTTCGGCGAGGACCTGTTCAGCGACCGCACCCCCGCAGAGCGTCAGGCCGACATCCTGCTCCAGGATCTCCAGGACTTCGACGAACTGCACACCAATCGGGAGGAGTACATTGCCGCAAAGTGTATGTTCGAGAACGGTTATGTACTGCGCCAGTACGCCGATAAGTACGGCGAGGGCGAATATGTGGAGTACGTCATGAAGTTCTATGACGAGGGCTCCAACCCCGCCGTATACATCCCCGGCGTGAAGTGGGGCGAGACCACCTCTGACAAGCTGGCCGACCTGTACCAGATGATCCTGATGCTGACCACCGTGGGCAACGCCGCCAACGAAGTCGTTCTTGGCTCGGATGCCGCCGAGGCGCTGTTGGATGATGAAAAGCTCCAGAAGCTCCTTGACCTGAACAACTACCGTATCGGCCAGATCGACCCCGTGGCTCTGCCCCAGGGTGCCGCCCGCCTGGGCCGTCTGAACGTGCGTGGCCGCATGATCGACCTGCTGACCTATGACGGAACTTATGTGGACGAGGAGGACGGCACGGTCAAGCCCTACGTCCCCGCGAAGCAGATCTGCGTGACCGCCCCCAGCGCTGGCCGTGGTCTGTATGGCGCTGTTTCTCAGATTGAGCAGTCCGACGGCGCATGGCACACCTACATGGGCCGCCGAGTGCCCCGTCACTGGACGGAGAAGAACGCCCGCGAGCTGACTGTGTCTGCCCGCCCGCTGTTCATCCCCCGAACCAAGAACCCCTTCATCTCCGCCACCGTGCTGGATTGATGAGGGCGTAAAGGAGGAAAACGCATGATTCAAATTATTCGAGGCGTGTACGGCCATTACATTACCGACGCCAAGACTGGCAAGACCCGCGTTGTGGCGCGGGACTGTCATTCCGACCCCATCGAGCTGACACCTGAGCAGGAAGCCCGCCTTGTTTCCCAGGGCGTGGCCCGCTATGTGGCAGAGGCAAATAATGTGGCCGCGCCCATCGGCTTTGATGATGCCCCGGAAGAGGCAGAGAAGCCAATGGAGGATATGACAGCCAAGGAACTGCGGGAGCTTGGCAAAGAATACGGCCTGACCTTCAAGGCGGGCATGACCAAGGCTGAGATGGTCGAAGCCCTGCGCGGTGAGTGGCCCCAGGAGGCTGAGGCGGAGGACGCCCCTACCTTCGATGCCGCAGAGGCGGTGCTGTAATGGCTGGATTCAAGGACATGGTGGAGCGGGATCTCTCCGCAATGTTCCTGGACGTGGATTTTTTCGGGGAGACATACCGCATTGAGGGAATAGAGATCCCTATCGTCATGGACAACGACGAGTTGAAGGTCCGGCAAGGAGGGCAGGATCTGGCGGTGGCTGAGAGTGCCACCCTTTTTTATGCCCGCGCTGAGGATCTTCCGCCCCGCCGTGCTCCCGGCCAAAGCCTGAACGTCAACGGGCGCGAGTGCATCGTGGATGACTGGCAGGTGGATATGGGCATGGCGACCGTTGTTCTCCAGGAGAACATTATTGCGTAAAGGAGGCCAAAAGCCATGTCTGTGGTCCATGTGATCGACACGCTGACCGAGTGGGCGCGGCAAAACATTTGTGAGCAAATCAACCTGAAAGTACCGCCAGAGAACACGGCCCCCGATGATTCCGGGTATTCCTACAATCTGGCGACCCCTGCGGCCTTTGCCATGTATGTGCCAACGTCCGACAAACTACCGCCCGGAAGCCATCCTCCCTTTCCGTCCCTGTGCGTCCGGTTCGTTACCGGGCAGGACGTACCGGCGGATGGGGGCGGCTCTGTCGAGGTGCAGTTCTGCTTCTCCGCGTGGGACCCCGGCACCCATGGGGAGGACGAGTTCCTCCCCAATGGGGACGGGACCTACCGGCGGGGGAAGGGCGGCGCGTTTTGGCGAAACGGCGACGGCTGGCGGGATGCGTGGAACTTCGTGGACATCGCCCTGCGGGAGGTGGAGAGCGTGACCAATATCGGAGGCTACACCATCGACCGTGCCAAGCCGGTCAAGTTCGGCCCACTGACTGAGCAGGAGGCCATCCCGGACTTTTATCCGATGTGGTTCGCATGGCTTTCCTTTACCGTCAACTATCCGCTGCGGCGGAATATTCAAGAGTTGCAAAATTTCCTATAAGGAGGGAACACAATGGCAGATTATAAACACGGCACCTATGGCGAGTTTGCTGCGAGCATCGGCGACGCGGCAACTCAGGCCGGGACAATCGCCGTGTACGTCGGCCTTGCGCCGATCAATCTGGTGCGAGGCTATGAGCAGTATGTCAACAGCCCGGTCAAACTGTCCAATTTCAACGCCGTCAAGCGTTATTTTGGATACTCGCCCAACTGGTCCACGTTCGACCTGTGCGAAGCGTTCCAGCTTCATTTCGATAATGCCGATGGCAATATCGGCCCCATCGTGGCAATCAATGTGCTGGAACCCGCCAAGCATAAGAAGGAACCGGAGACCACCAAGGAGCTCACATTTTCCAACGGTCAGGCGACCATCCAGAGTGATACCATCATCCTGGATACCCTGGTGCTGGCGGACAAGGTGGAGGGCGTGGACTTCTCCATCGATTATGACTTTACCAAGGGACTGGTCATCATCGACAGCGTGGGCGAAAAGCTGACTGGACCCATTCAGGCCACATTCAGCGAGGTGGACGTATCCAAGATCACCGAGGATGACATCATCGGCGGAGTAACCGCCGGGGGCGTATACACCGGCCTTGGATGTATCGGCCTGGTCTATCCGGAGCTTGGGCTGATCCCGAACCTGATCGCGTGCCCCGGCTGGAGCTGCAAGCCAAAGGTGTACGAGGCCATGGTCAAGGCTGGCACCAAGATTAACGGCCATTGGGAGGCTATGGTCTACGCCGACATTCCCATCAAGGTCGCCGATGCCGTAGACACCATCGAGAAGGCCATCAAATGGAAGGACGACAACGCATATACCAGTGAGCGCTCTAAGGTGTTCTGGCCCCAGGGCATGGATACCGCAGGGCGCATTTATCATGCGGCTACGCTGGGCATCTGGCGGCAGATGCTGGTGGATGATACCCACGACGGCATCCCGATGGAAAGCTGCTCCAACAAGGCCATCCCCGTAGCAAAGCAGTATTTCGGCGAGGACGCCACCAATCGCGGCTTTGACCAGCAGCGAGGCAATGAGTTGAACGCCGAGGGTATCACCACCCTTGTGTATTGGGGCGGGCTGTGGGCGCTGTGGGGTCCCCACACCGCTGCGTATCGGTACGGTCAGGTGAACGACAACCGGGCGATCTTCGACAACTCCATCCGCACCATGATGCACATCACCAACAGCTTTCAGCAGGAACATGCGCTGACCATTGACAAGCCCATGACCCGCGCAATGGCGGATACCATCAAGAACCGGGAGCAGGAGAAGGCTGACGCATTGGCCGCCGTTGGCGCGCTGATCGGTACGCCTGTGGTGGAGTTTTCCGAGGATGACAACAGCACGGGAGATCTGGTGGAGGGCAACTTCACATGGAACCAGAAGAACACGCCCACGCCGCCCTTTAAGAGCGGCACCATGCGCGTGGCTTATACCACGGCTGGCTTTGACAGCTTCTTTGGGGAGGTGGAGTAAATGGCGAATACGACCTACATCGGCGGCGCTGTGCTCGCCGATACCGTTTATTTGAACGGTGCGATTGTAGGCAGGGACGTGGAAGTCACCCTGCCTGCTGTTGAGTATGCAACCATTGACCTTGCGGCGATGGGAACTTACTCCAAGCCCATCCCCCAGCTCATTGAGCACATGGAGGTGGGCTTTTCCAAGATCGACACCGGCCTTTGGTGCAAAAATGTCAACGCCGCAGGGGAAAACAACATTGAGGTCAGATGGGCGCAGGACATCACCACGCCGAACGGCGGAACGCGCACCATCGGACTCAAGGCGTTCCTGCGCGGAGAATCCGCCAATATCCCTGAGCTGGGGATCGTTGTGGGGGAATCCTCCGAGGCGCAGAACAATGTCAGCCTTTCCAAATACGCGGTTTTCCAGGACGGCAAGGAGTTGTTCTATATCGACCGCTGGGCGGACGTGAACCGCGTCGGTGGGAAAGACCTGAACGTAGCGCTCAATAAATTCCTGTAACAGACAAGCCCCGCCGGTTTCTCCCGGCGGGGCCGTTCCATAAGGAGGACACCATGAGCAAAAAAACACTGAAGTTGGATGAGCCCGTACTGATCGACGGGAAAGAGGTCTCCGAGCTGACCTATGACCCCATGGAAATCACGGCGGCGCAGTTCTCCGAGGCATGCGCCCGAAGCTCCGCCATCAACAAGAGCAAGTCTTTTTCCTTCAAGATGCGGGAGAACGACTATGCCCTGCACCTGTATCTGGGGATGTTTGCCGTTATTGCATTCAACCCCAGCATTGACATCTCCGATCTGGAGCGCATCAAGGGCTTTGATGTCCTAAAGCTGACAGACATCGGGATGCTTTTTACCTATCGGAGGTCGGGGGCAACCTCCGAGGAAAACAACTCCGAAAAGCCCTCCGGGAATACAGCCGAGCCTTTCACACAAGTATCCGAGAAGTCGGAGAAATGAGGCTGACCGACTTCCTCCAGGAGTTCGGAGAGGCGGTTGAGGAAGAAAAGGAGCGGCAGGCTAGAATGAAGGCCAAACAGCCGCCCCGGAGAAGACGCCATAGGTAGGAGGTGAGGAGACCATGGGCAAAGGGAAAGAGTTCCGCACAACGATCAGCATCGGCGGCGATATCGATCCATCTGTAAGGGCGGCCATTGAGAGCATGGCGGACCGGCTGGAGATGCTGGAGGGCGTGGCGGACGACGCACAATCCCAGCTGGGAGAGCTGGAGAAGGCGTCCAAAGACCTAAAGGGCGGCTTCACCATCGCCAAGGGAGCCGCCGCAGACCTGGTATCCAGCGGCATACAGGCCATCGCCGGAGCGGCCAAGGACGCCATCACCGGCATTTATGGGCTGGCGGACAGCACCAGAGAGTTCCGGCAGGATATGGGGACGCTGGAAACCGCCTTTGACCGGGCTGGTTTTTCCGCCGATACGGCGACCGAGACCTGGAAGGGACTCTATTCCGTATTCGGTGAGGATGACCGGGCCGTCGAGGCGGCCAACAACATCGCCCGCATGGCAGACAGTCAACAGGAACTTGACGAGTGGGTGAAAATCACCACCGGCGTGTGGGGCACTTATCAGGACGCCCTCCCGGTGGAGAGCTTAGCCGAAGCCGCCGCAGAGACGGCGAAGGTTGGACAGGTCACGGGCACCTTTGCGGATGCCCTGAATTGGAACAGCGAAGCGGCGGAGATGCTGGCCGGATATATGAACGATGAGGTGGTCACGGCGGAGGATGCCTTCAACGTGGCCCTATCCGAGTGCTCCGACGAGGCGGAACGACAGGCCCTCATCACCGACACCCTGACCGTTCTGTACGGAGAAGCCGCCGACAAGTACGAGGAGACGGCAGGCACACTTATGGATGCCAATGCGGCAAACGCAGACTACACCCAGACGCTGGCCGATATGGGCGAGAAGATAGAGCCTGTCACGACGGCGGTGCAGGAGGGCTTTACCAAAATTCTGGACAAGGTTCTGGAGGTCATGAGCGAGACCGACTTCACCGCCATTGCCGAACAGGTCGGAGAGCTGACGGACGACGTCATCACCCTGGCCGAGGACGGGATTGGATGGCTGAAAGATAACGCCGACTGGCTCATCCCGGTCATTGGCGGGCTGACGGCGGCCTTCGTGGCCTACAAGGCTATTTCCCTGGGCGTGGCCGCTGCGGAGACGATCAAGACGGCGGTGCTTGCTACCGGTGCAACGGTGGTAAATGCAGCCACGATTGCAACGTGGGCGCTTAATGGTGCCATTGCGTTCTTGACCTCCCCTATTACCATCGCGGTGGCGGCAATTGCGGGGCTGGTTGCTGGTGTCATCTGGCTTTATAACAACTGGGACATTGCCAAGGAGAAAGTCATCGCCTTCGGCAATAAGGTCAACGAAATCTGGACCAATATCGCCGGGTGGGTCACGGGGGCTATTGACTTCATCGGGCAGCATTTTCCGTTCTTCGGCGCGTATCTGGACGGCTGGTGGCAGAGCATCCAGGACGCCGTGAACAATGTAAAGGCGATTTTTAGCGGCGTCATTGATTTTATCGGCAATATCTTTGCTGGTAACTGGAGCGCGGCGTGGCAGAACATCGTGTACATCTTCGGGAACATCTTCGGGATGCTGGGGAATATCGCCAAGGCCCCAATCAACGGCGTGATCTCCATCATGAACAAGGCCATTGATGGAATCAACTCCATCGGCTTTGATATCCCGGAGTGGGTCCCCATGCTGGGCGGTAAGAAGTTTGCCATCAACATACCGAACATTCCCATGCTGGCAACCGGCGGCTTCACCACCGGACCCTCTATCGCAGGTGAGGTGGGCACAGAGGCCGTTATCAGCTTCGATCCGGCATACCGGGCGCAGAATCTGGCCTATTGGGCAAAGGCTGGACGGATGCTGGGGGCGGATGAGGATGGAACTTCGTTCAGCCTGGGTGGAGGAAACTCCGGCGGCGATGTGAACCTGGGCGGAGTGACCTTTGCGCCTCAGATCACCGTCACCGGACAGGCCGACAAGGAAAGCATCATGGAGGCCATCGAGGCAGAATACCCGGAGTTTATTGATATGCTGGAATCGTGGTTTTCGGGAAGGGGGAAGCCGGTCTATGCCTAGTACCCACATTACCGTCGAGGGAGACACCTTCGACAGCCTGGCCCTGACCTATTACGACGACGAGAAGCAGGCGAGCGTCATCATCCAGGCCAACCCTGACCATTGCGGGACGCTGATTTTCGGCGCGGGCGTGGAGCTCTACATTCCTGGCGAGGCGGCGGCCACGCTTCCTGAGACATTACCTCCATGGAGACGTGACGCATGATAAAAATTGCTTATAAGGGCGTAGACATTACCGAGAGCGTATCCATCAATCGCTGCTATCACGATATGTATGCCGCCGGGCAGTCGGATACTATCCATCTTCGTGTGAATGATGTGGATAACCTGTGGGATAAGTGGGCCCCCGCCGTGGGGGATGAGCTGCGGGTGGACTACGGGACCATCAGCACGGGGACCATGTTCCTGGTGTCTGCCACGCCACGGAATGGCACTTATGACCTGCAAGCCTGGTCCGCCCCTGCGTCTGGCTACGAGGCGCAGGACAAGGCGTGGCAACAGGTACGCCTATCACAAATCGTGGCAGAGATCGCGGCTCGGCACGGTCTGTCCTTCGCTCTTTACGGGGTGGAGGACAGACTGTACACCTATCTGCTTCAGTCGAGTGTGAGCGATTTTGTATTTTTGAACCGTGTCTGCTCTCTGGATGGCTGTGCCTTCCTGGTATACGACAAAAAGCTGGTGGTATACTCTGAGCCATTCATGGAGGCCCAGGCCCCATCCGAGGTGCTGACAGTGACCGTGGATGGCGACTATGAGTACACGGACCGGAGAGCGGAGCTTTACGGATCCTGCATCGTCACCGGCGGGAACTATTCTGGGAAGTTTGACGCAGGGAACGGCGCGAGGCGCATCCTGCGGCCCGTGACGCCCCAGAACATTGCAAGCGATGATGATGCTGGGCGGTATGCCAAGAGCCTGTTGCGGGCGGCGAACAAGGGCTGCTGCGCTGGGTTTGTGCGATCCCGCATCCTTCCCGGATATGCGGCGGCATCCACAGTGACTCTGGAGAACGCCCGTGCCCCGTCCTGGGACGGGCCTGTGTTCCTGGAGCACATAAGAAACGACTACGGGACGGGGAAAAGCAAACTCTTTTTCCGCCGCCCATTGGAGGGGTATTGATGATCGACAAGGGTATGATCTCCGCCGTTGGAGACAACGGGAAAACGGCGACGGTGGTCCCGGCCTTCTCTGGCGCAAGCGTCACGTTCCCCCTGGTGGTCCCCTTCTTCTTGGCTGGGAGCCTGACCGTGAAGATGCCTGTGGTGTATGCCACCTTCCCGGACAATACGGGGGTCATCCTGGCCCGCATGGATGGGGAATGGAACCATGACCTGGAGGGGGATGTGAATGTCCAGGGGAGCCAGATCATACAGAAAAACCAAACTGTGAGCGGAAGCCAAAGTATCACGGGCACGGTCACCGCAGAGGACCTTATAACCGCAGTCGCAAGGTTTAATACCCATGTTCACAGCTGCCCTGACGGCGGGACCAGCGGGCCGCAGTAAGGAGGAATAATGTGGCGACATATATGGCGAGATGGGGGCCGAAGGGCTTCATCACTGCGCCCAATATCATCGTTCCACTGAACGATTTTTCAACCTCACTGACCTTGAAGGAGGACAGCGAGAATGACACAAGTGGAACCAATCCAACCAACACCAGGGGGCGGGAGTTGCGCCCGATTTCCTTTTCGAGTATCTATGTAGCCGCAGCAGGCGTCAAGCCAAGAGCCCAAGTAGAAGAATGGGAGTCCTTGCTTGGGCAGGCATACCCGCTCTATATCGGAGATAAGCGATTCGGCCCCGCGAAGATGAAGCTGACCAAGGTGGACACATCGGAAGTCCAGCTGACTGTGAGCGGAGTATGGATCTCCTGCAAGATCACACTGACCATGGAGGAATATTCCGAAGGGAAAACGTCAGCCCTGATTAGTGGGAAAAAAGCCGCTGGATCCAGCTCATCCGCAAGCAGCAAAAAGAAAACGGATGACTACAAGGCAACACTTGCAGCAAAAAAACAAGCCATGAACGCCACGGCATCTAAGTCGGACCGGGCGCAGATGAAAACGAGCAAGGGGGCGTGATCATGAGAGCGAGCGGAAACGGATCCACGGATGTATGTGCGTCCAATCTGCTGCTGACATTCCGGGGTGAGGTTCCCTATGAGCGTGTCAAGGGGCTGGACCCGCGCCTGATGGATAAACCCGTTACGACGGCGGAGCCCGAGATCAGGCAGGATGCCGAGTGGTTGCTGGAGACTTACGAGCCCAGGGCTGAGGTTCAGCGGGTCACGCTGGAGCCGATAGACACCGGCGGCGGGTATACCGTCACGGTGGAGATTGAAGAGAATGAGCAGGAGGTGAGCCGGATTGGCTGATTTTAACTTTGTGGAGACCGACAGCGCGAAGCTGTACACGGCAATCATCGGCTCCCTGATGGATGAGTGCAACGAGGCGCTGTATCCAGGCGACGAGCGCCGCATTTTTGGCGAGGCCCTGGTGGCCGTGTTTGTGGCCCTGTACAGCGAATTCAACGACAAAATGAAGCAACGCACCTTGCAATATGCCCGGGGCGAGGTCCTGGACGCCCTTGGGACCCGGTACGGTGTAGAGCGTGCGGCCCCGGCCAGTGCATCGGCTACCTTCCGCTTTTCCGTGTCGGAGGCGCAGGCGGAGAACATCATCATCCCGGCGGGCACCCGCGTCACCACAGATGGGAGTGTGTATTTTGCTACGCAGGCGACGGCAGTCCTTCCCAATGGGGCACTGTATGTGGATGTGCTGGGTGTATGCACCGCAGGCGGCTCCCAGTACAACGGCTTCACTGCCGGGACCATCAAGACACTTGTGGACCTGATCCCCTACATCTCCGGAGCGCAGAACACCACCACCAGTACCGGCGGCGACGATGGAGAACCGTACACAGAGGAGGGAGACAACCGCCTGCGGGAGCGTATCCGGCTGGCTCCCTCCGCCATGTCCACGGCGGGGCCGGAGAGCGGGTATCGGTATCACACCATGACCGCGGATCCTGACATTGTAGACGTTGCCATCGACTGCCCGGAGGATGAGCCGAACACGGTCAATATCTATCCGCTGATGCGCGGAGGTGGAATCCCGGACGGGGACACGCTTGCAAAGGTGCAAGATGTCATGGCGGACGATGTGCGCCCTATGACAGACCTTGTGCAGGTCATGGCCCCGGAACTGGTGGAGTACAGTATCCATATCAAATATTACTGCACCAAGGATGACGAGGCCGCGGCCATCGAGACCATCGAAGGGGACGGCGGGGCCATCGACCAGTATATTGCGTGGCAATCGGCGGCACTGGCGCGGGACATCAACCCCGACCAGCTCCGCCGTTTTGTATTGGCTCCTTCCAGCGGGACGGGGGCTGCGCGGCTGGAGGTCACGGCTCCAACCTTCCAGACGCTGACCAAGGCACAGGTGGCAAAGCTGTCCGGCGTTCCGACGGTCTCCCATGAGGTGATCTTATGAGCGAGATGAAGTTGACCACGCTGGAATTTGTCCGGCTGCTTCCTCAGTTTATGCGGGAGGATGGGGCGGGGAAGGGCCTTTCCGCAGCCATGGACCAGATCGTTCCGGAGCTTGCGCGAAGCACCGCCACCCTGTCTACCTGGGACCACATCGATGAGCTGAACGAGGCGGAGCTGGACGCCCTGGCCTGGGAACTCAATATCCTGTGGTACGACACCGGCGCAACGCTGGACACCAAGCGGGCGCTTGTCAAGGACAGTGACCTTGTTTATAAGCGGCTGGGGACTAAATGGGCGGTGGAGAACGTCATCCAGTCCTATTTCGGGGACGGATACATCCGGGAGTGGTTCGAGTATGAGGGCCAGCCCGGACACTTCCGGGTCTACTCCACCAACCCATCCCTCAACAACGAGCGCCTGACTGAGTTCCTGAACATCCTGGACAAGGTCAAGCGACACAGCTCCAAGCTGGAGGGCATCTACATCACCTTGACGGGTGAGATGAACCTGTCCGCTGGCGTGGCCGTCCGGGAGGTAGCGAGGGAGACGTACAAGATCGGCGCCACATCGCCGGCATAGGAAGGGGGAATACCAGAGCATGGGTACTTTTTCAAACAACGCGATCACCGATAACGGGCGCGTGCTGTTGTCCCATGTGCAGATGGGGGCCGTGTTCACCCCCACGAAGGTGGTCATGGGCAGTGGAAACCTGCCGGCGGGGACCACGGTCCGGAGCATCACCGCCGTGGTGGCCCCGGAGCAGATACTGACGATCAGCAAAAAGAAGCGGGCAAACGACGGCACCGTCACCGTCGGCGGTGTGTACAGTAACCAGGCTGTCACAACGGGATTCTATTTCCGGGAGCTGGGGCTGTATGCGAAGGCCGTCTACCCGGACGGCAGGGAGATCCCCGAGGTGTTGTACTCCTACGGCAACGCCGGGAGCACGGCGGACTATATGACAGCCTACACCAGCGGCCAGCCGGTGGAGCGAGAGATCGACCTGGTGGTCTACATCGGCAACGACACGGTGGTGGACCTGACCATCGAGAGCGGGGTCTATATCACACGGGAACAGCTGGAAGAGGAGTTGCAGGATGCCATCGACGAGGTGGCCAACGGCGTGGGGGCCACGATCATCCGGGAGATCGAGATCCCGGCGGAGGGATGGACCCCGCTGGATACAGGTCCGTACCCGTATCAGGCCGACGTGCCCCTTCCGGAGGCGAAGGAGGCATTTTTCCCCAGCGTGGCCCTGCACACGGACGCCATCCAGACGGCCAACGCGGCCGGGCTGTGCCAGACGGCTCAGTCTCTCGCCGGTGTTCTGCGGTTTTGGGCAAAGAAGGAACCCGCCGAAGATATGGCCGCAACGATTGCGTTACTTTCCAGCGGCTCCGGCGGAAGTAGTGGAGGGGGTGAGGCCTATGTGCTCCCAGTAGCGACCAAGACCCAGCTCGGCGGCGTGAAGATCGGCCGGGGCATCGGAGTGACCGCGGACGGCACCATCTCCTCCCAGGGGACGGTGGGGCAGGACCAGATCGCAACGGAGTCGGACGCGTCCAGCCTGCTGGACGAGGTGTTCCGGCCGGAATAACCGCCAACATACCGGAACATTTTCAAGATACCGGAAGCAGATCCATTTCAATGGACCGGATCCATTGTGAAGGAAATCAAAACACAGTCAAAACAAGGAGGAATGAACATGGCTTATAATCCCGAAAAGCTGGTCAGCATGGGGCGCATGAGCGAGATCCTGGCGCGCACCAAGCAGGAGTACGAGAACAAGATCACAACGGAGGCCGGCGGGGCGCTGTATCAGGGCACCAAGACGGACCTCAACGCTTCGGACAGCAGCGTGATCGAGGCGTTCTTCACCCAGGAGAAGGCACCGGTCCCCAAGAATGGGGATGTGTTCGTGGTGACCACCGTGGTGGAGGGCTCCACCTATGAGCAGGCGGCATACGGCTATAACGGCGCGGACTGGATCGCCATGACGGGCAGCGTGGACGCGGACAAGGTCATCATGCGGGACAATATCACCATGGCTGGTGATTATACCCAGGTCGGCAACAAGACCAAGACCAGGGATGGCACCGCGCAGTTTTCCGTGAAGGGCAGATCGGTGGCCGACGTGCTGACCGACATCTTCAGCAAAAAACTTCAGCCCAAGATCACCGCCCAGCCCGCCGTCGGCGGCTTTGCGCTGACCGGAGCGGGCGCGGTGGAGGCTGGCACGAAGGTGGCCGCGGCGGCCTATACGGCGGCCTCCCTGTCCGCGGGCTCCTATCAGTACGGGCCTGCCACCGGCGTCACAGCCTCCAACTGGAAGGTGGAGCGCGTCACCGACAAGGGGACGGAACAGATCGCCAGCGTGGATGGGGCCTCCCTGACGGGCGAGTCTGATGACAACGGCGGCGGCGGCTTTGTCATCGGCGACAAGGGCGGAGAGAATGTCGTTTCCAGCCTGAAGTACAAGGTGACCGCCACCCATGGGGCGGGCGTGACGGCCAAGGACAACCTGGGGGGCGACTCTGAGCCTGTGGTGAAGATCCAGGCCGGGACCAAGAGCCGGGAGACGGCGGCCTATACCCCCTACCGCAACTACTTCTATGGCGCGACGGCGGAGAAGCCCGCGCTGGACAGCGCGTATATCCGTAGCCTGACCAAAAGCAACAAGGCGTATGCTGCGGGGACATTCACCCTGTCCGTTCCTGCGGGCACGAAGCGGGTTGTCATTGCCTGCATCACGGGCAAGGCCGGTGTGAAGAAGGTCATCAACGAAACCGCCATGAATGCGGACGTGACATCTACCTTCGTCAAGTCTGCGGTGCCTGTCGAGGGCGCGAGTGGCTACACCGCTCAGGAGTACAATGTGTGGGTGTTCGAGCCTGCCGTGCCGTATGAAAACGCCGCGACCTTGAAGGTCACGCTGGGTTGAGAGGAGGAATGAAGTATGGCGATCAACAATACTCAGAACACTTACGCAAATATGGAATTCCCCCTGGCCATGAAGCGCCAGGATGCTTTTGCTCTCGACCCTACCGGCGTATGGCCCTCGCTCGAAGCTGCTGAGGACTACGCCAAGAACAATCCCACGGCCTATGTGGGACAGCACCTGTCCGTGGTGGCGGACGGGATCTCCACCGCCTATCAGATCAAGGACACCGCCGGGAACCTGGAGGAGCTGGGAGCCGGCGCGGTGGACGTGGCCACCGATGAGGAAGTGCGGGAGATGTTTGACGAGGTCTTTGGCGCAAAAGCCTGAGCCCGTTGGACCCATAAAAAATCAAAAAACAGGAGGAATCACCATGTCTTATGACGTCACCAAGCTCACCAAGCTGGGCAGCCTGAAGGAGCTGGCCCAGCGCATCAACACCGACTTTGCCAAGAAGTCCGAGCTGACACCCATCAAAAATTCCGCCGACGCCGCGTTCAAGAGCGGCAAGGTGGAGGGCAACAAGGTCCAGATCTTCACCACCCCTGACAAGACCGGCGCAGCTGCCTTTGAGTTCGACTTCCCTGTGGAGATGGTGCTGGATCAGGCCAAGACCGCCTTCGTTCCCAAGTTCGCGTGGTCTGCCGAAACCTATCCCGGCTCCACTGACCCCAAGCTGGAGGGCAAGCCTGTAATGGTCCTGGCTGTGAAGGGCAGCGACGGTTCCGTCAACTATTCCTTCATGGGCATGGCCGCCCTGGTGGATACCTATAAGGCCAAGGTGGAGGGCAAGGACGCCTCCACCACCGTGACCATTTCCGGCTATGAAGTGGACGTGAAGGTCAACATCAGCCAGGACGAAGGCAACGCCCTGGAGGCCCGCGCTGACGGCCTGTATGTGCCCAAGCCCTCCGCCGTGGACCTGTCCGGCAAGGCGGACAAGGTCAAGTCCGCCGTGGCCGGCAACTTCGCCGGGTTGGACGCCGGCGGCAACCTGACCGACAGCGGGAAAAAGGCCGCCGACTTTGTGGCAGCCGAGGCGGGAAAGCGCCTGATGACCAACGCCGAGGGCACCAAGCTGGAGGGCATCGCCGCGAACGCCACCAAGGTGGAGGCCAGCGCCACCCCTGGCAGCATCAAGATCAACGGCGCGGAGACCCAGGTAGTGACCATCGCCAGCGACACTGAGGTGACTGAGATGCTCAACGAGGTATTCGGCCCCACGGTGTAAGGCGCGGGACCGGAGCGGGAGGGGCCGGGGGATTTCCCCGGTCCCATCTCCCGACCCAGACACAGGAGGGATGAAGCTTTGAGCAAGACAACGACGCTGGCGCAGATGCGGGCGCTGGCACAGCGGGCCAGCGGTGCGGCGGCCAAGGTGGCCCAGGCGGCCGCGGACGCCATTGAGGAGCTGGCCCGGATCAAGGCGGACCGGCCGGGCGCGGCGGACGTCACCATCCCCGGGGAGGGCTGGAAGGAGGACGGGAGCGGGAGCGCTTATCCCGTCTATTATGACATCCCGGCAGCGACAGTGACCGGGAAGGACCGGGCGGCGGTGGTGATCGCTCCAGAGAGCATGGAGGCGGCGGCCGGGTGCGGGCTGTGCCCCACCTGTGAGTCGATGGCGGGGTCCATCCGGCTGCGGGCAAGGCAGGCGCCAGGTACGGCCATCACGGCACAATATTGGATCGATGAGGGGAAGGAGTGAGTCCATGGCATACGGAACAGTCAATGTGGGACAGGCGCAGAACAAGGACTATATCGAGGAGAGTCAGAAAGGAAAACCCAACGGTGTCGCCAGCCTGGGCCCGGACGGGAAGGTACCGGAGGCGCAGCTGCCTGAGATGGACGTCTCCCAGACGCTGGCTCAGGCGGAACTGAAGGACCCGCCGGTGGATGGCGACGGGGTGCTGGTCACGGACAGCGCGGCGGGGAATGCCACTAAGCGGGTATTGTGGAGCCGGATCAAGGCGGCGCTGAAGGGGTATTTTGATCCGCTGTACGCCGCGAAGAGCCACACGCACGCATGGGGGACGGTCACAGAGAAGCCGGAGACTTTCCCTCCGGCGGCACACAAGCACAGCGCGGCGGACGTTACACCGGAAGTGGTTACGGCGGTCGTAGGGTAATGGAGGAGGAATAATAATATGGCACCAGAACCAACTGCGAAATATCTGATTATCCAGGAGAATGGAGCTAACAGAACCAGACCGGCGGTACATGGCGAAGAAATCACCATTAACTCTCCGTGCGACAGTTCCGACATTTCGGGGATAAATATTGCTGGAACACAGTATCGGTTCATCGATGCAAATGGAGATCCGCTTCCCCTTGCCGGAGGCTTTTTTGCTGAGGGGAATCTGATCCGGGTTTTAATCGATACGGAAAAGAACAGGGCGCAAATTATCAATCGAGCAATCATGGAACACCCTCCTGTAGATATGCCAATGCACCGCAGAATTTACGCTGGTACACAGGACATGACCCCAGGAAGCACCACTCTTGATACTGGTAGTATCTACCTTGTGTATGAGTGAGGGTTACTGACATGGCGAAGGGAATCTATGTGGGTGTATCGGATATTAAACTGATATGCCCTAGAAGTTCGTGCAGGTCAACTAGCATTACACGCATTCATACAAATCCGGATAAATACCAGTGTGATGATTGCCTGTTTGAAGGCACCCTCGAGCAATTCAAAGAGGGTAACGAAAACACCGCCCGGAAAGTCCGAAAATCGTATTTCGGGGTGGGGGGGAAGGCCCGCAAAGTCAAAAAGGGCTATATTGGCGTGGGCGGTGTGGCCAGACTGTTTTACGATGATGGAGTCCATAAGTACAAAAAGTATAAGGCTGTCTACCATCCGTCAGTTACAACCTATAAGTGGGATAAGTACGATCTCGATGGCAGTGAGTATCGCTTGGTGTTCTCCGCTGGTGCGACAATGAATATACGGGCGAGAGACATTGGTGATGTCATATATACCGTGGTGAGAGTATCAAGCAATGGAAACATATCGTATTCTAGTCCGAAGACCATAACTACCTCAAATTATGATTCTCTTGATTCCAGCTTAGACCATTCGGGTGAAACAATAGCGCATGGGTCATTTTGGGGTGATCGCCACTTAAATAGACTTATGAGCAGTTATCCTGAGAATATAGAAGGAAGCGATGATGGTAACATCATAGCAAAGTATTCGGGGTACAATGTGTCATCTCGTTTGGAAACAGGACTTAAGGGTTCTTATGCTGGAGAAGTAGAGGGGAGCAATTCCGGGGTTTACCCAAACGATGGAAAACAGGATGGCTTTTGGTATGTATATAAAGGCAAATTCACTGAACCGGAATACTATACTCAGGGTGAATTTGTGGCCGATGTTATATCTGAATACGAGGGTCAATACCCCGATAATGGGCGACACACGGACGGATACTGGTATGTGAAGCAGTAACGGGCGTGGTGTTGAGCGCCATGCAGCACACAGGAGGAATTAAATTGAGCATCCAGGAGCTATTGACAGGCGGGGGCGGGCTGGTGGTCCTGGCGCTGACGGTCATCCAGGTCGCCCCCGTCAAAATCAACCCCTGGTCCGCCATCGCCAAGGCCATCGGGCGGGCCATCAACGCGGAGGTGCTGGCCGAGCTGGAGCGGACCCGGATCAAGCTGGACGACCACATTAGGACGGACGATGAGCGGGCGGCAGACATGCACCGGGCCAGGATCCTGCGGTTCAACCAGGAACTGATCCGGCAGATCCCCCACACCCGGGAGGAGTTCATCGAGGTGCTGACGGAGATCGACAGCTATCAGCAGTTTTGCCGGGAGCACCCGGATTATCCCAACAGCCGGGCTGTCCACGCCATTGCCAACATCGGAAGGGTGTACGACGAACGACTACAAAAGCACGATTTTCTGTGACTGTGAAGGGGGGGAGAGATGTGGAACAGATGTACAAGCGGCTGGGGAACCTGCTGACCATCAAGAGCATGGTCACGCTGATCCTGACGGCGGTGTTCGCCTGGCTGACCTGCTCCGGTGGGGTGAGCGCGGATCAGTTTCTGACCGTGTTCACCGTAGTCATTGCGTTCTATTTTGGGACGCAGACGGAGAAGAATGCCAACAAAACCAGTGTTCATTGACCAAACGACCCTATTTTGACGAATGAAAGGAGAAAACAACATGAACGCCAATTACATCTATGACATTTTCCAGACCTGTGAGGACCTGGACCTGCCCGACCTGACCGTTGCCCTGGCCCGCCACCAGGAGGGCCACCCCATCCCAGAGGGTATGACGGAGCAGGGCATCAACGAGTTCATCGGCGGCCACTACGAGGCCCTGGTGGACGTATTCGCCGGCCACGACCGGGCGGCGTTCGCCGCCGCTGTGGCTGCTGGCATCCAGGAGGACGAGGAGCAGCAGGCCGGCCAGGAGGGCTGAGGCCATGCTGATCTGCATTGATGCGGGGCATTGTTTGAGCACACCCGGCAAGCGGTGCCTCAAATCTATTGACCTCAATGAGACCCGAGAGTGGGTACTTAACAGCCGGGTGGCGAACAAGCTGGAGGCCATCCTGGCGGGGTACAGCTGCCAGACCATGCGGGTGGACGACGTGACCGGGCAGAGGGCCGTGACCCTGTCCCAGCGGGTGGCGGCAGCCAACCGGGCCCGGGCGGATGTGTATCTGTCCATTCACCACAATGCCGGGATCAACGGCGGCTCCGGCGGCGGGATCGTGGCCTATGTGGCCCCCAGCCATCAGAAGCAGAGTGAGGTGGTGCGGGACGCGGTGTACCGTTATACCGTGGTGGCCACTGGGCTGCGGGGCAACCGGGCGCAGCCTCTGGCGGAGCAGAGCCTGTATGTGCTCAACTATACCACCATGCCGGCCACACTGATCGAGCTGGGGTTTATGGACTCCACCACGGACACCCCCGTTATCCTGACGGAGCAGTTTGCCGACCAGGCAGCGGCCGGGCTGGCGGCGGCTCTTGTGGAGGTGTATGACCTCCAGCCCAATGGAGGAGGGCAGGTCCTGATGACCGCGGTGCCGGCGGAGGATCTGACGGTGGAGCTGGTGGACCGGCCCAAATCCGAGTGCGGCGACAACTGCGCCAATGCTGGGTATTTCGCCAACTATTCCGAGGCGGGGGAGCCCTTCACCTTGCCGGTGGGCCATCTGGTGGCGGACTACAAGGCCGCGGGCAAGTGGACGCGGCACTACTGCCAGGAGCGCGGGCGGTTCCAGTGGGACCGGTTCACGTTTGACGCTGGCCGGTGGGTCTATGCCAACCCTATGTACGGGAAGGCGATCTCCACCCTGCTGATCTCCGGCGGCAAGGCCCGGGTGGAGGAGATCCGGACGGCGCCGGAGGGGACGGACTACGCCGTGTCCGGCATCCCCGTGCTGCGGGCTGGGAAAGCCTGCACCACCGCCCAGGCCAAGGGGCAGGGCTGGGACACCTCCCCGCTGCGGGCCACCTGGCACACGCTGGTGGGCCTCAAGGGAGACGGCATGGTGTACGTCATGGGCTGGCAGTCCAGGACCGCCAACCTGCTGGACAGCGGCGAGGCCGCCCGGGTGTTCCGGGGGCTGGGCTTTTCCGATGTGCTCAAGCTGGACGGCGGCGGGAGCTACTACCAGAGCCGGGACGGGGCGGTCTCCAAGACCGCGGAAAACCGGCGGATCAACAGCGTGCTGCGCTGGACGGTGAGAGAGGAGGAACCGGAGTTGACGGAGGAACAGGCGTGGTTTGACCGGATGATGGAGGATTGGATGGCCCGCAAGGCCAAGGAGCCCGCCAGCCAGTGGGCCCAGGCGGGCCTGGAGCAGGCCAAGGCCAAGGGCATTACCGAAGGGACCAGGCCCCGCAGTCTGGCGACTCGGGAAGAGGTTGCGCTGATGGTCAATAAGGCGCTGGAGTAGGGTGGAAGGGGTAAAGTTTTTCCACCACTATTTCCACCACCTTATGCGCCTTAATAGGCTGCTTTAGACATTTTGAGCAATTCGCAGCTGTATAGCAAAATCCCCCGAAACGCCTGATGCCCAAGGCTTTTCGGGGGATTTCTTGCTGCTACTCTTTGGTAGCGATTTGGTGGAGACAACAGAACTCGAATCAGAATAGTTTAAATATGCAATCCATTGGGACTCTAGGAGAATCCGCTATCCTACTTTCACATTTCCACCAGGTTTTCCACCACTACCATCAAGAAGGGCGATACTTTTGTGCAGAGTTTCACTGTCTTTGTGTGTATAAATATTTGCTGTTGTTTGAATATCAGCATGGCCCATCAGCTCCTTCGCCACGTTGATAGACACTCCGGCCCGCTGGAGATCGGTACAGAATGTATGGCGGAGACAGTATGGAGTGAGGTCATCCGCAACAGGGCCGGACTCCTCTTCCATCTCTCTGATGAAACTATTCCACATCCTTCTCATGCTGCTTTCGTTCTGCACAGTCCCGGCCTTAGTGGGGAATACCAATGAGAACGGTTTCCTGCGGGCCGCCAGGAGGTGTGGGAGCAGAGCGGCGTGTATTGGGATGTCCCGGACACCGGAGGCGGTCTTAGGGCCTTTGATGGTTCGGCTTCCACTTTCTTTGGCGGCATGAACGTGGATCTCATTATGCTCAAAATCCACATCAGCCCAGGTAAGTGCAGCGGTTTCTCCCGGACGCATTCCAGTATAGAGCAGGGTGAGTATCCACAATCCAGCCCTGTGATGTTGAGAAATTCTCAGGATTGCAGTTCGTTCTTCCTCCGTGATGGAGCGCCGTCGGCCTTTTGTGACAGTTGGCAGAGACAGAAGCTCCGCGGGATCGTATGGGATCAAGCGAGACTGACGGGCGCGCTTAAACATCTCCTGCAACAGCATCCTCAGTTTTTTAACATGGGATGCGGACCGGCCGGCCTCTCCATTTAAGATCCGCTGAAGGTGGACATCACGCACATCCTTTAGTTTCATGTGGCCAATGGAGCCCCTGATGTACCCATTATATTTTTCGGCGTACATGGCGAGAGATTTTTCGGTCAAGCCCTTCGGTTTTTTGTAGAGTTCCATCCACTGCTTGTACCAGGCGTTTACGGTCATGGATCCAGATACAATTTCCTCGCCACGCTTTGCCGCCGCCAGCTTTTCCGCCAGCTTGGTCATGGCTTCCAGTTCGGTTTTCCCTGTGGCCTCATACTTCTTCCCGTTGTACCGGGCGGTCTTTCTGATGTATTCGCCCATTGACAATGCCTCCTATTCATTTTAAAATAGAAGGGCAGGTGAGCCGCAAAAGTTCCTGCCCCTTTTCCCTGCTCTGGTGCGCTAACACCGGGGCGGGGATTTTTATTCATCAACAGGGAGTTTTAGTTGATTGTGCATATAGTTTAATTCTCGTGCTCCCTTGCTTTCTGAAAGCGTTTTCAACTGATAGACCACTGTGTCACGAAGTTTCTTCATGCGTTCCGGCTGTGGGACGCCTTGCTTTACCAGATACGCATTCAGATTTTCAAGATTCGTTAGGACTAGAAGCTGCTCAATCGTGGCATAATCACGGATATTTCCCTTGACGCCCGGATTCTCAGTTCGCCACTGTTTTGCGGTCTTTCCGAATAGTACGACATTCAGCAAATCGGCTTCATCTGCATACACATATCCCTGCTGCTGCTTAGACAACTCTGGTGGGATCAGATTTTCTTTGATAGCATCTGTGTGGATTTTATAGTTCGCACTCACGAGAATGCGCTTTACGTTCCAGTCAAGGGCAAGCCGATGACCCTCATCCTCCTTGAGACGCTGGTAGTCCTTGATGATGTATAGCTTAAACTCCGGGGACAGCCATGAAGCGAACTCAAAGGCGATGTCTTTATGGGCAAAAGTCCCACCACCATAGCGGCCAGACTTGGAAATAAGTCCGATTGCGTTGGTGGCCTTGATCCATTGTTGCGGAGACAATGTAAAAGCGTTTTCACCAGCCCGGTTTTTAAAGGAGTCGAATTCGACCCCTTTAAAATTGGGGTTGTTCAGTTCTTCCCATAGTCCCAGATATTCTATTGTGCTACGTATCCTCAGCCAGTTTTTAACCACATCTTTAGGCGCAACTGGATTTTTCCTCCGGGCCATATCAGTCAGCGAGATATAGTCATCCTCGCTTCCGACTGTCGTTACCACAGAAATATCCACACCGTCAGCATGAATCATACTTTCCACTTTCTTTGCAGACATAGGATCCTCCTTTCTCCGGCTTCCCCGCTTCGGTGTTGCAGCACCGGGCGGGGATCTTCTTGCATTTTGTAGGTAAATGTGATATTCTGGCTTCGGCGCTGCCAGTATACGGTAGGCGGTTGGCCTCTCCATCCCGGAGGGGACTTCTTGCCCCCTCCGGTAAGAGGGGGTGGTGCTTGTGGTTACATATTCAGACCTGTTTCAGTTCTGTCTTGTGGTTATCAGCATCATTGGTCTGGTCATTCAGATCACAAAAAAGAAGTAACCGCCCCAGCTCCCCAGCTTAGCGGTTACTTCAATCGCAATATAAGGGGCTGACCGTCTGCCGGCAGCGCCTCTTTCTATAATCAGTATAACCGCCGCAAATTCGATTGTCAAGGTTTCATCCCCGCTCCGGCGGGGATTTTATTTTGGACGGATGATGCTGGTAAACCCGACCGCTAAGCCCAGGACCTCCATCTCATTGACCCGCTCTCCCTCGAACTCCATATCTGTATAGAGCGGATTGCAGGCGCGGAGGATGATCCTACCTCCATTATAGTAGACCTTTTTTAAGGTGGCTTCATCCCCGACACGAACGGCGGCAATCTGCCCATTTTCTACTTCTGGTTGGGATCGGATATAGACAATATCTCCGTCGCAGATCCGGGCGTCTATCATGCTGTCCCCTTTGCACCGCAGGGTGAAGTCGCAGACAATATCCTCTGGGACCAAATCGAACTCATCTGCCTCCTCTACTGCCAGAATGGGCTTGCCGCAGGCAATGGTTCCAAGGCGGGGCTTCTTAACCATCTTGGGCATTGGGAGGATGTTGGAGGGGAATCCGGGTTTATAAATGTCGTTGCTTTCATCGATAAATAAGTGCAAATCGATTCCGAAGTGTTCACATATCGGTTTTGTATACTGGAGTTTTGGGGATCGTGTGCCTTTCTCCCATGATGAAACCGCCTTATCCGTGGCACCGGCGATTTTCGCAAACTCTGATTGAGTTAGGTGGTTCTCTGTCCTTAGCAGATATATCTTCTTGGACATCTCCATTTAACTCACCTCCAGGCGTCATTCCATAATAGTCATGTCACAGCCCTTACAATATCCGTGATGGTGCCCGTTGATCCTGGCCATTATCGCATGGGCCTCTCCGCCACAGATTGGGCATATAAACACATAGTCTTCCTCCGGATCTTCGCAAACACGGGACATTTCCTGCATAAAAAGGACAGCGTTTTTGATAAGATCGTTCATACTATATCTCCTATTTTGGATTGAACTTCACTTCGACGACAAGACCTAACACTCTAATATCAGTCGTTTTCAAGCTATAAAACTGAGGCTGGTGGTTCGGGTTTGTAGACTGAGGCATCAAAGTTACGGTATCATCAGTGGAATAAAATCGTTTCACAGTTGCATCCTCATCTCCCACCATGACAACAGCGATTTCTCCATTTTCCACTTCTTCCTGGCGGCGGACAATAATGGTATACCCATCGTTTATCCCGATGGCGTTCATGCTGTCGCCAGAGACCCGGAGGGCAAAGTATTCGGCCCCTCCATTTAAGTCGGTCAACGTATACCCTTCTATATTCTGTTCTGCATATAGAGGGAGGCCAGCTGAAATGCGTCCCAGGATTGGAATGCGGTGCATAGAGGGAAGGTCGATTGGAATGGCGTTGGAGGGGACATCTTTCTCTTCAATAAGGTCTGATTTTAGAACCCCAAAATAATCTGCTAAAATCTCAATCTTATCTATTCTAGGGTATTTATTTCCATTGTACCAATCTGTAAATGTCGTATATTTGAACCCGAGGTCATCACATACCTGTCTCCTGTCCTTCCCGAATTGAGACATGAGGGACCTAAGGTTCTTGGAAAACACAGCTTTATTACCAAGATCGCCCACGGTCAAAACCTCCTTCAACTTTATATAATCGTATATTATGCCTTTTGCGTAAAAAAGTCAAGAAAAAATTGAATATTTTACGACAAAAGCGTTGACAATACGCTTTAAGCGTGTTATCATATAGGCCAGAGGAAAGGGGGTGGAACGTGTGCGAGTTACCCTAAAGGCTGCACGTATCAATGCTGGGTTTACTCAGCAGGAAGCGGCAGAGCGTATTGGAGTTACATCCGACACCATTTGTAACTGGGAGAGAGCGAAAAGTTTCCCAAATGCCCTGCATATTCGTCAGATTGAAAAGGTGTATGGTGTTCCCTATGACAACCTTATTTTTTTGCCAAATAGTACGCTTTAAGCGTACACCAAGCGGTGAAGGAGAAAGGGGGTGAGAGCATGAGGGAAGAAACAAAAAAAGAGTTCCAAAAACATACGCTTGTTTTGGAACTCATCTTGGAGATTCTTGAAACATGGGCTGAGACTGAAGGCATTTCGTTAATTTCCAGTCAGCAACTTCACAGCCCATCCGCCGAGCGCAATGAGAAGGTCAGAATGCTTCTCCAGAAGATCAGAGAACTTGGATAACCGTCCCTTTTCGATTGGCCCGCTTTCAGATTCAATTTTTTTTAATTCTGCTACCAATTCGCATAGAGCCGGAAGGTCAGAGGTCGGCTTTGCTGTAATTAGTCTAGCTATCTCCTCTGTAGTACACCCAACACTAAGCGTTGCGTTTTGCTGACTTCCAATAATGGCAGGGCCAGAAACAGTTCCGATGTGAATATTGGAGACGGCTTGATTAGCCTGAGATTTCTTCCAATCAAACTCAGATTGATATTTTACCATCCAATCGAAAATTTCCCCGTTAATCGAAATCGGCTGAACTTCTGTAGCAAAATACCTATTCTTTGTTGGCGCATGGATCAACCAATCTCCTTCATGAACAGTAGTATTCTCTACCAATTGGATCGTACTTGGATACTCTTTCCCACAGAAAAATCCATGTGCGGATGCAACTTCTTGACCGTCTCGCTCAATAGTGAATACATCGGTCATATTTCTGATTAAATCGTCGGGCATTTTGAAACTCATTATGTCACCTCCCTTCCGGCACCAGTATACCACGGTGGGCCAGAGAGGACAACGGCGAATAGCTGAGGAAGGAGAAAGGGGGTGAGGGAGATGGACGAAGCAGTAGATACATAAGCTAGAACGTAAAAGGCCCCGCCATTAGGCGGGGCGTAGGAAGGAGATTCTTAAAGTGAGAGAAATTCTTTCTGTGATTGGAGTTGTTTTCAGTCTATGTGCTGCTATTTACAGTATCAAGACTGCGAAAAGGGTAGATAAGTTTATGTCACAGATGCGGGAAGACGATGAAAAATGTGCATAAAGTCTGTTTCCTTCAATGAAGACACAATTCTTTTTCGATCAGTTTCGATGGTAAGTTCAGCAGAATAGCGCCCATCTAAAATATCAGTGCCAACAGTGTACAGATTGCAAGTTACCTCAGCTGGCGCAAATGGCGCTAATATAGGAGAGCCGTCAAAGCTTAATTCATGCGTCCTTCCGTGAAAAAATATGGACATTTTCTTGATCAAAGCCGCAACTGTGGACAGGTTTGTGATTTGAAATTGAATATGTTGCCAGTGTCCGTCAGGAATATTTTCGTAGGTAACATCTTTTACGACTATGTCTAAGCGCAAATCCTGTATCTCCTCAAGCCGTTTGGACGTTTTGTAGCTTTTCCATGCGGAGTAAGCACTTAGAATAGCGGCGGCTGTGCTTAAAAGGCTAAAAAAATCAATTTTTGGAACATTCACGGAATTACCCCCTATATTGTATCTATAAACTACATTATAGGGATTATTTTCCTCAGGTCAACAAGACTTTTTACGCACTGGAGAATCTGATTCATTAGGACGGAGAGAGGGGTGAGAAAGATGGATGAAACCTATATGCGGAAAATGCAGGGCATCAATGTTGTGATGGCGCAGGAGCTTCCTCAGCAGATCCGCGATATGCTGATTGGAAAAGGCCTCACGCTGGCCCAAGCAAGGGCGGTCATGGATCGAGCGAAAGACCTTTTGGAGTTTGCCGTTATTTAGAATGGCAGTAATTTTTCGATAGGAGGGAAACCATGAACAACAAACTGAATGAGTATAAGCGGCTGCTGGATGGCTCTGGAACCAAGTTTAAGGAACTGGCCCTGGACCGTGCGGCGCATGACCCGGAGCTCTCTCTGCTGGAACTCAAGGAGCTGGTGGAGTTTGCGTATCCGGATCCGGCGTAATAGGCAGTTCAGTCTGATAAATGGTATTGGATAGGGGGTGGAATAATGAGCCGATACACGACAAGCGCACAGAGCGCCCTGGGGCGTGAGGTCGCCGAAAAGCGCCGCCTGATGTACGAGCGGCATGGTGGGATCATGTCCCCCACGGATGTAGCCAGAGAGGCCGGTTATTTTGCCCGGGCGGTCAATGGGGACCGGTGGGCAGAGGAGCACGGGATCCCGGCGATCCGGATGGGGGCCAGAAAGCGGGGCTACGAAACGGATCTGGTGGCGAAGGCGATCGTCCAGAGCCGAGGGATGATCTAACGGAGGGATGTCAATGAGGACCGCGTATGAGATCGTGCGGCGGATCGCGGAGACTGCCATGAGCCGCCACGGGCTGGACGCCAGGAAGCTGGCCAGCGCGGCGGGGATCAGCGAGAAAAGTATGGGCAAGCTCTTGCGGGACGAGCCTGTCAGGCTGGACCAGGAGCAGTATTTTAACCTGCTTGTCCTGGGCGGAGCGATAGAACTGAGAGGTGTGATGAAATGAACCAGACGAGAAATGAGCGGAAGCAGCGGGCGCAGGAGTTGGTGTGGATCGCGCTGGTCACCGCGTTTTTGTTCGGCGTGTTTGCGCTGGGCATGAGCGTTGGGATCTGGCTGGTGGAGGTGGCGTGATGTTTACGCCGGAAGAGCTGGCTGAGATGGCAGCCGCCGATGCGGAGATCGAAGCGGAGTTCCGCCTGACGCAGGAGGATCTGGACCGGAGCCGTGAGCTGGACCGGGAGGCGAAGTTCCGAGCCCTGCCTATGGAGAAACAGAAGGTGGCCGCACAGCGGAAGGCCTACCTGGAAGCCAACCGGGAGAAGGTGGCCGAGTACCAGAAGGCCTACCGGGAAGCCAACCGGGAGAAGGTGGCCGAGTACCAGAAGGCCTACTACGAAGCCAACCGGGAGAAGGTGGCCGCACAGCAGAAGGCCTACCGGGAAGCCAACCGGGAGAAGGTGGCCGCACAGCAGAAGGCCTACTACGAAGCCAACCGGGAGAAGGTGGCCGCACAGCGGAAGGCCTACCGGGAAGCCAACCGGGAGCAACTGCGGGAACGAGCCCGGAATTATATGCGGGAATACCGGGCAAAAAAGAGAGCCGCCGCAGGCGCTGTAACACCCACGACGGCAAAGAAATAGTAAGACACCCATATTATATGGGACAAGAAAGGAATCGTCAAGATGGATTTGAAGCTGATGGATCTGGAGATCCGAAATTTTAAGGGCTGTGGGAGCTTATCTCTGCCGCTGGATGGGCGCAGCGCCAGTATCTATGGGGACAACGCCGCAGGCAAGACCACGGTATATGACGCGCTGACCTGGCTGCTGTTTGGGAAGGACAGCCGTGGGAACGGCAGCTTCGAGATCAAGCCGTTGGACGCCGCCGGAGAGGTGGCGGACCATGGGGCGGTGACGGAGGTCTCTGCGACGCTGTGGGCGGACGGGGAGCCAGTGACCCTGCGCAAGACCTACTACGAGAAGTGGAGTGTGAAGCGTGGAAACGCGGACGCCACCTATGACGGGAACACCAGCGAGTACTATGTGGATGATGTCCCTGTCAAGAAGTACGCCTTTGAGGCGAAAGTGGACGAGCTGGCCGGTGAGGACCGATGGCGGATGCTGACCAGCGTGGGCTGGTTCTGTGAGGGGCTGGACTGGCGGAAACGGCGGGAGGCCCTGTTTGAGGTGTGTGGCGTGGCCTCCGACCGGGAGATCATGGAACAGGAGCCGCGCTTCGCGGCGCTGATGGAGTCCATGGGCCGGCTGAGTCTGGAGGACTACAAGAAGAAGCTTCAGGCCAAGCGTCGGGGGCTGAACGGAGCCCGGGATACAGTTCCGGCCCGTTTGGACGAGTGCAAAAAGACGGTATCCGAGCTGGAGGGGATCGACTTCACCGCTCTGGAGGAGGAGCGGGGCCAGGTGGCCGCACGGCGGGACAGCCTGCGGGGCGAACTGATCCAACTGGAGAACAACACCCTGCTGGCTTCCAAGCGGAATGATGTGGCCCGGCTTGAGAACGAGCTGGCCGCGCTGCGGAATGAGAACCGGCTGCACAGGCAGAGTCAAATCGTCCCGGTTGAGGACCGGAGGCCGGCGCTGGAGGCGGAGATCCGGGCGGCAGAGCAGGATCTGCTGCGCTGCACACAACTGGCCCAGAACGAAAAGGACCTGATGGAGCATCTGGAGGAGCGGATCGGGTGGTGCCGGGCCCGATGGTCTGAAGCAGCGGAGCAGACTTTTGATGAAACAGTGTGCCCCACCTGCGGGCAGAGGATGCCGGAGGAGGCACAGAAGGCCGCCCGGGCGGCATTCGAGGCGGACCGAAAGAGAGTCCAGACGGAGGCCGTGGAGGAGGCAGATCGGGCTAAGGCGGACCGCTCTATGGCGCAGGCCCGCCGGGAGGACGCCATTGAGGCGGGGGTCCGGGCGGAAAACGAGATCGCCCGGCTCCGGGCGGAGCTGGAGGCGTACAGAGCCCCGGCGCCCGCGGAAGTGGAGGACCTTCCCGGATTTGCCCGGCAGGAGGCAGAGCTGACCGCCACCCTGGAGGAGGCCCGCCGTCAGTCGGATAGTCTGAGCCGGGAGAACGGTGCGATCCGAACCGAGATCGAGGGGCGCATTTTGGAGCTCCAGCAGCAGCTGGACAGACTGGACCGAGATCTGGGCCGGAGAGCTATGTTGGACTATGCCAAAGAGCGGATGGAGGCCCTGCGGCAGGAGGCTCGGGAGAGTGGGCAGCAGCTGGAGGAGCTGGACAAGCTGTTGTTCCTGTGTGACGAGTTCAGCCGCTGCAAGGTGCGGTACATTGAGGACCAGATCAATGGCCGGTTCCGGTTGGTTCGGTGGAAGCTGTTCCAGGAGCAGGTTAACGGAGGCCTGGCCGACTGCTGTGAAGCCACGGTGGATGGGGTCCCGTACCGGTCCATGAACAACGGGTCCAGAGTGAACGCCGGCCTGGACGTGATCCGGACGCTGTCGGAGCACTATGGGATGCGGGTGCCGCTGTTCATTGACAACGCGGAGAGCGTGACCGGGCTGCTGCCGGTGGGGGGCCAGACCGTCCGCCTGGTGGTCAGCGCGGGAGATAAAGAGCTGAGGTGTGAATATGAAAATTAAGGACCGGGCGAAGCCCAAGCTCCCACCTGTGGAGCCGGGGGTGTACATTGCCACCTGCGTGGGCGTGGTGGATCTGGGGGAGCAGTACAGCGAGAAGTTCAAGAACTACCGCAACGAGGTTCAGTTCATTTGGGAGCTGTCCGGGGAGACAGTGGAGGTGGATGGGGAAGTGAAGCCCCGGCAGCTCTCCCGTACCTTCTCCTTCGCCGTCGGTAAAAAGAGCAGCCTGAGGGGATTCCTGAGCAGCTGGAACGGAGTGCAGTACAGCGATGAGCAGTTTGGAGAGCTGGAGGTATTTGACCAGGTTGGCCGCGCCTGTCAGCTGAACGTGGTGCTCAACGACACCGGGGAGTATGCCAACGTGGACAGCGTGATCCCTCTGCCCAAGGGGATGCCGGCGCCAAAGACGGACACAGAACCCATCTGCTGGGACATGGAACGATGGGACGACGCGGTGTTCCAGGCGCTGCCGGAATGGGTGCAGGAGAAGATCAAGAAGTCCACCCAGTACCAGAAGGAGCACACGCCAACGGACACGGTGGACTTCCCGGCTCAGGCGGAGCGAAGCGGACTTTGCAAGGACGAAGGGGGTTGTCCCATTTGAAGCTGATCCCATTGGCCAGCTCCTCACACGGGAACGCCTATCTGGTGGAGGACGGAACGACCTGCCTGCTGATCGAGTGCGGAGTGAGCTGGAAAAAACTCCAGAAGCTGACCGGATTCGGCGTGTCCGGCATTGCCGGGTGTCTGATCTCTCACGAGCACAAGGACCACGCCGGCTGCTATGAGCAGCTGATCCGGAGCGGGGTCCCAGTCTACGCCAGCCGCGGGACGGCGGAGGCCCTGGGGTGCGAACAGCTGGAGCCTCTGGAGGACCGGGAGGCGGTGGCCCTGGGCAGCTTCGACGTGCTCCCCTTCCCCACCTTCCACGACGCGGCGGAGCCTATGGGCTTTCTGATCCGCAGCCGGACGGACGGGGACAAGCTGGTCTTTGCCACAGACACGGTCAACCTGGGGTATCAGTTCCCCGGTGTGGATCTGGTGGCCATCGAGTGCAACTATGACGAGGCCGCCCTGGAGCGGTCGGAGCGGATGCCGGAGAAGGTGCGCCGCCGGGTGGCCAACGCCCACATGAGCGCGTCCAGGGCCTGCGCCTGGCTGGCCGGGCTGGACAAGTCCCGGGTGCGGGAGGTGTACCTGATGCACCTGTCCGACGCCTGCGGCAATGAGTGGATGTTCCGCCGCCTGGTGCAGCAGGTGGTGGGGGATCGGGTGCAGGTTACGGTGTGCCCCAAAGAAAGGAGTCAATAAAAATGGCAGCAGCGAAAGAAAACCCGGCCGGCGTCGCCACCACGATCCGGGTCCCGGAACATCTGTTGGAGAAAATAAGAGCGCTCGCGGCTGAGATTGGAGACAGCCAGAACGGTGTAATGCTCCATCTGATGTTTATGGGGATGAAGGTCTATGAGGGCAGTGTCCAGATCAGTCTGGGTGCTCCTCAAGATACTCGATCAAAGCCCCCTCGATGAAATCTGTCAGCTGAGAGTTGATAGAACGGTGCTCGGCCTGTGCGACCTCTTTGATCAGGCGGTACACTTCGTCATCCAGCCGAAGGCTGAAAACTGTGGTGTGTCCCGTCTTTTTGAAGTAATTACGGTCTGAGATCTTCATAGCGTTACCTCCATGTTATTTTGACATTAGAACAATATCACAGAACAGCAAAAAAAGATAGAGCTACCTTGATGTTGAAATAATATCATTTTGATATTGACACACAGGAAAGTGATGTTATAATGATGTTATTATAACATTGAACGGAGGCTGCCTTATGAACACCGATCACGCAACCAACTTTCTATTTGCTGTGGAGCAACTTCAATTCAGATTTTCGTGTGGGGTCAATGCGCTGGGGGCGATCCATACCGCCATGGAGGAAGGGTCATCATCCCCGGAATGTTACCTGGATGGGCTATTTGGCATATATCGCCATCTCTGCGATTTGAGTGACGAATTGGAGAAAAATATTTATGCCGAGCTTCAGTCGCTACGCGATGAAAAGGAGAAAAAATGAACGAATTGATTAAAGTGGACTTCTCTGGGGAGAGGCCCGCAGTCTCGGCCCGAGAGCTGCATGAGTTCCTGGGGGTGGAAACCAGGTTTAACGACTGGTTTTCCAGGATGTGTGAGTATGGGTTTTTGGAGGGTGAGGACTTTTACTCATTTTTGAGTAAAACCCCGACAGGTGGACGCCCAGCACAGGACGCCGCCCTCTCCATCGACATGGCCAAGGAGATCTGTATGCTACAGCGCAATGAAAAAGGTAAACTGGCACGCCAGTATTTCCTTGCGCTGGAGCGGGATTGGAACAGCCCGGAAAGGGTCATGGCCCGGGCGCTGGAGATCGCCCACAAAAAACTGCGGTGTCTGGAGGAACAGCGGGAGCTGGACCGGCCCAAGGTCCTGTTCGCGAATGCGGTGGCTGCGGCCAGGACCTCCATCCTTGTGGGAGAGCTGGCCAAGGTGCTGAAGCAGAACGGGGTGGACATGGGCCAGAACCGTCTGTTCACCTGGCTGAGAGAGAACGGCTATCTGATCCGGCGGAACGGGAACGACTATAATATGCCGACCCAGAAGGCCATGGAGATGGGACTGTTTGAAATCAAGGAGACCGTGGTGGCTCACGCAGACGGGCACACTGATACCAAGAAAACGCCCAAGGTAACAGGGCGTGGACAGCAGTATTTCATAAACAAATTTCTCGGTACTTAAAACAGCGGCTGGCGGGGCTGGGGCGTCCTGGCCCCGCCGGTAGAAAGCGGGTGATGAGATGGCCGGACGGCCGAAGGAGGGCATTGAGTTCTCCGGCTGGGCCACGGACGTATTTGAAGATCCGAAGATAGACAAGCTGATCGACGGCCAGGGTGTGGCCGGGTTTACGATCTATTTCTATCTTTGCCAAAGGGCCTTCGGGCTGCATGGATACTTTTTGCCATGGACCTGCGATGATGCCGCCAGCGTTGCAAGACGGATCGGCGGCGGAGTTGGGTCAAAGGCGGTACAGGATACCGTTGGGCTGTGCTTGCGTATTGGCTTGTTTGACCGCATGCTGTACGAGGGGCACGGAGTACTTACGAGCAGGGGCATCCAGCGCAGTTTTGTGCCGGCGCTGAAAAAACGCCGGGTAAGGTCTGTCATAGCCGATTATTGGCTCTTGGGAGCCGACGAGAGCGTCGGTTTGGTTTTCATACCCAAAAACGGTGGGTAACGTCCATCTGCGTCATGCAAATGCCCATTTGCGGCCTGCGAATGACACATAGGATAGGATAGGAGAGGTATAGGGATAGGAGAGGTAGTTCTAAAGATAGAACTCAAAAAACTATACCATCTACTTCTAACGGGGGGCGCGCTGCTGAAAGAGCTCTAAGAGAAGAACAGGGAGCGGCGACTGGAAGGTGGACCCCCGCCCCAAAAACGAGAGGTGCGATTTGACAAAAGAGGACGTATGCAGGACGTTTGACCTGCTGGAACAGATCTACCAAGGCAAGAAGAAGCCGCGTGACAACGTGACGCTGGCAATCTGGGCAGAGATATTGAAGCCCTGGAGCTATGCGCAAGTCAGGAGCGCAGTGGTTCAAAGAGCGCGGGAAAACCGATTTTTTCCGGACCCCTCGGAACTGGCGGCATATCTCCCTCCCATAAGAGACAAGGGGGCAGAGAAAAACGCCCCAGATGGCCTGTTAGAAGCTATGGAGAAAAAGCGGAAGGAATTGGATGACTGGCAGGAGGAGTGGCACCAGGAACTGCGGGAGCGTGGGTTGCCCACATTGCGGGAGGCCGCGGCCCGAGGGATGAGCCCCGGGAAGTGGAATGTGCTGCTCCGGGAGGCCGGCGTGTGGGAGGCTGCCCATGGCTGACACACTATGCCTGAGCTGCGCAAAGTGCTATGGAGACTGCCCGTGGTCTGAGCGGGATCCAGAGACCAAGCGGATCAAATTCCAGCCCGTTCCCGGGTGGACGGCAGAACCGACTTGGAAGCGGGGCTGCGGGGCCTCTTACCATGTGGTCGCCTGCCCGCTGTATGTGAGCGACGGGAAGGACTACTCCGCCGGCCGGGGCCAGAAACCAAAATATGATGTCCGGGCGGTGTCGGACTGTCTGCGGGCTGGGATGACTGATAGGGAGATCATGCGGAGAACTAGGATCCAGTCAGATAGTACGCTGCGGGAGTATAAGCGGCGGGCGAGGAGATTGGAGGACTTAGATCGAAAATGAGCGGAGAACAGATCAACCTATTGGATGAAATCATCGTGGACAACTTCGCCGGCGGCGGAGGGGCGTCTACGGGGATAGAACTGGCGACGGGGCGTCCTGTCGCCATAGCAATCAACCATGACCCTGACGCGATTCTGATGCACCGCACCAACCACCCGTACACGGAACACCTGCAGGCGAGCGTGTGGGATGTAGACCCGAGGGAAGTTTGCCGGGGCCGCCCGGTGGGGCTTGCGTGGTTCTCGCCGGATTGTAAGCACTTCTCCAAAGCCAAAGGTGCGGCACTGGTAGACCGGGGCATCAGGGGGCTTGCGTGGATTGTCCTGCGCTGGGCTGGGATATGCCATAATTCATGGTGACGAGTTCAGTTGCCTTGAATAACAGATGAACA
>ERZ833782.576-NODE-576-length-43127-cov-4.733237_pt1 | contig 43127 bp, 27 predicted proteins | sample MGYA00519577_ERZ833782 | MGnify/ENA primary metagenome ERZ833782 (study PRJEB31850, sample SAMEA3708745) | human gut metagenome | biome: human gut; feature: human-associated habitat; material: faeces | place: China | collected 2014 ...
GTTCTGCGGCCAGTATAACATTATAAATGGCATATGTCAATAACTTGCGCGCCCTTTTCCGGAAAAGCCGCCCCGGCGCCGGCGCGCCGGGTGCGTTTTTTAAGCGCGCCGGGCATGGGAGGGCGCATCCTCCCGCATGGCCTCTGCATCCTCCGTGTCCCGGGCGTCGCGGGGGGAGGGGAACAGGCGGTTGATGGCCAGGCCGGCCAACACCCCGATGCCGGTATCAAGGATGCGCGCGATGGTATAGGAGACGTATCGGTCCTTTGTGACGGTGAACATCACCACAAAGTACACCACGGCGGCGGGCTGGATGGCACTGTGCGCGCCGAACAGGAGATTGATGTAAATGACGCAGAAGAGGCCCAGGACCAGGTAAAGGTGCCCCGGCAGGCCGAAGGGCCGGTTTGTGTACAGCCAGTAAAACGGGATCACCACCAGCCCGCCCAGCAGCGTGCCCAGAAAACGGTTGCCGCCGTGGCGCACGCCCTCGCGCCAGAAGCTGCCCATGCCGAACACCGCGCCGATGCAGGCAAAACAGGGGTTGCGCCCGCCCAGCAGCCCGTATGCCGCACAGACCAGCAGCACCGCGCCCAGCGTTTTGAAGATGCGCATGCCCACCTTCGGCAGCGCGGGGAAATGAAATGAAAAATGCATGTTGCTGCCTCCTAACCTTCTGCGGGGCGCGCGCGGTAGCGCAGCGGCGAAAGGCCGTATTTTTTTTTGAACAGCCGTGAAAAGTACGCCACGTCCACCATGCCTACCCGTGCGGCCACCTCGGCCACGGGCAGGTCGGTTTCGTCCAGCAGGCGGCGGGCCGTCTGCAGGCGCAGCGTATGGATATAGGCTGTCAGCGTTTCACCGCGCTCCCGGCTGAACTGGGCGGAGAGATACGTGGCGTTGAAGCCCAGCGCCGCCGCAATGGAGCGCAGCGAAAGCTCGCCGGAAAGGTGCAGGCTGATGTAGCTGAGCGTTTTCTGCACGGCCTGGGAGCAGCCGCTGTGCGCGTCGTTGCGCACCAGGCGGCAGTAGCGGCGCAGCATCTCCAGGCCCAGACGGTTCGCTTCCACGGTGTCGGCCACGCGTTCTATCTTCACCGCCAGCGCGCCGGAGAGCTGGTCGATATACACCGGATGTACGCCGCCGCTTTCCGCGGCCTTGCGCAGCAGCGTGTTGGCGACGATGAGCATGTTTTTGACGTCCCGCAGCAGCTCGCCGGTGCGGGGCGTGAAATTTTTGATGGAGAACCGCCCCAGATGGCGCACGGCCGCGTCGTAATCGCCGCGGGACACGGCGGCCAGCAGCGCGTTTTCGTCGCGGTAGCGCCGTTCCAGAAGCTCCATGGAAAACTGGAACGCCTCGTCCGGCTGCGCCCGGCCCGTCACGGTGGAAGCCAGCGTGCGGTGCACCACGCGGGCGGGGTCGTGCGCGCCGTACAGCTGGCATGCCACGGCGTGTGCCGCCGCAGCCATCGTGGGCTCGGCCACCTCGGGTACGGTGCCGTAAAATGTGCGCAGCGCGGCGGCGTCGCCCTTGCCGATGCGGTTCTGCGCCAGCACACGCTCAAAGAACGGGCCGGACGCCGCCTCATACAGAAAAGGGCCGAACAGCAGCACGCTGCGCGGCTTTGGGTCGGGCACGGGCATGAACGTATAGTTCAGCTCCAGCGTATTGCGCACATAGTACACGGTGCCTTCCTCCAGCCCGTGCATGGCGCTTGCGCTGAAAATGTCCTTGTAATCAAAATCCGCGCGCAGAATGCGGGACAGCCGGTAGTCGAACTCCTGCGCGTCCTTGTAGGGCGGGCGCAGCAGATGCGCCTCCACGCCCAGCGCGGCGGCCATCATATCGCGGATGAACGCAAAGGGAAGGTCTGCCATAAATCATGAAGCTCCTGTAAAATTTTTATGATATTTGAATGTTACCCAAAAATTGTACAAATGTCAATAAAATCTTCCTAACGGGGCATCCTTGGTATATGTTATCTTGATAAAGGAGTAGTTTGCATATGGCATTGCAGCCTCAAAATGAGCGCCCGTTCGGGTTCCGCGATAAATTGGGATATCTGTTCGGGGATTTCGGCAACGACTTCACATTTATTTTCGCGGGCAGCTATCTGACACTGTTTTATACGGATGTGCTGGGCGTCAGCGCAGGGCTGGTGGGCGTGCTGTTCGTGGTGGCGCGCTGCGTGGACGCGTTCACGGACGTGGGCATGGGCCGGCTGGTGGATACGCTGCCGCCGTCCCGCGGCGGCCGGTTCCGGCCGTGGATCCTGCGCGTGTGCGTGCCCGTGGCGCTGGCCAGCGTGCTGATGTACCTTTATTTTGCACGCAGCTGGCCCTATGCGGGCAAGGTGGCTTACATGTTCGCCACCTATATTTTCTGGGGCAGCATCTGTTATACCGCCATCAATATCCCATACGGTTCCATGGCGTCGGTGCTCAGCGCCGACGCAGGCGAGCGCGCGTCGCTCTCCACGTTCCGCAGCGTGGGCGCCATGCTGGCGAACCTGATCATCGCCGCGGCGACGCCGTTGTTTTTGTTCCGCACCGCGGCGGACGGCACGCAGACCGTTATCCCGGAGCGCTTCACGCTGATTGCCGTTGTCTACGGCGTGTGCGCCGTGGCCTGCTATCTGCTGTGTTATGCGCTGTGCCGTGAGCGTGTGCAGGCGGCGCCGCCCAGGGAGGCCAAACGGCAGAGCTTTGTCTCGCTGGCAAAGGCGCTGGCGGGCAACCGCGCCCTCACGGCCGTCATCGGCGCCGCGCTGCTGCTGCTTCTGGCAAGCCTGCTGGGCCAGGGCATGAACATGTACCTGTTCAAAGATTATTTCAACAGTGCGGACATGCTCTCGCTTGTAGGGTTCGCGGGCGTGCTGCCCATGCTGGCGCTGGCGCCCTTTGCGGCAAAGCTGTCCAAAAGGTTCGGCAAAAAAGAGGCCGGCTGTGTGGGCGTGGGCGTTGCCGCCGCGGCGTACCTGCTGATGTGGGCGCTGCGCCTGCGCTCGGTGTGGGCCTATATCGGCCTGATGCTGGTGGGCAGCGTGGGCGTGGGCTTTTTCAATATGGTCATCTGGGCGTTCATCACCGACGTTATCGATTATCAGGAGGTACGCACCGGCAGCCGCGACGACGGCACCGTGTACGCCGTCTACTCGTTTGCGCGCAAGCTGGGTCAGGCGCTGGCGGGCGGCGTGGTCGGCTTTGCACTGGCGGCCATCGGCTATGTGAGCAGCACGGGCCATGTGGTGCAGACGCAGCCTGTGCGCGAGGGCATTTACACCATTTCCACGCTGGTGCCCGGCCTGAGCTATCTCGGCGTGTTCCTTGTGCTGCTGCTGGCCTATCCGCTCACCAAAAAGCGCGTGGAGGAAAACGCCGCCGTGCTGCGCGAACGGCGCGGCGAAGCGGCACAGGAGCCGTAGCGGCCCCGGCCGGGCGCACGGCCCGCGCCGCATACGATACAGCTTTCCGCCCGGTTTTTCCGGGACACATATATCATCAGAAAAGAGAGGGAAAACATATGAAACACATCGTACCCATCAACGAGGGCTGGGCTTTTGTCAAAGGCTGCGAAACGGCCCCGGCAGCCATTCCCGCCGGCGCTGCCCGCGTGGACCTGCCCCACTGCTGGAACGCATTGGACGGCCAGGACGGCGGCAGCGACTACTGGCGCGGCCCCTGCTGCTATCTCAAGACCATTGAGAAGCCGGCGGGCAAAAACGTGTATGTGGAAGTCGAGGCGGCTTCCAGCGTGGGCAAGATCATCGTCAACGGTGTGGAGAAGGCCAGCCATAAGGGCGGCTATTCGCTGTTCCGCGCCAATGTGACGGACGCGCTGCACGACGGCGAGAACCTGCTGGCCATCTGGGTGGACAACACCCAGCGCGACGACGTGTATCCCCAGACGGCGGACTTCACGTTTTACGGCGGCCTGTACCGCGGCGTGAACCTCATCACCGTGGAGGACTCCCGCTTTGACCTTGACTATTGCGGCGGAAAGGGCTTTGACGTGTCCGCTGCGGTGGAGGACGGCGCGGCCGTTGTCTCTCTGGACGCGTTCATCACAAACCCTGCCGAGGGCCAGAGCGTTGAGTTCATCGTCCGCGACGCCGCGGGCGTCATCGTGGCCGGCGCCGTGCGTCCGGCTGCGGAAAGGGTGCACGCGGAGGTGCGCATTGAAAACGCCCACCTGTGGCAGGGCGTGAAGGACCCGTACCTGTACGCCGTGGAGGCGCTGCTCACCGTTCACAACGAGACCATCGACAATGTGTCCGCCAACCTGGGCGTGCGCACCTATACGGTGGACCCGCAGAAGGGCTTTTTCCTCAACGGCGTGCTCACGCCGCTGCGCGGCGTGTCCCGCCATCAGGACCGTCTGGGCCAGGGCAACGCGCTGACGAAAGAGCAGCACGAGGAGGACGTGGCCTTTATCCGCGAGGTGGGCGCGAACACCGTGCGCCTTGCGCATTACCAGCACAGCCCGTATTTCTATGACGCGTGCGACCGCGCGGGCCTTGTGGTGTGGGCCGAGATCCCGTTCATCTCTGTGATGAACCCCGCCCCCGGCGCGCACGAGAACTGCCGCAGCCAGATGAAGGAGCTGATCGTGCAGAACTACAATCATCCCTCCATCTGCTTCTGGGGCATTTCCAACGAGATCACCATCGGCGGCGAGCGCCCGGGCCTGCTGGACAACCTGCGGGACCTGAACGCCCTGGCGCACGAGATGGACAAGACCCGCATGACCACCATCGCCCACGTTTCCATGGTGCCGATGGAGAACGATATGCACCATATCACCGACGTGCTCAGTTACAACCATTATTTCGGCTGGTACGGCGGCGAGCTGGAAAACAACGAGCAATGGCTGGATAAATTCCACGCGCTGCATCCGGACCGCCCGCTGGGCATCTCCGAGTACGGCGCGGAGGGCATTGTCAGCTACCACAGCGACACGCCCAGGTGCAAGGACTACACCGAAGAATACCAGGCGGTGTACCACGAGCATCTGGCGAAGGTCATCGACGAGCGCCCCTGGCTGTGGGCCACGCATGTGTGGAACATGTTTGACTTTGGCTGTGACGCCCGCGACGAGGGCGGCGTAAAGGGCCGCAACAACAAGGGCCTGATGACGCTGGACCGCAAAATTCGCAAGGACGCTTTTTACCTGTACAAGGCATACTGGAGCGACGAAGAATTTGTACACCTGTGCAGCCGCCGCTATGCCCAGCGCACCGGCGAAGAAACCACGGTGAAGGTGTATTCCAACCTGCCCAAGGTCGCACTGTATGTGGACGGCAGGCTGTTTGCCGAGCAGGAGGGCAGCAAGGTGTTCGTGTTCGAGCATGTGCCCATGAGCGACGGCTTTACGCAGATCAGCGCCAGGGCGGGCGCGTGCGCCGACGCGATGTCCATTGAAAAGGTGGCCGAGCCGAACCAGGCGTATATTTATGTTGACCCGGACGATACAGGCGACGACGCGGGCGCGGCCAACTGGTTCAATGTGGACGATTACAAGGACGTGGACACCATTGTGGTGCGCGAGGGGTACTTCTCCGTCAAGGATAAGATCGGCGACATCATGAAGAACGAAGAGGCCGGCAATGTGCTGATGCAGTTCATGCAGGCCACGGTAAGGATGAAGCTGAAAAAAAGCATGCTGGGCATGGTGAAGGACATGACCCTGGAGGGTATGGCAGGCATGGCCAGCAGCATGGGCATCGGCGGCAAGGCCGACCCGGTCCGCCTGGTCTTCTCCGGCAAGCCCGCCAAGGACGCCGTCGTGGTCTCCATGTCCGACGTTCGCGAACGCTTCCGCCTGCTCATGGACGTCGTCGACGTCGTTGAGCCGCAGGGCTCCCTCAAGGAGCTTCCGTGCGCCCGCGCCGTCTGGGAGCCGAAGCCGAGCCTGAAGACCGCTGTTGAGTGCTGGATCACCGCCGGTGGTTCTCACCACACCTGCATGACCACCTCCGTTGGTCGTGAGGCTTGGGAAGACTTCGCCCGCATCGCCGGTGTTGAGCTCGCCGTCATCGACGAGAACACCACCGCTCGCCAGTTCGAGAAGGAACTGGAGCTGTCCGAGATGTACCACCGTCTCAACAACCAGCACTGATTGGCGGAGCGTATACCGCCTTTCCTCAGGTTCGACGTACCTTCGTACGCCTTCGCCTTCGGACGGCGGTCTCCGCACGCGCCAATCAGCGCTGGCAAGCCAGCACCGATGACTAAATCAGTCTGCTGACTGCTACCGCTGAAAAAGGGCTGTTCCGGGAAACCGGAGCAGCCCCTTTTGCTGTTATCGGCAACTCCCCACAAACGCATCAAAAATCGCCTGCGAGCGTGGATCTACCTTGTAGAGAAACTCGGGATGCCACTGCACGGCCCACAGGAAGTGGCTTGCCGGCCGGTACAGGGCCTCGATCACGCCGTCGGGCGCGACGGCCATGACCTCGAGTCCAGCAGCAGGCTCACGAACCGCCTGATGGTGATAGCTATTCACCGCAATCTCAGTCTGCCCTGCGAACAATGAAGCCAGGGGAGTGCCGGGCACCAAGGAAACGTTATGTCCGAACGCATCGTACGGCGGATTCATATGGTGTTCGATATCGCTCGGATGCTGGCTTGGCAGATCCTGCCACAACGTGCCGCGCAGCGCTGCGTTGATGAACTGAATGCCACGGCAGATGCCCAGAATCGGCTTGTCCCAAGCCATTACAGCTGGCAGCAGAATCGATTCCATTCGGTCGCGCTCAGGAGAGAGCACCTCGCTACGGCCGGTGGCGGAGGCCGCTGCACCAACCATCGGTCCCACATCCGGCCCGCCCGTAAACAGAAACGCGTCAAACCGTTCGGCGCATTGCGCAAGAATGTCGGTGTCATCGGTCAGCGGCAACATGACGGGCGTACCGCCGGCCCGCATTATCGCCTCCATATATCCGGGCAGCATCCACAGACTATCGCGCCCGTAATCCATCAGCGGAGTCACCGCAATGAGCGGTCGATTCGTAGTCATGCCTGCCTCTTTTCGCCCAAGTGTTGTTTTCGTCGTTCTGCCGCAAATCGCTTGATTCAGTGGCCGATAATGCCGCCACTGTACCGAACCAATGTAACCGGTCGGCCAACATTATTTCGTCAGCCAGCCGCGACGAGATCGCACAATGTGCCAATGATGGGGGCATTCGGTGCGACCTTGTCAATGTTCGGGCCATTGCACTTTCAGCGGGGAAAGCATGCCCCGTCCGCGCATCATGATGAACGAGTAAGGTTGACGGGGAGGGAGAATCACATGAACCAGGCATGCGTACGCAACGACACCATCGACGCGGGCAACCATCATGGCCGACCGCAATACCGGTCGTTCCTGCGATTTCTGACATCGCAGGAACGCAACGTCATTTGGCTGTTGCTGGCCATTGCTTTTCTTCCGGTGGACGGCACCACGCTTGGCCTGTACGCGCCGTTCTGGTCTCCAATCAGTCCGGCGCTGTTCGCCGTGTACTGCCTATGCAATTGGCGGCAACTGCGCATCGCAGCCAACCGGTACCTGCCAATGTTCCTCCTACCGGTGGCCTGCATAATCCTGTCCATCCCGGGATGGCTGAAGTTCGGCATCCACCTCAACGCCGCGTTCATGAGCATCACCGGATTGCTGGGCGTGCTCGCCACTTTGGGTGCGATCGCCCTTGCGTTCGACATCAAACGCATTCCGTGGCGTACGCCATTGCGGATTCTCATCGCATCATACTGGGTTTCCTTCGGAGTGGGCGTCGTGCAATGGCTGTCCATCCGTCTGCACGCCAAACCGTTGACCGACTATTTCTCGCACCTCATGTACCGGCAATACATCAGCGACAACTCGGTGTGGGGCGGCGGCCGTCCGCAGTTCCTGTTCGCCGAGCCCAGCTATATCGGCATGCACCTGTTCGGCATACTGCTTCCGCTCATGTGGCTCATGCGCGGGCGCGACCGCATCTACGCCAAACGGCTGCGTGACCTCATCGTCACGTATGCCGTCGGCGCGGTGCTCATGCAAGCCGGCACCAGAATCGTCATCGATTCCGTCGTGGCGTTGCTGATCGCCCTTGTGGCGCGCACCGATTGGCATGACGGCGCACGCCGCGTCCGGGGCATGCTGCAGATTCTCGGCGCATTTGCACTGGGCCTGCTGGGTGTGCTGGCGGATTCCAGACTCTCCGCCATCGCGGAAAACGGGGCCGAGGGAGACGGCTCGTTCTTCGCGCGGATCTACCAAAGCCTCGATCCGATATGCGGATTGCTCACCCATCCGTGGACGCTGCTCACCGGTTATGGCGCGGGCAACATCATCAATGCGGTGTGGGCCGGCGCGGCCAAAGCCGGACGGCTGCTGGACGGTCTTGGCATGAACGGCGGCGCGGCCACGGGATTCGCGGCCGGCGTGAACGCGGACACGGTGTGGACGATGTGCGCGTATACCAGCGTCATCGCCGAATACGGGCTGATCGGGCTGGCCATGCTGGTCGGAGCCTCGATGGTCTGCATGACGCGCGGGAGGACGGTATGCCGTGGCGGTGCGGATGGCGCATCGTCCGACGAGCTGGCGCACGGTGTTTGTGTCGCCGACGTTGCCGGGGGTAATAGTGGTGGTGGCGTTGCCGGCGCGGGTTCGGGCGAATCCGGCGTCTGGCACAAGACCGTCATCTGCTGGCTCGTCCTGGTCGCATACCTGTACATCCAATGCGAGAACTATGCGTTCGCCGCTCTGCCGCTTCTTGTGTTCGCCGCCTCGAAGGTGAGGCGCGAGCCTGATTTCTCGCGGGCCGACGCATCGACGCGGCCCGAGATGGACCAAAATCCAGAATAACCGACATTCGCCGCTGTTCCGTTTTTCGCTCAAGGCGTATATCTCCCGTATCTTGAGGTGCATCATGTATCGTCGCGGCTAACTAATCGGCGAAACGCGGCATGTTTCGCATTTTGGGCGAAAAGCCCAAGTCCCACAGGAGGTATTGATGACGTTCGTTGCACGGTCGGTGCGCTATGTGCTCAGAAAACGAGTGCGAACCATAGTGCTCCTTATAATACTGACCATCATAACGGCGAGCATGCTATCCACGATCGCGGTTTCTCGGGCAGCTCAACAGGCCGCCGGACGAATCGAGAAGGAAGCGGTCGGTGGATTTGTGCTGTCCAGCAACATGCAGGGCAGCATGCTCACGCCTCGCGGAGGCGGCATGGTGCGCCCCGCCGACGTGCGCAGGATCGCCCAACTGCCCGGGGTCGATTCGTATATGGTCCGTCAGAACGCCACCGCCGATCTCGTGGGGGCGAATGTGGCGAAGGTCCCCGGCGGCGATGATTACGATGCGACCCAGGAGCAGCAGTTTGGCAACGCCGCCAACGTCATGGGCACGAATGATTCGTCGAAACTCAACGTGTTCACGTCGCGCACGCTCGGCATGGCCGAAGGACGACATCTGAAGGCCTCCGACAAGTACACGTCGATGATCCATGAGGATCTCGCCAAAGCCAACGGGCTCAAAGTCGGAGACACGCTCACGCTCAAGGCCAACGCCTATGACGCCGACAACGAATCACATTCGACGGCGACCGTCAAGACCACCATCGTGGGCATATTCAAGGGCGACAGCGCCAGAAAGGTATCCAGCCGAGCGGAACTCACCGCCAACACCATCTACACCGATCTGGATACCACACGCGACCTGTACCAGTACAAGGACGGCAAGGAAATATACCAGGACGCCACCTTCGTGCTGTCCAAGGGCGTTGACGTGGAGAAGACCATGGATGCCGCGAAGAAACTCCCGGTGGATTGGAACAACTATCAGATCACGCGCAACGACCAGTATTCATCGAGCATGCTGCATGCCGCCCGCGGCGTGCGCTCCATGATGCGCGGCGCCCTGATCGGCGTGACCGTCTCGGCCGTGCTCGTGCTCAGTCTCATGCTGCTGCTGTGGATGAACGACCGCCGTCAAGAGATGGGCATACTGGTGTCCCTTGGCGTCGGCAAGCCCTCCCTGGTCGCCCAATACCTCACCGAGATGGTGCTGATCGGTCTGCCGTCCCTCGCCCTCGGCTGGCTGTGCGCGCAGGGAATGGCCCAATGGCTCGGCGCCACGGCGCTCCATTCCGTGAACGCCTCCGCGGCGAAGGAGCTGAGCAGCATGGGGCAGGTCGGCGGCGATCTTGAATCCAGCATGTCGGTGCGCACCCTGGATTCGCTCACGGTGTCGGTCGACGGGACCGCCATGCTGTACGTGGCGCTCGGATTGTTGGCGGTGATGCTGGTGTGCGTCGCGGTGGCGTGCATGCCGATGCTGCGCAAATCGCCGCGAGACCTGTCGGAGATTCGATGATGAGCATGAATGTGTGGAAGCGTGCCACGTTGGCGATCGTACGCAAGCCGGTACGTAGCGGCATCATCGGTCTGCTGATGCTGATGGTCTTCACGAGCCTGGTGGCGCAGGTCGGAGTCTCGACGGCCCTGCGTACCATGTCCGACGGCATCGGCGCGGGCATGGGCATAGGGTTTACCGTCAGCGCCGGCGAGAATCCCATTAGCGCCGAGGAGGCGAGCCGGTTCTCGCGTATCCCCGGTGTGACGAAGACCGCCTATGCGACGAAGACCTTGGCGCAGGTGGATGGCGCGCGCCCGGTCATGCCCCGGCAGGGCCCCCGATTGGACTCCGATCTGGCCATGCAGGTCAGCGTGCTGGGCACCACCGATTCCTCATTGTCCGAGGAATTCCAGAGCGGCCTGTACCGCCTGGAGCAGGGCCGCCATATCTCGGGCGACGGCGACAATGTGCTGGTCCACCGCGACTTCGCGATGCAGAACGGCCTATCGGTCGGCTCGACATTCCGTCTCCGGCAGGAGGGGCGCAACGCCACGGTGCGTGTGGCCGGGATCTTCTCCGGCAACGTACAGGCCCAAAGCCCCCTGCCCTCGGACACTTCCGAGAACCTCATCTATTCGGGTAGGCGAGTAGCTTCCGCTCTGACCGGAAACGACCGGATCGACATGATCCGATGCCTGTCGGATAATCCGCAGGACCTGTCCGCGGCTATTGGACGGGCCAAGACCATGGCCGGCGGCAAGTACGACGTCACCGACGATTCGGCCCGGCTCTCCGGCGTCCTGCAATCCGTGCAGACGGTGCGTAATCTGGTGCGCATGGTGCTGCTGTCCGTCTGCCTCGCGGACGTACTGGTGCTGGCGATGGCGCTGGTCTTCTGGATTCGCTCACGCATCCATGAGATAGGCACGCTTCTGGCCCTCGGCATCGACAAGATGCGGATCGTCGCACAACTCGCCATCGAAACCGGACTCATGGCGGCGGTCGCCGCCCTGTGTTCGCTGGGCACCGGCGCCATGCTGTCGGGATACGTGTCTTCCCGACTGTTGCGCGATTCGGGCGTCGCGCCGTTGGAATCGTTGCACGTGGAGGCCTTGCCGCCTGAGCAGACGATGCTCATCCTGCTGCTCGGATGCGCGGTCATCGCCGTGGCTCTTGCCGTGTCATGCGCCGCCGTGCTGTCCAAATCCCCGAAATCCATTCTTTCCTCTATGCGTTAGGAGTCACCAATCATGTCTAACTGTCTGCAACTGGACCATGTCGATTACGCCTACGGCGCGGCGAAGATCCGTGTTCTTTCGGATGTCAGCGCGGATTTCGAATCCGGGAAGATGTATGCGATCACCGGCCCGTCCGGCGCCGGCAAGAGCACGCTGCTGTCGCTGCTGGCCGGCCTGGACGCCCCCTCCCGGGGAGTGGTCCGCTTCGAAGGGGAGGACATCGCCGCATCGGGCTATGCGAAGCACCGCCGGGAGCACGTGTCCCTGGTGTTCCAGGACCATAACCTGATCGACTACCTCACCCCCGAAGAGAACCTGCGGCTGGTCAGCGCCAAGGCCGATATGAAGATCCTCGAGGAACTGGGTTTGAGCCGTGAGGAATCCAAGCGCAACATCATGCACCTGTCGGGCGGCCAGCGTCAACGGGTGGCGGTCGGCCGCGCGCTGGTCGCCCCGGGCCGCGCGATCCTCGCGGACGAGCCGACGGGCAGCCTCGACCCGGAGATGACCGACGAGGTGATTCATCTGCTGCAGCACGCCGCCCATCAGCTCGGCAAATGCGTGATCGTGGTGACGCATTCCAAGCGCGTCGCCAACTCCGCCGATGTCGTGCTGCGTCTCAGGAGCAAGAAACTGACCCGGGCATGACCCACCTGGGCCGGGCGGCACCCCGGCGACGACCCGCATGGAATCATCGTCATAATGACGCCTGCGATCCCTGGACATGAGAAACCGCACCTCCGATCATCGAATCTGGATTACTCCAGTCCAACAATCGGGGTGCGGTTCAAAAGGCCCTTTTTTTGTGTCGGATTACGAACCGCGCGTCTCACCGCTTGCCGTTGTAGATCTCGTTGTCGATCACATCGGCGAACACGCGATTGACGGCCGGGCGCACCACTTTCAGCGACGGTGTCAGGCACTTGTTCTCCTGCGTGAACTGCGTGTCCAGCACGGCGAACTTGCGTACGGATTCGGCGCGCGAGACCGTCGCATTCGCCTTGTCCACGTACTGCTGAATCTCCTCGCGCACCGCGGCGTTCGTGGCGAGCCGGTCGACCGGCGTCTCCGTGGACAGGCCGTGCGCGGGCAGCCACAATGCCAGCGACTCCGGATCGAGCGTCACCAACGCGCCGATGAACGGGCGCTGGTCGCCCACCACCACGCAGTGCTCCACGATCGGGCACTTGGCGATCTCTTCCTCCAGCGGAATGGGGGAGACGTTCTTGCCGCCGGCAGTAATAATAATGTCCTTGATGCGGCCGGTGATGACGATGTGGCCCTCATCATCGATCTCGGCCAAGTCGCCGGTCCTGAGCCAGCCGTCGGCGGTGAACGCCTCGGCCGTCTTCTCCGGCAGATTGTGGTAGCCGCGGAACACGTTCGGGCCCTTGACCTGCAGTTCGCCTTCGTCGGAAATGCGAATCGAGGAGCCGGGCGCGGGCTGGCCTACGGTGCCGATCACATTGTCGGTCACGCGCGTGGCGGCGAACGGGGCGGCGGTTTCGGTCATGCCATAACCCTGAATCATCGGCAGTCCGATGCCGTTGTAGAAATGCGCCAGATCGAGCGACAGTGGTGCGCCGCCGCAGGCCACGTACTTGATCTTCGGGCCCAGAGCACCGCGCACCGTGCGGTAGACGAGCGTTTCGTACTTGGCGCGCTCGGCGATTTCGGCAAACGTGTGCTGCTCGCCGGCCTGCTCCTTGCGGCTCCAGACGCGCGCGGCCTCGGCGGCCTTGACAAACAGGCGGCCCTTCCAGCCGGCACCGGCCTTGTGCGAGGCGGCGTTGTATACCTTCTCGAACACGCGCGGCACGCCCAGCAGGTAGGTCGGTTCAAACGAACGCAGGTCCGGCAGCAGGGTTTTGGTGTCCGGCAGATAACCGACCACGCCGTCATCGGAGGCGATGGAGGCGTACTGGATGAATCGCGCGAAGCAGTGGGCCAGCGGCAGGAAGAGCAGCAGGCGCGGATGGTCGTCAAGCACCACTTCATGCAACGCCTGCGAGGCGGAGATGGTGATGGACACGAAGTTCTTGTGGGTCAGTTCGGCACCCTTCGGGTTGCCGGTGGAGCCCGAAGTGTAGACGATGGTGGCCAGATCGTCGGCGCGCACGGTGGCCACGCGCTCGTTCAGTTCCTCGTCCGAAACAGCCACGCCCAGACCTTCGAGCGCGCCCAACGCGTTGCCCTCGATCATGAGAATCTGCTTCAAGGCAGGGCAGTGGTCCTTGACCGAGTCGAGCCGGTCAAAGCGCTCGCGGTTGTCGGCAAAGGCCAGCTTGACCGCCGAATCGTTCATGATGCGCTGGGCTTGCGGGGCGGAGTCGGTGTCATAGATCGGCACGCTTACCGCACCCACTGCGGCCAGTGCGAAATCGAGAATGCCCCATTCGAGACGGGTGGAGGAGAAGATGGTCACCGCGTCGCCCTTGGCGATGCCGAGCGCGATCAGGCCCTTGGCGGCCGAGACCACGCGCTCGTGGAATTCGCCGGTGGTGACGTTCTGCCAGCGGCCGGGGCCGATTTTCTTGGCGGCGATTACCGTGTCCGCGCCGGTGCGGGCAAGGCGATCGGTGAGCAGTGAATAGATAGTTTGGTCATCGCGGATCTCGATGGATTCGCCGGGCGTGGTGTATTCGGTAAGCATACGGCCGTTTATTCCTTACAAACATGATGGCAAGTTGACAACCCGAGCCATTCTGACGAGTTAGATTACGCTGGCGTAAGGTTGCGCGCGTTGTGGGCAATGGAGAAGTTGTCTGTCTGGTTTTGTGGATTGTATACAACGCCGTGTCTAACCGGTTTGCTCTACGGTTATGACCGTGTCCATTTCGGGAGCCATCGACTTCCTGCAGGACAAGTACGTGCTGAGCCCGGCCCTGCAGGGTCCGGTCATCAGCTCCAGCATCATCGGCGGCGTCGGCATTGGGGAGTCTGTGGCTTCTTATTTGGGAACGAAGCTCAGCGTGACAGTCGTCTCAGCTGAAGGTCTGGCGTGTATGTGCGCTTTCGCCTAAGGTAAATAGGATTGCGCAGTGCACGCCATCGGTATGTGCAGGTATGCGATTGGTGGCACCCGCGACTGATGCATGACGAGACCTACTGCAGTACCACGGCAACCAACACCGCAACAACACGGCAAGGGGAAGCGAACCATGTTCGACAAACGACTGTTCCAATTGGCACCAGGTCTCGGCAAGCTCATAGCCGGCAAAGTGGCTCTGATGTGGGTTGGGCTGCTTGCCAATATCGGCTTCATGCTTTCGCTGGTCATGCTGCTGCAAGGACTGCTCGCCGCAGCCGACCCACACACTTTCTCCTGTAACGCCGCCTCGGCCTCCGAGTGCCCCGCCAATCTGTTCGGCGTTCCGGGCACCACCGTCGCCCCGATGGCCGGCGACCTCATGGTTTACGTGGCCTTGGCGATCGTCTGCATGCTGGTTCGCTACCTGGCCACCACACACGCCACACGCCTCGGCACCGAAGCCGCCGAACAGGTCAAGCTCGCTTTGCGTTCCAAGCTGTACCGCAAAATGGTGGCCCTCGGCCCGTCCTACAGGTCGCGCGTCAAGACCTCGGATGTGGTCCAGTCCGCCGGCGAAGGCGTCGAGCAGATTCAAAGCTTCTTCGAACTGTTCCTGCCGCAGCTCTTCTATGCGATTCTTGCGCCGATCACCCTGTTCGCCGTGATTGCGCCGATCAACATGCCGGCCGCCGTGACCATGCTCGTCTGCGCGCCGCTCATTATTATTGTCACCGGCATCGTATCCATGACCGCCGCCCGCGCCTTCAAAAAATACTGGGGCCGATACACCGACATGGGTGCCGCATTCCTCGACAACCTGCAAGGCCTCGAAACCCTGAAGAACTTCGACGCCGACGACCGTGCCGCCGCCGAAATGGACAAGAAGGCCGAAGGCTTCCGCGTCATGACCATGCGCGTGCTGCAGATCCAGCTGCGCTCGCTGACCGCCATGGATATCGTGGCCTACGGCGGTGCGGCGGCCGGCATTGGTGTGGCTCTATGGCAGTATGCGCATACCGCCGCGGCCGCCGCAGGAGCCAGCGCCGCCGGCTGGTCTCCGATTATGCTCGCCGCCCACCTGCCCGGTGCGTTCGCCTACCTGGCCTACGGCCTGCAATACCTGATGCCGTTCGGTGCGGGCTTCCCGCTCACCCTCGCCGGACTGTTGCTGATCGTGCTGCTGTCCGCTGAATTCTTCATCCCCATGCGCCAGCTCGGCTCCTACTTCCACGTGGCGATGAACGGCATGACCTCCACCAAGCGCATCTTCGCCCTGCTGGACACCCCCGAGCCCGCCCACGGCACTGCCACGCTGCCGGCCACCGCTGGTACCGATGCCGGGACTGATGCCGGTACCAAGGCCGGTACCAAGGCCGATGGCGGAATCACCGTCAGCTTCGACCACGTCGGCTATTCCTATGACAGCGCCGATTCCGGTGCCGCCGTTCAACAAACGAATTCCGCGCCGGCACCTGCGCTCACCGACCTCACCTTCACTGCCTACCCCGGTCAACTCACCGCCATCGTCGGCATCTCCGGTTCCGGCAAATCCACGGCTGCCGCGCTGCTTGCCGGTACGCTGACCGGATACCAAGGCTCGCTTACGCTGAACGGCGTCAAGGTATCCGACCTGTCCGGAGAGACGCTCGCCCGAACCATCACCCTGATCGGTGCCAGTAGCCATCTGTTTGCCGGTACTCTGCGTGAGAACCTTCTGATGGCTTTGCCCGATGACGGCCAGAACGGTGAAGCCGCGTCCGACGCCGTGGATTCCCGTCTCTGGGACGCGCTCGAACAGGCCCGTATCGCCGACTTCGTGCGTTCGCAGCCGGACGGCCTTGACATGACGATTGAGCCCGACGCCGCCAACCTGTCCGGTGGCCAGCGCCAGCGTATCGCCATCGCCCGTGCGCTTCTGCATGATTCGCCGGTATTCGTATTCGACGAGGCCACCAGCAGTGTGGATGTGGAATCCGAGGAACTGATTCTCGCGACCATCCGCGAACTGGTGCAATCCCGCAGCAAGACGGTGATCATGATCACCCATCGCATGGCCAACGCCGAGCACGCCGACCAAGTGGTGGTGCTCGAACACGGCAAGTCGGTGGAAACCGGCACGCATGCCGAACTCATGGCGGCCGGCGGCGTGTACGCCAAGTTGTTCACTACTCAGGCGGATATCGAGAACTTTGGGGCTGACCACCCTCAGCCAGCTTCGCTGACAGCTTCCGCCAGCGGGAGCGGGGCGGCTGTGGGCGCAGCTCCGGCTGCAGCTCCGGCCGAGATGAGCACGTTCCAGGTCATCAAGCGACTACTCGGGGAGGCCAAGCCACTGGCCGGGCTTATGGTCGCGGCTTCCACGGCCGGCACCATCGGTCACCTTGCCGCAACCTTCCTACCGGTGTTCGGCATCATCGCCGGATTCGCGCTCGCCGGCAACCCCGTGTGGGGCATGAGTGCGGCCGGTGCAATCACCGCCATGATTGTTTGCGCGGTGTTGCGCGGCCTGACGCGCTACGTTGAGCAATATCTGAACCACAACGTGGCCTTCCACCTGCTCGCGCTCTTCCGCTCCAAGGCTTTCGCCGCCCTTCGCCGCCTCGCTCCGGCCAAGCTCGCCGGCAAGGGCAAGGGCGACCTCATCGCCATGCTCACCACCGACGTGGAACTGCTCGAAATCTTCTTCGCGCATACCATCAGCCCCGTGGCCATAGCCGTGACCACCACCATCGTCTACGTCATCGTGGCGGCCACGCTGAGCCCCTGGATGGCGTTGGCGCTGATCGTCTCCCATCTGATCATCGGCATCATTGTGCCGCGCTTCTTCGCCACCGGCGTGCGCAATCTGGGCCCCGCCATCCGTGGCGCGGCCGGCGAACTCGACAACGTGATGCTCGACGACATGCGCGGTCTCGACGAGATCATCCGATTCGGTCGGGGTGAAGATCGTGCGCAGGCCATCGAAGACCGCACGCGCGCGCTATGGCGTGACCATGCCAAACTCAGCCGTGTCAACGGCCGGTTCGCCGGTGTCGGCGGATTGCTGGTTGCATTGCTTACCTCGGCGGCTGCCGGCATCGCCATCAATCTTGCCGGCGTGAACCTCTACGATATCCCGGCGCTGGTCGCCGCCTTCGCGCTGCTCGCCAGCTCGTTCGGGCCGACGCTGGCGCTCGCCGCCCTGCCCGCGAACCTCACCCAGACCTTCGCCTCCGCCCGTCGTCTGTTCGGCCTGATGGACGAAGCGCCGGCCGTGGTGGAAACTGGCACTGCGAACTCGGATTATGAGGGCATGCGCCTTGATCGCGTCACCTTCGCGTACCCGGGGGAGGGGAGCGAGGCGATTCTCGCCGACTTCTCGCTCGATGTGCCGCAGCACGGCATCCTCGGTATCCAAGGCCCGTCCGGCCGGGGCAAGTCCACTATGCTGAAGCTGCTGATGCGCTATTGGGATCCGCAGCGCGGCCAAGTGACGCTGTCCGGCACGCCGCTACCGCAAATCGATGTGCATGCCCGCCGCCGTATTCAGGCCATGATGAGTCAGGAGACCCACCTGTTCGACGGCACGATTCGAGAGAATCTGCTTATCGCCTTGCCTGAATCGGAGATTCGCAATGGGGGAGCGGCCGGTGTTCTTGACGCCCGACTCCGCGAAGCCCTCGCCAAGGCATCCGTGCTCGACCTGATCGATTCCCTGCCGGATGGGCTCGACACCCAGGTGGGCGAGCTGGGCGACCGACTGTCTGAAGGCGAACGCCAGCGCATCGGCTTGGCCCGTGTATTCCTGCGCAATGCCGACTTGGTGCTCTTCGACGAGCCGACCAGTCGTCTGGATGCCTTGAATGAAGCCATCATTCTGCGTTCCATTCATGAGCTGTCCAAGAGCGAGCAGAATGCGGATAAGGGGCAAGACGTGGCTGTGGTGCTGGTCTCTCACCGTGAATCCGCCATGCGCGTTGCCGATGCGGTGCTGAATCTGTAAAGTCGCACAGTCACAGGCCGCAATACTCTGCAATACAGGATTTCCTTATATATCAGCCTCTGATAAGGGCATCCAGAGAGTCGAGGGCCGCGTCGATGGCCTGAGCCTCGCGGTCGTCATCCGTCTCGGCGAAGGAATGCTCGCTGTAGGAATCCTCGTCGGCACTGGGCAACAACACTCCGCGAGGCGTATCGGCACTGTGCGCGTGCTCAATAGAGGCCATATGTGCCGGCTGCACGGCATTTGTCTGCTTGCGGTTTCGATTCGCGTCATTCGCGGAATCAACGGCATCTGCGGCATCAACGCTATCTGTATCATCCGCACCACTGCGCGTAGTCGGCCGATTCGCCAGCGTGAATGGATCGTCGGGCAGTGAATCGGCCAAGGCCGCGACTGCTGCGCTGGCCGCTGCCTCGGCCGCCGCGCCGTCCAGCATCGTACCATCCGCAGAGTCAGTCACGGAGCCATCCACAGAGCCATCCGCAGGGCCGTTCGCAGAGCCGTCCGTATACTCACCGTCGTGCCGTCTACTGGATGACTTACCAACCAGAACAGCGCCCCTCGTACGCCGCATAAGCGACGGCACGTTCTCATCCGTCGTAACTTCCGAGACGGTCGCTGCCGTGTCTTCTTCTGCAGCCATATTCGCCGCTGCCTTGGCGGCTTCCTCGGCAGCGCGCTGCGCCTCCAGCCGTTCTGCCTCGACCCTTTTGGCGGTCTCTATGGCGAAAATCTTCTGCTGTGCCGCAGCGCGAGCCCGCTCAGCCGCATCCATAATGCCCAATGCCTGCTGACGTTCGTTTTCAATACGACGCAGCGTGGCTTCCGCGTGGCGGATATTCGCATCAGCCGTGCTCAGCGCGTATTTTGCGTAGGCCAAATCGGTTTTCGGCTGCCATAGATGCTCGATTTCCTCCAGCGTGCGTCCCATTGTCTCCGGCACCAACGCCACGATGCCGAACAGGCAAATCAGATCCAGAACCGCGAAAATCGCGAACGATATGCCGCCGCCCAATCCATCGATCATCATCGGCGTGAATTGTGCGATGATCCAGTTGGCGAACAGCAGACACATCACACACAATCCGGTGGCGCGACCGCGCAGATACGTGGGGAAGAGCTCGGGAATCACAATCCAGGGAATCGGTCCCATCGAAAAGGCGAACGATATGGTGAACGCCATGACGAATATAAGCGTCAGCAGCGAATTGCCCATGAAATACGAGCCCGAAATGCATAGCGCGAACACGCACATCATGCCGGTGCCTATTTCCATAAGACGTTTACGGCCGAACGTGTCGATCAGGTACATGCCTACCACGGTGGCCACCAGCTCCATGCCGCCTACGCTGGCGGCCGCGAGGAACTGAGTGTCCCCGGCGAACCCGAGATCCGAGAACATCACCGGCCCATAGTAGGAAATGGCGTTCATGCCGATGAACTGGTTGAACACGGCGAGAAAGATGCCGATGACGAGTGCCCGTCGCAGGCCTGGACGGAACAAATCATGGAATTCGTGCGACATCTCGGTTTCCAGTTTGACCGAGGCTTGGATGTCATCGGTGCGCAGGCGTGCGCGTTCGGTGCCGAGGATGTGCTCGAGCACCGCGAAACCTTCATCGGTTCTGCCTATCTGAATGAGGAATCGTGGGCTTTCCGGTGCCCTCCGCATAGCCAGCAGGAAGGTGGCGGCCGGAATCGCGCCTAATCCCAGCATCCAGCGCCATCCAGTGGCGATATCCCAGTCGTTTGATCCGTGGGAGGCGATGATGTAGTTGATGACGTTGGTCAGGAAGATACCGCAAACCGCAAGCAGCTGATAAGAGAAGGCGAGCAGACCACGGATGTTGGCCGGAGCCGATTCGGTGATGTATGTGACGGCCAGCGCGGCGGTCAGGCCGATGCCGTAGCCGCCGGCCACGCGCGCCACGATAAGCGCTATGGGACCTATCGTCAGCGCACTCCATACAGCCGCAACGAGGAAGAACGCGCCGCCGATAATAAGGATACGTTTCCTGCCGAATCGGTCGGAAAGGAATCCGGCGGTGGCCGCTCCGATGACGGCACCGAGCATGATGGAGGAAACGACGAGGCCCTCCATGAGAGTACTGAGCCCGTATCTGGCGCGCAGGAATTCGATGGCACCGGAGATGGAGACGGTGTCGTAGCCGTACAGTAATCCGGCAAGACCCGCACTCAAAGCCAGTCCGAATGTATATTTTCCTGATCCGCGGGTGCGTATGGCTGTTCCTAAAGGATTGGGCTGCTTGGAAGCAGTCCGAAACAGTCCCGCCATGTGCTCTTCCTCTCAATACAGCTATGGTGGTGCCTATTCATACTAGCCGAACTGGCTCCGTCTGGCGCTGGACATCCACGAATGTGAACGCTCTCGGAATTGTGGATGTCGGAGGCTGAAGATTCTTCTGTGTGCCCGAGGTGGCGAGTTTTGGCGGGAAATCAGGCGTGTCGCTTGATTTTGACAAATTGGTACACGGGTGTATTATCATAGATATTGGTACACGGGTGTACCAAAGAAAACACCCCAAAAAAGACCGTCAGCGGAGCATATCGCAGGCGAGGAACCCAGGCCCAAGGTAAGTCCAAAGTCCCGAAGCCACGACCAATCCCAACGGCTCAGGAGGAGATAACATGCGCAACACCAAGAAGGTCATCGCAGCAACGGCCGCCGCCAGCAACATAGCATCGGCCATGAGCCGGTACAATAAAGGACTTGATTGATATGACTACTCGTAGAACGTTCAGGTGGCCGTCCCTGCTGACTGAATCCGGTCGTGGCATCGCGTTCGGCGGCGACTACAATCCGGACCAGTGGTCCGAGGAGACACTGGACGAGGACATCCGCCTGATGGTCCAAGCCGGCGTCAACACCGTGGCCCTCGCCATCTTCAGCTGGGACAAGATCGAACCGCGCGAGGGCGAGTTCACGTTCGAGTGGCTTGACCACGTGATCGACAAGCTCGGCGCGGCGGGCATCGCCGTGGACCTGGCATCGGCCACTGCCACGGCCCCGTTGTGGCTGTACGAGCGTCATCCTGAGGTGCTGCCAATCGATCGGTATGGCCATGTGGTCAATGCGGGCTCACGTCAGTCGTGGCAGCCCACAAGCCCGGTGTTCAAGGAATACGCGCTGCGCCTGTGCCGCAAACTTGCCGAACACTACAAGGACAATCCATACGTGACGGCCTGGCACATGGGCAACGAATACGGCTGGAACAACCGCTACGACTACTCCGACAACGCCTTGGCCGCGTTCCGCACGTGGTGCGAGGCCAAATACGGGACCGTCGACGCGTTGAACGAAGCGTGGGGCACGGCCTTCTGGTCCCAGCACGTGAACAGCTTCGACGAGGTGTTGCTGCCTCGCCACATGGGCGGCGACAGCATGGTCAACCCGCCCCAGCAGTTGGATTACGAGCGGTTCGGCAACGACATGCTGCTCGACTTCTACAAGGCCGAACGCGACGCCATCGAAGAAATCTGCCCCGGCAAGCCGTTCACCACGAACTTCATGGTCTCCACCGACCAATGCACCATGGACTACGCGCAATGGGCAAACGAAGTGGACTTCGTGTCCAACGATCACTACTTCCATGAGGGCGAATCCCATCTGGACGAACTCGCCTGCTCGGACGCGCTCATGGACTCGCTCGCGCTCGGCAAGCCGTGGTACGTGATGGAGCACTCCACCTCCGCCGTCCAATGGAAGCCGCTTAACATGCGCAAGCGCGCCGGCGAGCTCATGCGCGACTCCTTGGCCCACGTGGCCATGGGTGCCGACGCCATCAACTTCTTCCAATGGAGACAATCCGCATCGGGTGCTGAGGCGTTCCACTCCGCGATGGTGCCCCACGCGGGCTCCGATACGAAACTGTTTCGAGGAGTGTGCGAACTCGGCGCCGCGCTGAAGACGCTGTCCGACGCGGGTGTGCAAGACACGGAACTGAAGCGCGCGGACACGGCGATTCTGTTTAGTGCGGAATCCGAATGGGCCACTCGCTCCGAGACCCTGCCCAGCATGAAACTCAATCACTGGCATGACGTACGCGACTGGTATCGCGGATATCTCGATGCCGGAGCGCGCGCGGACGTGGTCCCGCTCGCCTACGATTGGAGCGGCTACCAGACTATCGTGCTGCCCACCGTGATCGCCCTGTCCGACGAGGATACCCGTCGCATCGCGGACTTTGCCGAAAACGGCGGTACGGTCATCGTCGGCTATGCCACCGGCCTGATCGACGAACACTTCCACATCGGTCTCGGCGGATACCCCGGCGCCGGCAACGGACTTCTGCGCGACATGCTCGGCATCCGCTCCGAAGAATTCAACATCCTCGGAGAAGAAGCCGAAGACGAACCGGCCGAAATCGGTTTGTCGAATGGACTCACGACACGTCTGTGGCAGAATGACGTGACCTCGGTCGCTCCAGACACTCGCGTGCTTGCCACGTACGTGGGTACAGCCGCTGCTGACTGGGAGCTCGACGGCGTCCCCGCCATCACCAGTCACCCCCACGGCCAAGGCGCCGCCATCTACGTGGGCTGCGATCTTGGCCGCCACGACATCACCCACTTGCTCAAGGAACTCAACACAACAGCCCCCTCCGACGAAAGGGCTCCCGACCAAAGGCCGGGTGGGGGAGAGATCAACGCCGCAACTACGACCGCAGCAGCCACGACTCATGACCCCCGCATCCTGCACACCATCCGCCAATCCTCAGACGGTACCATCCGCTTCGATTTCTATCTGAACCGTTCGAAGCAGCCCGTTGCCGTCAACGGTGTGGAAGGTGATCCCATCATCGCCCACCGTTGCGAGACTGACGCCGTTGGATATACGCTGAACCGCAACGCCATTCTTATCGCTAAAACGTCCTGCTAAACCGCGCTAGAATGGCAATGTTGTCCGGATAGAGGAGTGTGGCATGAGCGACGAGAAAACAGCCAAGCGTCGAGTGACGCTACGCGATGTCGCTCAGGCCGCCGGTGTATCGCTCAAAACTGCGTCGAACGTGATCAATGGCTCCGGGCGTATGACCGATGAAACCCGTGCAAAGGTTGAAACAGTCATTAAGGACCTCGGCTACCGAGTCAACGTGGCCGCCCGTAACCTCAACCGCGATCACACCGGTTTCATCACCCTTGCCGTGCCTTCGCTGATTCCGCCATATCTGGCCGAGTTGGCCAACCGCACCATCGAGGCCGCCCGTCAGCGCGACTACTCCGTATACGTCACCACGTATGCAGAGGGCTCGGCCAAAGGAGCGCGTGACCTGCTCAAGAACTTCAACTCCACCGTGTCAGACGGCATGATTCTCTCCATGAGCGAGGTGGAGGATATTTCGCCCGAAGACCTGAAGGTCGATTTCCCGCTGGTTATTGTCGGTGCCCGAACCACATGGGGTGTTGCCGACCACGTGACTCCGGACGATGTTGCCGCCGCAGCAACAGCGGCAGGCTACCTATACGATCGAGGTTCTTCTCGCCTCGCTGTAGTGGGCGCACGAGACGACTATAACGCGGCCGCTTTGTTGCAGGCTGTGGAAGGCAACGCACAACTGCGTTTGCGTGGTGTCATTGAAGAAACGCGCCGCCGTGGGCTTGAGCTGGATCCTCATCTGATTGGCAACACCGATCAGGATTGGACCATCGGCGCTGGCGCTCGCGTGACTCAGCGACTGATTGATTCCGGCGTGCCATTCGACGGTGTGATCGCACTGAACGATCAGTTGGCCATCGGCGCATTGACCGCTCTGCGCACCGCTGGTTATGAGGTGCCCGCGCAGGTGCAGGTCATCGGCTTCGACAACAACGAGGAAGCCCCCTACCTGCAGATTCCGCTGACCACCATGGATTCCCGCCTTGACTGGACAGCTCCCACGGCAGTGAATCGCATCCTCGGACGCATCGACGGCAGCATCACCAAACCCGAACTGCTCACCACCGAATCCCAAGTCATCGCCCGCGCCTCCACACGCTGACGCTAATCTGGCTCCCCTCCCTGGGGGAGCTGTCACCGAAGGTGACTGAGGGGAGCCTTGCGGAACATTGTCATCTCCCGTCGTAACTCGTAATTGTCACTCGTTTGAGTGGCCCCATGTGTCATCGGAGGTAGCCGTTCACTCCGCTCCGAGTTCGTGCATCTCTCCCCCCCCCCACGATAAGAGACGCCGTTCAATCGTTTAGTGACTTTTTGTTAATTTCTGTGCTTAAGTAGCAACTTTATGTGTGTTTTCTCTACGATCTGGTGTATATTATTTTTTGGTTTACCGGTGTATCGCACGCGCGATGTGTGAATTGCCGCAACATCGCTGATATGCGTACATGGAATCTGGAGGAATGTATCTGATGACGGCATCAACTGAATCGTCTACGCAATCCCATCATGATGAGAAAGAGGCCATTGCTCCCGCGCGACTTGTGGCCTACGCGCTCGGCAACTTCGGCCAGTCGGCGTTCTACAACGCGCTAAGCACCTACTTCGTGGTCTATGTGACCAACTCGCTGTTCTCCGGAGTGGACAAGGCCGTGGCGGGCAAGCTCATCGGCATCATCACCTCGCTGATCGTGATCATTCGTATCGCGGAAATCTTCGTGGACCCGCTGCTGGGCAACCTGGTGGATAACACCACCACCAAACTCGGGCGATTCCGCCCTTGGCAGCTCATCGGCGGTCTGGTGTCCGCCGTGCTGATCGTCATGGTCTACACTGGCCTGTTCGGCTTGGTCAACGTCAACACCACGCTGTTCATCGTCCTGTTCGTGGTGGTGTTCGTGGTGCTCGATGTGTTCTACTCCCTGCGCGATATCTCCTACTGGGGAATGATCCCCTCCATCTCTTCCGACTCCCATCAGCGCGGCATCTACACCGCAGCCGGCACCTTCACCGGATCGCTCGGGTACAACGGTCTGACTATCGCCGTGATGCCCATCGTCACCTTCTTCAGCTTCGATGCCGGCCAGCAGAACCAGAATGGTTGGACCGCGTTCATCATCATCGTGGCCCTGCTCGGCGCTCTCACGGCTCTGAGTGTAGTGTTCGGTGTCAAGGAAAAACAGAGCACGCTGCGCACCAAGGCCCAGGAGAACGGTAACCCGATTGAAGCGTTCCGCGCCCTGATTCACAACGACCAGCTCATGTGGACCGCTTTGTCTTATGTGTTCTACGCCGTCGCCAACGTGGCCACCGGTGGCGTGATGGTCTACCTGTTCAAATACGTGATTGGTCGCATGGACCTTTTCCCGGTCACCGGCGTCATCCCTATTGCGTGCGGTCTGATTATGTCGGTACTGTTCCCGGTCATCACTAGGTGGGTGCCCCGCCGTTATCTGTTCCTCATCGGCATGTCCGTGATGGTCGTGGCCTACCTGCTGCTGATTGTCGCCTCCACGAATATACCGCTGCTGCTGGTGGCACTAGTGCTGTTCTACCTGCCGCAGACCCAGATTCAGATGACCGTGATCGTGTGCCTTGAGGACTCCATTGAATACGGCCAGCTGAAAACAGGCAAACGCAACGAAGCCGTGACGCTGTCCGTGCGTCCGATGCTCGACAAGATCGCCGGCGCATTCTCCAACGGCTTCGTCGGCTTCGTGGCCGTGGCCGCCGGCATGATCGGTTCCGCCACCGCCGCCGACATGACGGCCAAGGACATCACCATCTTCAAGACCTTCGCCTTCATGATTCCGCTGGTGTGCATTGTGCTTGGCCTGATTGTGTTCGCGATTTTCGTGAAGATCGACGAAAAGGCCCATGCGCGTCTGGTCGCCAAGCTCACTGAGAATCTTGCGACGGCTGGCGATGGTGGTGGTAACGACGATGGTGTTGGTGTTGGTGTTGGTGTTGGTGACAATGGTGAGCATAATGGTGGCCACGCCAGCATCGCGTCGGAAGATTCCGCATTGGCGGAATACGGTCCCGAACTCGCCAAGCGGGTGTTGCTCGGCAAATAGTGTTGCTGTGCGAATGAGCTGTTTCATGGGGTGGTGATTGGCCCATGGGGCGGTGAATTCCTCATGGGGCGGTGGCTGAAAATGGCTTTATTCTGCGGAAGGTAAAATTTTACCGACCGCCCCATGGGCAAGTTACCGCCCCATGGGATTTTCGCCGCCCCATGGATGTACGGGTAAAGGCGGCCGAATTGCCTCGTGCCGCCCCCGTGGATATGCAAGTTAAAGAGCATCGGCAGCATGACTGAATGCACATAGAGCGTCCCCCGCATGGTTGTGCCACGTTCCATGGCGGGGTCGCCGTGGTGACTGTCGCCAGTACACGCCATGCCACGCGAGCACGTTGTTGCCGGTGTTCCATGGCGGAAACGTCGTGGGCATACACCTTGGATGATGGCGACGACGATTCCAACACAGTACCCAGTAAAGTAACCGCCGATAACCTCAAGAAATACGACATCAGCCCGCAAGGCCAGGCCGATGAGATTCGCATGGTCGCCGAGGCCGTGAACAATATCGGCGACAACGATGGCGATGGCGATAAGACCAACGGTGCGAATGGCAACAAGGCTACTGGCGTGCTGAGCAAGACCGGTAGCGCGGTGACTGCCGTGGGTCTTGCGGTCGTCGTTCTCGGTGCAGCCGGCGGGGTCTCGTTTGCTTTGCGTCGTAAGCGCTCCTGATAAGGACTGACTCGGCATTATGATGCGGTTGCCAGTTGCTGGCTGTCGGCTGTCGTCTGCCAGATGCGGCTGTCTCGGCGTAGCGATGCGATTCTGTCCCGGTTCGCGCATCAATCGATTGATGTTAATACCGGGACAGAAATCATTGTCCCGGTTTGAAAAAACGGGCGTTTTTCGCGTACCGGGACAATTCTCGTTGCCCCGATACGAGCGTCAATCGTTTTATGTGCGAACCGGGACAACATGTCGATCTCGGGATTGACGGTATTCCGCCGATTCTGCTTGTCGGGGTATGTGGACTTTGAAAATTGGTTTGTCCCGGTTCTCAAAAATGGGCCGAAATTGCGTACCAGGACAACGATTTCTGTCCCGGTAGAAACGTCAATCGATTGACGTTTTCACCGGGACAAATTCGTGCCCAGAGGAGGGGAGGAGGGGCTCCGCAATGGCGCTGGGCATCATTGTGGTTGGAGGCAAATTCGCGTCCGGGAACAATGGGACGAGGCCCCGGTCGCAGGAGTAGAGCGTGATGTTGTCATGATTATGACCGGCTTTCCCACATGGAAGGCCGGTCATAATCATGCCGTTTACCCGCACGCTCCCTGCACACCGGCCGCACATCACCCACATAACCGTGTACAGTGGCGTGTAGTCGCAGCAATAAAGGAGCATCGCACATCATGACCAACGGACACATCAACCCCGCCAACGTGCCGGACATCGCCTTGAAAGACGGTCATTCCATTCCGCAAGTCGGTCTCGGCGTGCTACGTATCGACGACGAGGGCGTGGTCCCCGTCGTCGAATCCGCGTTGGAAGCCGGCTACCGCCATATCGATGGTGCGGCCGGCTACAACAACGAGGCCGGCGTGGGCCGCGCGCTCGCCGCTTCCGGATACAACAAGGGCACCAAGCGCGAGACCCTGTGGGTCACCACCAAGCTGCGCGACTCCCAGCAGGGCTACGATTCCGCGCTCAAAGCTTTCGACAACTCGCTGGAACTCCTCCAGCTCGATTACGTGGACATGTACATGATCCATTGGCCCACGCCGTTCGACTGGCGCAGCACCGACACCTGGAAGGCGTTCGTCAAGCTGCGCGACGAAGGCATGGCACGCACACTCGGCGTATGCAACTTCATGCCCGCCGATCTGAAGCGTCTGCACGAGGAGACCGGCGCATGGCCGGCCGTCAATCAGATTGAGCTGCACCCCACGTGGCAGCAGCGCGAAGTGGTGGCGTTCTGCAAGAAGCACGGCATCGCCGTGGAGGCCTACTCGCCGATGGCGCGTGGCGCCGACCTCAACGCCGGCGACGGCACCATCGAGAAGATCGCCGCCGCCCATGAGGTCAGCCCGGCCCAGGTGATTCTGCGTTGGCACATCGAAAACGGCACGATCATCATCCCCAAGTCCGTGCATGCTGACCGCCAGAAGGAGAATCTCAACCTGTTCGGCTTCGCCCTGACCGCCGATGAACACGCTGCCATCGACGCCCTCGACGGCCCCACCCGCGCCGGCCACGACCCCCTCACCTTCACCTATGCGTGATTGATGGCACGTCGTAACGCCCACTTCCGCCGTCGTTTCAACGCTTCTGGTCCGCTGGAGCGCGTGCTGATTCTCATCGTTCTCGCCGCAGCAATCGGCGTGACCATCGGCCTGCTACTGCCGCAGGTCAGCTCCGACGCGGCCAAAATCACAGGTGGCTACACTGCCACCGGTTCAGCCGCCGACACTTTGAACGCGCTCGCCGTAGACGACAACCAAAGCTCCTCCGGCTACGACCGCGATTCCTTCGGTTTCCGCACCACCGACGTCGACGGCAATGGCTGCGACGTACGCGACGACGTGCTCGCCCGTGATCTCACGGACATCACCTACAAATACGCCGGTTCCTGTGTGGTCGAGTCCGGCACACTGGCCGATCCGTACACCGCTCAGATCATCCATTTTGTACGTGGCCGCGCCACCAGCGCCAAAGTGCAGATCGACCATGTGGTGGCCCTTGAAAACGCTTGGCAATCCGGTGCGCACGACTGGTCCACTGCCAAACGCCATGAATTCGGCAATGACCCCTACAACCTGCTGGCCGTCGACGGCCCGGCCAATCAGGAGAAGGGTTCGGCTTCCGCCGCCTACTGGCTACCCACCAACGCCGACTACCGTTGCGACTACGTGGCCCGCCAGATTGGCGTCAAAGACAAGTACCAGCTCACCGTCACCTCCCAAGAAAAGGACGCCATGCTCGCCGTCCTCCACACCTGCCCGGGCCAGGCCGTGCCCGCAGACGAATAGGGGCTACCGCTCAGGATTGTTGAGCATAGGTGCCTGCCCCTCGTCATAAGCGCGCAGGAGCCGTCGGAGCAAAAATGTGGTGAAGTATGGTGCGGTGAACACGTGTTCGCTACTACCGATATTGCCGGCGGATAGTTTCACGCCGAACTGAATTTCCGGATAAGAATCCGAAGCGATTAGCGTCCGCATGGATTTGGCGGTGCCTTTTTTCGATTTCACCTCCACCGGCACCAGCCATTCGCGCGTGCGGACGAAGAAATCCTGTTCCAGTGTGGAATCCTCTTTTTTGTAGTAGTACAGGTCATAGCCGGATTTCCGTAGCGCTTCAGAGACGATGCTCTCGTACATAGCCCCCTTATAGACACCAAGATTACGATTGGCCCGCAGATCATCACTGGCCTCGTCGTCAAGCATCGCTACGAACAGACCGGTATCGCCGAAATATATCTTGAACTTGTTTTCGTCATAATTGCCTTTCAACGGCAGTTCAGGATAGGACATACATCGGCAGATATTCACCATTCCCGAGGTCTCAAGCCATTCCACGCATCCTCGATAGTCTTTGAAACGCGCTCCGCTGGCGACTTTGCTGATTTGGAACTTCTTGTTTTCCTTGGCGAGTTGCACGGGAATATGGTTGAACACGTTGAGAATTCGTGCCTGATCGAGTCCTTGCGCGTATTTGCGGATATCCTCCTGGTAGTCCAAAATAAGCTGGCGCTGCAATTGCAGTGTTCCCTCGAACGTGCCAGTGCGTATATGGGAGGCGACAACCGCAGGCATGCCGCCAAGCACGCAGTAATCCATAAATGCCGTGGAGAAGACGTTCATTTCCACTTCAGAGAATGGCGTAGCGTCACACAGGTGGGTGAACATGCTTTCGATGACGGCCTCATCGTATCCGCGAGCCCACAGAAATTCCTCGAAGTCCAACGATCGCATTTCGTAGTCGGTCTTATATCCCACGCTATTGCTTTCGATTTGCTTATAGCTGATGCCCAGCATTGAACCGCTGCAAATCACATCATATTTGCCGTCGATTTTAAAGAACTTCAGTGCAGTGGCGATATCAGGATGGGCCTGGATTTCGTCGAAAAAGATGAGCGTATCGCCCGGAATGAACTTTTTAGCTGGGTCGATCAGGGAAATATTGCGGACGATGGTATCCGCGCCATAACCGTCCGCAGTGATTGCACGATATTTCGGTTCCTCAACGAAGTTGATTTCCACTACCGAACGGTAGTTGTGTGCGGCAAAGTAATCGATAGTCTCTGTCTTGCCTACTTGACGAGGGCCCTTGATGATTAGCGGGGAGCGATTCGGGTCGGATTTCCATGCATTGAGATAGGCATCGGCTTTGCGTTTGAGATACATGAGGAGCCCCTTTCCGAATTACTGCTATATCAATGATTTTACACTTTCATGAGCGAGTTTTCTACCGTCTGGCACATTTCATGAGCGAGTTTTCTAGTAATTTCCTCATTTCATGAGCGAGTTTTCGGCGGTTTGTCACATTTCATGAGCGAGATGGCGGGGAATGCCAGCTGCCAGTCCGCCAGTCATCCATCAATCGTCCGCAGATTGTCCGTCTGTTGACGCGGGAAACATGCCCGCGCTATAACTGAGCCCGGTATGAAGGGAGAAGGGAATAGGAACAGACGATATGGCAGTAACACACACCGCAGCAGATGCCATTGCGGCAACCACTATGACGAACGCCGTGGCAGACATCGAACAGGAAACACCGGAAATCGAGAAGGAACGCCAGCTTGCCGGAGTCGGAGCCGGAGCTGGAACCGTGGCAAACGGCAAGAAAAAGCCGCATGACCATGCGCTGGCCAGCATCCTCGGCCCCGCGTTCGTGGCGGCCGTGGCCTACGTCGATCCTGGCAACGTGGCGGCCAACATCACCTCCGGCGCGCGATACGGCTACCTGTTGGTGTGGGTGCTGGTGCTCGCCAACGCCATGAGCGTGCTCATCCAGTATCAGTCCGCAAAACTCGGCATCGTGACCAACAAATCCCTGCCGGAACTGCTGGGTGAACGTATGAGCGATGCCGGCCGCTTCATGTTCTTTATGCAGGCCGAGGTCATCGCCATCGCCACCGATCTGGCCGAGGTGATCGGCGGTGCCATCGCCCTGAACCTGCTGTTCGGATTGCCGCTGTTCATCGGCGGTCTGGTGATCGGCGCAATCTCCACGGTGATGCTGTGGTTCCAAGGTGGCAAGACGCAAACCACGTTCGAGCGCATCATCATCGTGATGCTGCTGATTATCACATTCGGCTTCATCGCAGGCCTGTTCGTGGACCCGCCGAGCCCCGGCGAAGTGGTCAAGGGCATGATTCCACGCTTCCAGGGCACCGACTCGGTGCTGATGGCCGCCTCGATTCTGGGCGCCACCGTGATGCCGCACGCCATCTACCTGCACTCCACGCTGGTGAACGACCATTACGCAGGCGGCGAAAGCCGTCGATCAAAACGCAGCTGAAAGGCTCGAAAATCGATGTGGTCTGGGCGCTGTTGCTGGCCGGCACCGTGAATCTGGCGATGCTGGTGCTCGCCGCCAACTCGCTGCACGGCATGTCTGGCACGGATTCCATCGACGGCGCACAGCGGGCGATCGCGCAGGTGCTTGGCCCGGTGATCGGCACGATCTTCTCCATCGGCCTGCTGGCTTCGTCGCTGAGCTCCACATCGGTCGGCACGTATGCCGGCTCGGAAATCATGCACGGTCTGCTGCACGTTAACGCTCCGATGTGGGCCTGCCGCGTGGTCACGCTGGTGCCGGCACTGATTGTGCTGTGGTTCGCCAAGGACCCGACTCAGGCGCTGGTCATCGGCCAGATGGTGCTTTCCATCGGCATCCCGTTCGCCGTGATTCCGCTGATGCGATACACGCATGACAAGGAACTCATGGGCAAGTGGGTTGACGGCCCCGTCAAGCACGTGATTTTCATGATCGTCGTGGCACTGATTGTGGCGCTCAACGTGCTGCTGATTGTCCTGACGCTGATGGGCAGGGCGTAATAGACTCCAGCTGAAATCCTGCGATAGCACAACATAATAAGAAGCCCCGGTGTTGGAACCGGGGTTTCTTATTATGTTGAGAATGGTTGAATCTGCCGTCAGTTCGCAGCCATACGCCGCGCACGCCGTTCGCGCAGCGCGCGCAAGGAAATAATGTCTCGCGTACGACCGGCACCGTCGCCCTTGACGCCGAAGAACACCATCAACACCATTGCCAGACAGATCATTGCGGAGATGCGCAGCGCCCATTGAATGCCGAAAATCGAAGCGGCGACGGCGGAGGCGCCGCCCTGCTTATGCAAAGCGGCAAACGTTTCCATCAGAATCACCAACACGGGTGCGCCCACAGCGCCCGCAATCTGACGCGCGGTATTCGTCACCGATGATCCGGCGGACACTTCGCTCGGCCCGTTCAGGCAATTCAGGGACCACGTGGTAATCGGCATCAGCAGGAAACCCATGCCGATCTGACGGATGAACTGGCAGATCGATACCCACCAGATCCACGTATCCATCGCCACCAGCGACATGCCCAAGGTGCCAAGGGTCAACACAATCGAACCGAACAAAGCCACCGGGCGCGCGCCGAATCGATCCATCGCGCGGCCGCCGAAGAACTGGGAGACGCACTGGCCGATAGCGCCCGGCAGCATGATCAGACCGCTCATCGTGGCCGAATAGCCGCGGTCGGTCTGGATGTAGAGCGGCATGATGACCAGAATCGAACTGAATGCAAAGAACGCCAGAGATGCCGTGATGGTGCCGACGGTAAAGGACCGATTCTTCAGTACTTCAAGATCCAGCAGCGGCGGCTGGGGGAGTGCCGACTCGTCCTTGGCTACGGCCTCGCGATACCGCTTGCCAGCGCGCAGGTTGCGCATCACAAACCACACGATGCCGACCAGCCCCACAACCATCGGCCCCCACGTGACCGGTGCCGCGAATCCATAGGTCTCTGAATTGGTGAAGCCGAACATAAGCCCGCCAAAGCCGATCACCGACAGGCATGCCGAGAAGAAGTCCGCGCGGGCCGAAGGGTCGTGTGAACCGAAATTATGCAGTCCGAACATGGCCGCCAGCAGCGAGATTACGCCAATGATGGTCATGGTCAGGAAGATCGAGCGCCAGCCGTTGGCATCGGTCTGCCAGCCGCCCAAGGTGGGGCCGATGGCAGGCGCCACGCTCATGGCCATGCCCACCGTGCCCATGGCAAACCCGCGGCGAGACAGCGGGTAGATGGAGAACACGGTGATTTGCAGCACCGGCCACATCACGCCTGTGCCGGCAGCTTCGAGCACGCGCCCGACCAACACCCATACGAAGTTTGGCCCCAACCATGCCAGCACGGAGCCGATTGTGAACACCGCCATCGAGCAGATGACGATCTGGCGGGTGGAGAAGCGTCGGGTCAGAAACGCGGTCAGCGGCACCATCACGCCCATGACCAGCTGGAACACGGAGGTGAGCCACTGCCCGGTGGTTACGGAGATGTGGAATTCGGAAACGATAATCGGCAGCGCGGAACTCAGCTGCAACTGCGTGAAGTTGCCCACGAAGGTAATAAAGGTCAATATCGCGATGGAGATGAACGCCGCCCGGCTGAGTTTGCCGTCTACATATGATTCCTCGCGGCTCAGCACCCGCTGCAGTTCGCCGCGACGATTCTTGATTCCCCGAGCTCCGTTCATTCCACTCACGTGCATACTCCACTCTCGCTGATCGACCGCAACAACGCATCAGGCAGTCTCTCAAAGCAACCCCAACACGCTACACCCAGGGGTAGTCCGTCGAGATGCAATGCCGAGATGACTGGCCGCCCGGTTGCAGAGCAAATTAGTCCCGTTATTCGAGACGTCAAAATGAACGTAGTTACTATCCGATCACGTTCGCTATGTGGTTTTCCAACACCCCCCCCCCTAGCGGTTAGGGGTGTGATGTCTGTACCATGTTGAAGGGGTAACCCCGTATACACCCGTACACAGGGGAATCCAGAGAAGTGAGAGCCGCGAGACCTGCAGTATACGGTCGAAAAGGAAGGACTGGTGTCTGAGGTGTCGTATCTGAGCAGTAACGGTCAGCCGTCTACACGCAGCAGACAGGCCAATAGCGGTGACCGGACCACCGCTCAGCTCAGAGATATCCGCCAAAAGCAGCTCAGCCACGTGCTGTACTGGCGATTCTTCGTCAATCTCGCCCTCATGCTTATCGACGCCGCCATGTACATCATCGCCGGAGCTACGGTGCTCAATCTGCGCCATGAGGCAACGCCGCTCTATTCGAGCAGATTCAATTTCACGATTGACTCCACCGTTTACCTTATTATTGTGGCCTGCTTCTGGGTGTGGTCGCTCTATGTTGCCGGCATTTATCACCGCCATGTTATGGGTGACGGTTACCAGCTCAATGTGCTGCTGGTCAAAGGCATGGTCGTGTGCTGGGTGGTGCAGTGCGCGTTCAACTACTTCTTTAATCTGGGTCTGACCCTCACGTCGCTCTGCTTGGTGGTGATTGCCGGATGGTTGCTCACCATGGTGGAACGCATTGCCAGCCGTGCATTCATTACGCGTAGTCGTCGCAAGGGCGCCTACGCTTATGGCACGGTGATCATCGGTTCCCCGCACGGCATTGGTCGCACGCTACAATTCCTCGGCCAGCGTCGGCAACTCAACTACCGCCCGGTGGCAGTATGCCCGATTCATCTCAATCCCGATACCGGATTGATTGAACAGAGCACCGACCATGAGACACTCCGTGAGGAGATGCAAAAGAACGAGGGCTGCCAGCTGCCCGTACTCGAGTACAGCGATCATAATCTTGCTGAACAGATTATTGACATGAACGCGCAGACCGTCATGGTGGCTGACGAGCTGCGTCGCTATTCGGATAATTACGATATCTTCTCCGTGCGCATGGAATCGTTCGGTCTGGAGATTGCCATGCGGGCTTCCGCCGCTGACACTTCTAACCATGAGATTCAGGTTCGATCCATCCAAGGCACCACGATTATCACGCAACGTCTTGCGCAGTACACGCCAGCCCGCCGTTTGACCAAACGCTTGTTTGATTTGGTGATTTCTTCGCTAGCGATCATCTGTTCGCTGATTATCACCATTCCGGTGGCGATCGCCATCAAAGTCACGGACGGCGGACCGGTGTTCTACAAGCAGACCCGTATGGGCCTGCGCGGCAAGCCGTTCCAGATGTACAAGTTCCGCTCGATGGTAGTGAACGCCGACGCGCTCAAGAAGGAGCTCGCAAAAGAAACCGGTCAGACCGACCGCTTCATCTTCAAGATGAAGAACGATCCACGCATCACCAAGGTGGGGCACTTCATTCGCCGCTTCTCCATTGACGAGTTGCCCCAGTTCCTCAACGTATGGATGGGCGATATGTCCGTAGTGGGGCCGCGCCCGCCGCTGCCTGAGGAATATGCCCGTTACAACCGTCTGTACGCCACCCGCATGCTGGTCAAGCCCGGCATCACCGGTCCGTGGCAAGTGTCCGGCCGCTCCGATCTGTCCGCCGAGGAAAGCGAGGCCCTTGATGTGGCTTACGTGCAGAACTGGTCGATTATGGGAGACATCGTGCTGCTGTTCCGCACGGTGGGTGCAGTGCTGAGCCATAAGGGAGCGTACTGATTCCTTCCCGTTTCGCTGTCACAGTTTTGCCGCGCCCTTGCCACACCGCCCTTGAACGTGATTACAGAAAGATAAGTCGATATATCTATGACTGATTCGAACATACCAGAAATACCTCAGCCGCCGGCACCCTCCGAGCGGTCGAAAAACGCGGATGATCGCCAAGTGATACAGCCGTATGTTGACCCCGAGGTACTTGCTGAAGACGTCCGAGCGGCAGAACGGCGTAAGCACCGCCGGCGTATGAGCCATGAACATATCAGGCGGATCAAGCGCAAAAAGCGCATTCGGATGGTGCTGATTGTAATCGGCGCACTGCTGTTGATTATTGCAGCGCTCGCGGCGTGGCTCGGCCTTTCCGCGCTCAAAGCGAAAAATGAAGTGGAAGCAGCGATTCAGGCCGCAAGCCGCATCCAATCACAAGTTCAAGCCGGCGACACCGACAAAGCGCAAGCCAGCATTGAAGCATTCTCCCAGCATATCGACGCTACGTATGCGCAGACCAAGCAGCCGGTATGGAAACTGGCCACATTGGTGCCCTATTACGGTTCTGACGTGAAGGCCGCGCGAGACATGGTGCACATTTTGGAAGACGTGTCGAACAACGCATTGCCGAAGCTTGCCAAGGCGGCACAGGCCTTGGATTTCAACAGCATCGGTATCAAAGACGGCACGATTCAGCTGGGGGATATGGCCAGCGTGACTCAGGATCTTGCCGCCGCCAATGGAGTAGTGGCGGATGCCAGCGTAGACATGGGCAAGATTGGCGATACGCATATTCCGCAGATTACCGAGGCGGTGCAGCAGGGGCGTAGCAAGTTCAAGGAGCTTGCCAGCCTGACGGATACGGCCAGTCGGCTGACGGATGTGCTGCCCAAGATGTTCGACTTGGATAGCAGTGATGGAGGTGGTAGCGGCAGAGGCCCGCGAACCTACCTGGTGCTGGCACAGAACAATGCTGAGCTGCGTGCCACGGGAGGCATTCCAACTGCGTGGGCCACGCTCACCGTCGATACAGGCAAAATCAGCATGAGTACGTTCGGCGATCCGCCTCGGAATGGTCTGTTCAGCCAGGATGAAGCCGCGAGCGTACTGACGGCGGAAGAACGCAATCTCTTCTCCACCAAGATGGCCACGGACTATCCGGACATCAATTTCACTCCCGATTTCCCGCGCGTCGCTGATATCGCGCGTCAGATCTGGCATCGAGCCGGTCATGACGGTGTGGATGGCGTCATCAGCGTGGACCCGGTGTTCCTGCAGCGGTTATTGAAGGTTGCCGGCCCCGTGACGCTCTCCGACGGCACGGTGATGAGCGGCGACAATGCCGAGCAGCGAATTCTGAACCAGATTTATATTGATACCGATACGCAGGCGGAGCAAACCGACTTCTTCACGATGGCGGCCAGTGAGATCTTCACTCATGTGCTCAAGAATGTGGACGGCAAGAATCAGCAGCTGGTGCAAACGTTCCAGAAGTCCGTATCCGACGGCCATCTGTATGTATGGAGTGCTCATGAGGGCGAGCAGCAGCGTATCTCGGGTACGACCATCGCCGGCGAATTGCAGTCGAACCCGGCTCATTCGGTTACGGGCGTGTACTTCAACGACGCCACCATGGGCAAGATGGACTGGTACCTGAAGCGTGAAGTGACCAGTACATATGACAAAACCTATCCCAGTGGCGCCAAGCAATACACCGTTCACATCAAACTGACGAATACGGCCGATGCCGCCGAGGTGAATGCCGCTCCGGATCTGTTGCGCGGCTATGACCATAACGGCAACCCCCGTACGGGGGAGATCGAAACGGTGCTGTACGTCTACGCCCCCGATGAAGGGCGCATTGTGGATTGGACCCAGGATTTCGATCAGTTCGCTGTGCACGATGGACTGACGGTGGGTGTGAAAACCGTGACATTGCGGCCGGGGGAAAGTTTCGAGACCACGGTGCATGTGCTGGCCAGTCCCGCGGCCGATGAAAATGAAATGATTTTGAGACAGACCCCCTTGGTTGATTAAAGGGGCAACCCCTATACATTAAGGTGGAACCGTGAATAAGGAAGAACGGAGCATAGCTGTGGATGAAGCTGAACAGGTGCAGGACGGTAATGGAGTCACCATTCTCGATTTATTCAATGCGGTAAGAAAGCATGTGATTACCGCAGTGGTCACGCTGGTCATTGTGATGGTGGCAATCTGCGCGTACACCTTTACCCGCACTCCGCAATACACCGCAACTTCCGAATTCTTGGCCACTTATCGCAGTTCAGCGGCTGCGTCGGGCGCATCCAGCAATGCAAGCGAGCTGAGCTCTGGCGCCAATTACATCAATAGCCAGATTCAAACGTATCCGCAGTTGGTAAAAACCGAGTCTGTATTGCAGCCGGTTATTGATGATTTGGGTCTTGACACCACGGTAAAGGAATTGGCTGAGAGCGTTACCGCTTCCAACCCGGATGGCACCATGCTGGTGGATATTTCGGTTAATGATCCAGACCCGAAGCAGGCGTCCAGCATTGCCAATTCGGTTGCCGAAAACCTGAGAAAACAGGTTACTTCCACGATTTACAGCGATGAGGGCGATAAGATCATCTCTCCCGTCAACCTAACTGTGGTGCAGCAGGCGTACGCTCCGGCTTCCCCCAGTTCACCTAACGTCAAGCTCAATTTGGCGGCAGGTCTTGCGGTCGGTGTCATTCTCGGCATCGTGGTTGCCTTTATCAAGGATTTGCTGGACACCCGTGTTCGCCGCGATTCTGATGTTACCGCTGTTATCGATGCTCCCGTACTGGGGTCGCTGAGCCGCAATGAGGCTTATGCCGGTACGTCGCCGGTGATTATCTCCCGCCCGGCCTCCCGCGAGGCAGAAGAGATTCGACGCCTGCGCACCAATGTGATGTTCGTGCTGCCCGATGAGCCGTTATCCAATGTAATTGTGGTGACTTCCACCGGCCCGTCCGAAGGCAAGACCACGCTGAGCGTGAACCTGGCGACTGCATTCGCCGAAAACGGCAGCAAGGTACTGCTGATCGACGCCGATGTGCGCAACCCCTCGGTGAGCAAGGCCCTAGGCATTGAGGGTGCAGTGGGCTTGACCCATCTGATTACCAACCGTGTATCGTCGCATGATGCGATTCAACGCTACTGGAAGCCGAACTTCCACGTGCTTCCTGCTGGAAAACAAACCATGAACCCCAGCATTCTGCTGAATTCCCGCGCTATGAAGGCACTGGTTGAGCAGGTTTCCGGAGCCTATGACTATGTGATTATCGATACCGCCCCCATGCAGGTGGCCAATGATGCCGCCGTATTCGCCAAGGAAGGGCCAGAACTGCTGCTGGTGACCGGCTTGGGAGTGACGGAAAAGAAACTGCTCCGGCAGACCGGGCACGAACTGAGCACACTGAGCATCGATCCCGTGGGCTTGGCCATGAATTACGGCGAGGCGGAGAAGCCCCAGAAGGGTGGCTATTACTACTACGGCGACGAGTCCGACGACAACGGCAAGAAGCGCCAAATCCAGCACAAAAAGAGCGAGAAAACGAAGAAGGACTGAGGCCATGAGGATCGCGTTCATCGGCCACAAACGCATTCCGTCTCGCGAAGGTGGCATTGAGATTGTTGTGGACGAACTGGCTACACGTATGGCTGCACGCGGGGAGCAGGTCGTGGTGTACAACCGCAAAGGCCACAACGTGGCCGGCGAGGAGTTCGACAACCAGTCGAGCACCAGCGACAAGCCGTATATGTACCGGGGAGTGAAGGTCATTCCCGTCACGACCATCGACGCCAAGGGACTGGCCGCCCTCACGTCCTCGTTCTTCGCCACGTTGAAGGCGATCAAGGCCCGTCCGGATGTGATTCATTACCACGCGGAGGGACCATGTGTGCCGTTGCGTCTGGCGCATTGGGCCGGCATCCGTACGGTCGCCACGATTCACGGTCTGGATTGGCAGCGTGCGAAGTGGGGCAGGTTCGCCTCCATGTATCTGAAGCTTGGTGAACGCACTGCCGCGAAATGTGCGGACGAGGTAATCGTGCTGAGCCGTGGTGTGCAGCAGTATTTCAAAGACACATACGGGCGGGAGACACGTTTCATTCCCAACGGCATTGCGCCGGTAGAATCCGTTTCTCCTGACGTGATTGCTGACAAGTGGAGTCTGGAGAAGGATTCCTACATTCTGTTCTTGGGACGCATCGTACCGGAAAAGGGCGTGCATTACCTCATCGAAGCGTTCAAGCGATTAGACACTGACAAGAAGCTCGTGATCGCGGGCGGCGCATCGGATTCCGCCGAATACTACGAGTCGATTAAGCAGGCCGCTACCGGAGATCAGCGCATTATTCTGACCGGGTTTATTGAAGGACGTGAACTCGAAGAACTGTATAGCAACGCATACATATATGTATTGCCCAGTGATTTGGAAGGTATGCCAATGAGCCTATTGGAGGCATTGGCTTACGGCTGCTGCTGCCTGACCTCCAATATCGCTGAATGTGCTGATGTGCTGTGTGATGAGTCCGGAATGATGCATGGAGTCACGTTCCGACATGGCGATGTGAACGATTTGGCCGACAAACTCGGTGAGTTGCTCGTAGACGTGGGTAAGGTACGAAAAATCAAGACCGGCGCGGCCGGCTATATCACTGGCCGCTATAGCTGGGACAAGGTTGTTCAAGCGACCCTCAAGCTCTACCGAGGAGCAGATAAATGAGGATTTTACTGGTCAACAAATATTTCTACCGCAAAGGCGGTGCTGAAACATATTTCTTCGCGCTTGCGGAGGGATTGAAAGCACTCGGCCATGAGGTTGCGTTCTTCTCCATGCAGCACCCAAACAATGAGCCGAGTTATTGGAGCAAGTATTTCGTATCCGAAAAGGACTACGTCGGCAAGATTTCCGCGTTCAAAAAAGTGAAGGAAGCGGCGACGTTGGTGTATTCCTTCGAAGCGAAGCGCAAGTTTGAGGCGCTGCTCGAAGAATTCCAGCCAGACATTATTCATATAAATAATGTGCATCGCCAGCTCACTTTGTCGATTCTGGATGCGCCTTATTTGAAGAAGCACCGTGTTCCGGTGGTGTATACAGCGCACGACTATATTCTGCTGTGCCCGGCTTACACGATGGTGGACGGTTCCGGCAAGGTTTGCGACGATTGCCTTGACTGTCACTTCTTCCATGCGGTGAAGAAAACTTGTGTGAAAGGATCGAAAGCGAAGAGTGGTCTGGCGTTCCTTGAAGCGGAATTCCTGAAGAACCATCATTCCTACGACAAGATCGACAAAATCATCGCCCCCAGTGAATTCATGAAGCACAAGCTGGATGAGGGTGGATATGCCGGCAGAACCGTGGCCATGCAGAACTTCCTGACCACCAGCCAAATGGACATGGCGCATAAGGTAGCCAACACGAATAAGTTCAATACCGTTGAGCCGTATTTCTTGTTCTTTGGTCGACTTTCCAAAGAAAAAGGCATCCTTACATTGGTGAGGGCGTTCCTGCGGGCTGCAGGCTTGATGAATAGTGGGGTTGCAGGCAGCAAACTCCTCCCAGCCAATTGGACCTTGCATATCGTCGGCGATGGTCCTGAGCGCCAGGCTATCGAAAATCTCATCAAATCAGCCGGCCCTGAAGCTGAACGCCGTATCAAACTCCTTGGCTACAAGACCGGAGAGGATCTTCAGCGCGAGGTTGGCAATGCTCGCTTCAGCGTGCTGTGCTCCGAATGGCGGGAGAACATGCCTTATTCAGGTTTGGAATCCCTGGCAGCGCAGACTCCAATAATCGGCGCGAATATCGGAGGAATTCCCGAGCTTGTGGTGGAAGGGAAAACCGGATTCAGGTTTGAATCCGGGCAGTTAGATGATTTGGCAAACCATCTATTGCAAGCGTCAGCACTCAATGGTGATGAATATGCAGTCATGCAACAGGAATGCGGCGACTATATCAATCGCAGAGCTCAACAAAGCCTTTATATCCGTTCTCTTGGGGAACTATACATGCGCTGTTTGCAGATTCCAACCCAGCAAAGGGATGTCGAGGAGGAGAAATGAAGAACACAATTGATTTGCATAATGCCGCTGTACTGGTCACTGGCGCTGCGGGATTCATCGGCTCGAATCTTGCAAAGCAACTGCTTGATTCTATTGAAGGGATTCATGTTATCGGTTTCGATAATGTAAATGATTATTACGATGTGCGTCTTAAGGAATATCGCCTTAACCAGCTCTCTCATTATGAAGGGTTCACTTTCATCAAAGCTGATTTGGCAGATAAAGACGCAGTAAATGATGTATTCGAGCAATACCGACCTACCGTTGTGGTGAATCTTGCCGCTCAAGCTGGTGTGCGATATTCCATCACGCATCCTGATGCTTATATTCAGTCGAATCTGATTGGTTTTTATAACATTCTTGAGGCTTGTCGCCATCATCCGGTGGATCATCTTGTGTATGCATCTAGCTCCTCCGTATATGGGTCCAATAAGAAGGTTCCATATTCCACGGATGACAAGGTAGATAATCCAGTGAGCCTATACGCTGCTACGAAAAAGTCTGATGAGCTGTTGGCACATGCCTACTCAAAGCTGTATGACATTCCTTCTACGGGCCTGCGTTTCTTTACCGTGTATGGACCTGCCGGACGCCCTGATATGGCGTATTTCGGTTTCACCAATAAGCTTCGCGCAGGAGAAACAATCAAGATTTTCAACTATGGCAATTGCCGACGTGACTTTACCTATGTTGATGACATTGTTGAGGGCATTCTGCGCGTGATGCAAGGTGCGCCTTCGAAGCAGACAGGAGAAGATGGTCTGCCGGTTCCGCCTTATGCGGTGTACAACATTGGTAACGGGCATCCGGAAAACCTGCTCGAATTCGTCACTATTCTGCAGGAGGAGCTTCTA
>ERZ833782.603-NODE-603-length-41425-cov-3.509814_pt1 | contig 41425 bp, 46 predicted proteins | sample MGYA00519577_ERZ833782 | MGnify/ENA primary metagenome ERZ833782 (study PRJEB31850, sample SAMEA3708745) | human gut metagenome | biome: human gut; feature: human-associated habitat; material: faeces | place: China | collected 2014 ...
GTAGCCGATTTGGAATGGATTTTTGCATGTAACTGTGAAGGTACTGAACAGTTACAAATATAGAATTATTTCTTAGATCTGTGTATATTTAAATACTGGCAAGTAAGAAAAGCAGAAGAACATCCACATTGAATGTTTTTCTGCTTTTTCTGATATCTGTGCCGCCTGGTTGAAATCAATAATCTTACAGCGTCTTCGCCCTGTCCGCGATCGCCTCATGGAAATTAATGACCCGGTGGTCATATGTCTCGTTCATAAGCGGGGAGGAGATCATGAAATCTGCCGTTGCCTTATTGTTTGCGATCGGGATGTCGTAGACCTGGGCGATACGAAGAAGCGCCTTCACGTCCGGATCGTGGGGCTGGGCAGTCAGGGGATCGGAGAAGAAAACAACGAAGTCGATGCGCCCCTCCACGATCTTCGCGCCGATCTGCTGGTCACCGCCGAGAGGACCGCTGTTATAGCCCTTTACCGGGAGACCGGTGGCTTCGGTGATCATTCTCGCGGTAGTTCCTGTGCCGCACAGGAAATGTCCCTTTAAGATCTCTTTATTTGCCTCGCACCATTCGATCATCTCATGCTTCTTACTGTCATGGGCGATCAGAGCGATGTTTTTCTGTTTACCGATGGTCAGTGTCAGAAAATCCATAGAAATTCCTCCTTTTTGACAGGTGTTGTCTCGAAAAGACCTGCATATTGCGAATGCGAATGGATGAAATAAAAGATAATATGCAGATAATTTGCTGCCACAAGGTGATAATGCCATAAAACGGGAATTGTGTCAAGAAATGCGGGCAATGTTTCGAAATAAATTCACAGATATAAACGGAAAATTAATAAGGAAGGTTAAAAGTTACTGTACACGGGTAGGAATTTTCTGAACTGAAAATTCCGTACAGTACAGTGGTGGTAGTGGATTTTGCCGATTTGGAATGCGAAGCATCGGCAAAATCAGTTACTGTTTGCGCAAGGCGTAAACAGTAACGGTTAAAACATGGATCCATCCCGGCGGACTGCCCGCCACTTGACAAATATTACGGATTGTGCTACCATCGTCAATGTGTAAAACGCAATGACAGAGACAGTACAAGGAAATTCCGGTATGACAGAGAGAAGGTTCACCGGCTGAAAGACCTTCCGAAGGAAACTTTTGTAAATTCACTCTTGAGCAGCCTGTGCGAAAGAAATTCCGGTAGTGCAGGACGGGAAGTCCCGTTACAGACGTTAGAGTGCCGCATATAAATCATGCGGAATCTGGGTGGTACCACGGAGAGTCAGCTTCGTCCCATAGCGCGGGACGGGGCTTTTTTCATGTTAACAGTTCAGCCATGCGATGATTTTTCCTGAGAAAGGTGTTGCAAGCTCGCTTGCATAAGCCTTTTTCAGGAAAAATCATCATACGGGGAACGCCCCGTGCTTCTTGTTTTCGTGAAAGCGAAAACAAGAAGATATGGCCATGCAGAAAAGCCTGACCGCCGCACTGATAGATAACCAAACCATACCGAAAGAATGAGGTGGACTATGGAAGAGAAGATCAAGGCACTGAAAGAGCAGATGGAAGCAGCTCTCGGCAGTGTAGAGTCCAAGGAACAGCTTGGTGAGTTCTGGCAGAACTTCCTTGGAAAGAAAGGCAGCATTGCGGACCTGATGAAAGGTCTTGGAAGCGTTCCGAAGGAGGAGCGCCCGAACGTTGGTAAGACGATCAACGAATTTAAGAATCAGGTAGAAGCACGCTACCAGGAAATGAAAAATAAGATGGATGAGCTGGAGCTTGCAGCCCGCAACAAGAGCGAGCAGGTCGACATCACCATGCCGGCAAAGATGCGCCCGGCAGGAGGACTTCATCCGCTCACCGTCACAGAGAACGAGATGATCGATGTCTTCGCCGGAATGGGCTTCGAGATCTACGACGGCCCGGAGATCGAGGATGACGACCATAACTTTACAAGATTAAACGTTGCAAAGAACCATCCGGCAAGAGATATGCAGGATACCTTCTATGTAGCGGAAGATATCTTGCTCCGTACCCACACAAGCCCAGGACAGATCCGTGTCATGGACGCGAAGAAGCCGCCGATCAAGATGCTGGCACCGGGACGTGTATTCCGTTCCGACAGTGACGCGACCCACTCCCCGATGTTCCATCAGATGGAAGGTCTTGTTGTGGATAAGAAGATCACACTCTGCGACCTTCAGGGTATGCTGGACAAGTTCGTACAGGCGATCTTCGGAAGCGAAGTTAAGACACGTCTCCGTCCGAGCTATTTCCCGTTCACGGAGCCGAGCGTTGAGGTCGATGTAAGCTGCTTCGAGTGCGGAGGAAAAGGCTGCCCGCTCTGCAAACACACCGGCTGGATCGAGGTCCTCGGCGGCGGTATCGTACACCACAAGGTGCTTGAAAACTGCGGCATCGACCCGAATGAGTATTCCGGTCTCGCCTTCGGTATCGGTATCGAGCGTATCGCCATGTTAAAATACGGTATCAACAACATCAACCTGCTTTATGAGAATGATCTTCGTTTCCTGAAGCAGTTCAAAGGCTAATAGGGGAGGGAGAAGATCATGAAAGTACCATTTAGTTGGCTGAAAGAATATGTTGACATTGACGTGACAGCCCAGGAGTTAGAGGATAAGCTTTTCGGCTGCGGATTCGAGGTAGAGGAACTGATCGATCTCTCCGCTGAGATCGACCGTGTCGTTGTCGGTGTTGTAAAAGAATGTACCCCGGTGGAGGGAACGCATCTTTGCACATGTAAAGTAGACTGCGGCGAGTATGGAAACGATATCCAGATCGTCACAGGCGCCCCGAATGTGTATGCAGGAATGCACACACCGGCAGCCCTCGACAATTCCACACTTCCGGGCGGCATCAGGATCAAGGCAAAACCGATGCGCGGCATCGAGTCCAACGGTATGCTCTGCTCCGGTGAAGAGCTGGGCTTAAACGAGGACCTGTATCCAGGTTCTGAGGTCTACGGTCTCTTAGACCTTCCGAAGGACACCGTCCCGGGAACAGATATCGAGAAAGTCGTTGGCTTAGACGACTATATCTTCGACATCTCTGTAACGGCGAACCGTGCGGACTGCCAGTCTGTTTTAGGAATCGCGAGAGAGGTTGCCGCAGTCTTAGACAAACCGCTTAAAATGCCGGCTCTCGACTACAAAGAGAGCGGTTATAAATATGAAAACCTTGACATCAAAGTAGAGGCACAGGATCTCTGCCCGCGCTACTTAGGTCATGGTGTCAGAAACATCACTCCGGGCCAGTCCCCGAGATGGATGCGCCGCCAGTTAGCACTCTGCGGCTTAAGGAGCATCAGCAATGTGGTCGATATCACAAACTACGTGATGCTTGAGATCGGACAGCCGATGCATGCCTTCGATATGAGCACCTTAGAGAGCAGCCAGATCATCGTCCGCCGCGCGGAGAACGGCGAGATGATCCAGACCCTGGACGGAAAAGAGTTCAAGTTAAACGAGAACAATCTCGTGATCTGCGATGGCAGCAAACCGGTAGCCCTTGCGGGTATTATGGGCGGCATGAACAGTGAGATCACAGAGAACACCACGCAGCTTCTCTTTGAGTCGGCAAAATTCATGCGTGACAACATCCGTAAGACAGCGAGAAGCCTCGGACAGAACACCGATGCGTCCAGCCACTACGAGAAAGGTATCGCTGAGTATACCGTAGAGATCGGTATGGCACGTGCCCTTCACCTGATCGAAGAACTCGGTTGCGGCGAGATCACAGCCAGCGCATTCGATGTGAGCGCAGGCGCACCGAGAGAAGGTAAGAAATTTACCGCGACATTGAGTGGCATCAACAAGATCCTCGGTATCGAGGTTCCGGCAGAGAATGTTCTTGACATTCTCCGCAGACTCTGCTTCGAGGTAGAGCGCGACGGTGATGTTCTTACTGTGACAGCACCGCGCTACCGTGAGGATATCGAGGTTGGTGAGCCGGATCTCGCGGAGGAAGTGATCCGTGAATACGGTTACGAGCACATCGTTCCGACCTTCTTAAAGGATTCCGCAGTTACAAACGGTGGATTAAACCCGGCACAGAAGAGAAGAACAAAATTAAAACAGGTGATGGTATCCCAGGGCTATTTCGAGGTATCCACTCTGGCATTCTACTCCGACGCTGACCTTGACGCGCTTCATATCGCTGAGGACGCGAAGGAGCGCAACGTGATCCGCCTGTTAAACCCGATCACCACAAACCTTTCCATCATGAGAACAACCCTGGCTCCGTCCATGCTGAATACAGTTGTTGAGAACGTGAAGAAGGGCAACACGGCAGGACGTTTCTTTGAGTACGCGAACGTGTACTATCCGAAGGCACTTCCGCTTACAGAACTTCCGAATGAGATTCCGCATGTGGGATTCGCGGCATTCGGCGAGGAAGAAGACTTCTTTACCGTCAAAGGAACCATGGAAGAGCTTGCAGCTTCCTTCGGCGTAAGCTTCGACTACGAGAGAGCAGAGGATGTTCCGTATCTTCATCCGGGAATCTCCGCATACATTCTCTGTGATGGCGAGCGTGTCGGTTCCTTCGGTAAGCTTGCAAACAGCGTTGCGGGTGAGTTAAAGCTCCCGAAAGACAGCAAGGCAAACAACCAGATCTATCTCGGTGAGATCGACTTCGCGGCACTTGCTTCCCATATGCCGGAAGGTCTGCGCTACAAACCGATCTCCGAGTATGACACGGTTACCCGTGACCTGGCTATGGTCGTTGACGAGGATGTAAGCTGCGGCAGCCTGATCAATGAGATCAGGAAGGCATGCAAGCAGGTCGGTGACGCAGAGCTCTTCGATATTTACCGCGGCGAGCAGCTCGGAAAGGGTAAGAAGAGCATGGCATTTAAGATCACCTTTGTCCCGGAGGACAAGGCACTTGATCCGAAGGATATCGAGAGATTCGTAAAGAAGATCCTCGGAAACCTGAAGTTCCGTCTTGGAGCTGATATCCGGTAGGATCAATGGAATATTGATCAAATGTTTGAAAAAACGGTCATCTGATGCAGGCATGAACCTGCACCGGATGACTGCTTTTTTCGCTTAAACAAAAAGGCTGGAAGATAAAAATCAGACGTTCGCCAGAAAAATTACAAAAGAACGTTTCCCTATGGTACAATACAAAAGAACATGTCTGTTCAAAAAATTGGCAGTCAGATATGACCGAATCCTTGCAGAGGTGACAAATTATGCATACAAAACGTTTAGGGGATATGCTTCTTGAGGCTGGGCTGATCACGGAGGAGCAGCTCGGCGAGGCATTAAAATATCAGGCACAGGAAAAAGAACGACTGGGAACGACTCTGGTCAAACATAACTATATAACGGAAAAACAGCTGATCGATACACTGCGGATCCAGCTTGGCATCGAATATATCGATCTCTCGAAGGTGGATATCACGCCGGAAATGTCCAGATATGTACCAAAGAACCTGGCGAAAATATTATCCAGACAGCCCCGTACTACGACGAGGATGGAAACGTAGGAAAGATCCAGGGACAGAACCCATTCGGCCCTCGAAAATAGGACTACAAAGGATCCTTAGCAAAAAGATAAAGGAGTATCAATATGCTGCACATCAGCCCGGAAATTACAATATACATCCTAACGATCACATTCATCCTGGGCTGCTGTCTCGGAAGCTTTGCGGACTGCGCAGCGGGACGGCTTCTTTCCGGAGAGTCAGTGGTTGCCGGGCGGTCCCACTGTGACCACTGCGGGCATGTCCTGGGAGTGCTGGACTTGATCCCGCTGTTTTCCTGGCTCCTTTTAAAAGGACACTGCCGCTACTGCAGGGCAAAGATACCGGCAGAAGCCTTTTTTGTGGAACTGGTATCGGGAATTGCCTGTTGTATGATCGTGTATCGCTATGACATGTCTGTGATGAGTCTCAGGGGAATTCTTCTGACAGTAGTCCTTATGATCCTCAGCCTGACCGATCTTCATGGATTGATCATCCCCGACCGCCTGCAGATTGCGGGCTGTGTGATATTTTTAGCGACCGCCCTGTTTCTCCCGGACCCGATCCAGAGAATCTTTGGAGGTCTCTTCCTTGGATTGATCCTCGGCGGGGGGATGCTTCTCGTATCTCTGGTCTTTGACAAGCTCACAGGGAAGGAAAGCCTTGGCGGGGGCGATATCAAATTGTTTTTTATGACAGGACTTTACCTGAGCTCGGCCTGGGAGATCCTGTTTTACCTGATCTTAAGCTGTCTCTTCGGTCTGGTGTTCGCGTCTTTCCGGAAAGAAAAACGTGTTCCTTTTGGCCCTGCGATCGCGGCGGCCTGTTTTATAATGATATTATACGGAGAAAAATTGACCGGCTGGTATACTGGCCTGTTCTGAAATGGAGAACTTCAAGATGAAAAATTGTTTGGGAATTGAGATTGGAAATTACCGGATCAAGATCGCGTATATGGAAAAAGGCGTGCTGAAGGAGTGTATTTCAGAACGGATCGAAGAAGGAGCGAAACCGGATGCCAGACTCTGCGCGGAGACGATCCGGGATCTTCTGGCTCAAAAAATGATCCGTTGCAATGCCGGGTGTTCGTAAAACAGTTAAACCAAAAACTAAACTATTTTACGGTATCTGTCAAACGGGGGTGGTAAGAAACAACGAAAAACGAGTGATGCCAGGTTGAAAGACCGAGCATCACTCATTTTTTATCTCAATACATTTTTTGATATTGTAAATCTGGCGGCAGTGCCGGGAGAGGAGTCCATGTCTAATATCTTATCTTCCGGAAACGAAAATAATGCGGATAAAACGTTCAGTTTCAGCGCAGACTTATCGTGGAGCTCCTACCCATATAAGATATGGACGAAAAACGGGGAAGACCAGACCGTCTATTACGGCGACTGGATCGACTGGAAAAAGCTCCAGTGATCCGTAAAAAACTTCTGAAGCAGGCAGGCATTCTTCTGCCTGCCTGCTTCGTACCGTCCCCATGCGCTTTCGAGCGCGGCAGACAGTAAGTCCGTAGTTACTGTACACGGGCAATGTCAGTAACTGCCCGCATGCTGCCTGAGATTTCAGCGCCGCAAGCTGGAGATTGACAGCCCTGAGTTTTTATGTTATGATGACTTTATCTGTGGACAGGAGGTGTAGTCGGTGATTAGAATTATTCTGACGATCGTATTCGTTATCTTATGTATCGCAATGACAGTGATCGTGTTAATGCAGGAAGGAAAGACTTCCGGACTTGGCGCGATCAGTGGTGTAGCTGAGAGCTACTGGGGAAAAAATAAAGGCCGTTCTATGGAAGGCAACCTTGAAAAGTTTACAAAAATTGCGGCAATCCTGATTTTTGTACTTGCCCTGGTATTAAATTTAAAGGTAATTTAATTCTAAGATGACGAACACTCTTGCAGCGATAACTTCCGTGCAGGAGTGTTTTTTGTTTAACAGGAAATTTCGATGAAGATTCCGGGTGACAAAAAGGCACGCTCTTTATTATTTATAATATGGTCTGCAGAACCTTATTAATTTGATCATTTGCGGCTGCACGGTGTGAATACTGCGCTGGGAACTTTTAGATTGTTTGGATTTTACCGGATATTATTTAAGGAGAAAAATGGAAGAAAGGTTAATGGAAGAGCGGAAAAATATGCTGCTGGACCTGATGAAGGACCCGACATATGTTCCGATGAAATTAAAAGAGCTGGCGATGCTTCTTGGTGTCACAAAGGAGCAGCGCGGCGAGCTGGAAGAAGTTTTAAATGAGTTGGTGGCGTCTGGAAAGGTTGGAATCTCGAAAAAGGGAAAATATGCGAGATCCGAGGTCTTCGCCCAGACGGGAGTTTTTGCGGCTCATCACCGGGGCTTCGGCTTTGTGACTATCGAGGGCAGGGAGGATGATCTCTTTATCCCGCCGGATGATACCGGGGATGCCATGGACGGGGATACGGTCCAGGTCGTCATCAATGAGAACGGAAGAGGCGGCCGGACGGAGGCGAGAGTCTTAAAGGTATTGAAGCATGCCAACGAGACCCTGATCGGAACCTTCGAGAAAAACAAGAATTTCGGTTTCGTGATCCCGGACAACCCGCGGATCACCATGGATATCTTTATCCCCCAGGGAAAGGAAAATGGCGCGGTATCCGGGCACAAAGTTGTGGTAAAGCTGGATACTTACGCGGCGAAAAATAAAAATCCGGAAGGCCATGTAAAGGAAATTCTGGGTCATATCAATGATCCGGGAGTGGATATCCTGTCCATCGTCCGGGCCTACGGGTTGCCGGAGGAGTTCCCGGAAGAGGTGATGGAGGAGGTCTCCCATGTTCCGGAGGCGCTCTCGCCGGAATATGTGGAGGAGGAGATCGAGAAGAACGGAAGAGTGGACCTTCGAAATGTGCCGATGGTGACCATCGACGGAGAGGATGCGAAGGATCTGGACGATGCAGTCAGTGTGTCGAAGGAGACGATAAACGGGGAGACGATCTACCATCTCGGCGTTCACATCGCGGATGTGAGCCATTATGTAAAGGAGAAGAGTCTTCTCGATGAGGAGGCGTACAAGCGGGGAACCAGCGTGTACCTTGTGGACCGCGTGATCCCGATGCTGCCCCACAGACTTTCCAACGGAATCTGTTCCCTGAATGCAGGATGTGACAGGCTGGCGATGAGCTGTCTTATGGATATCGATGAAAAGGGTATTATTGTGGGGCATAAGATCTGCGAGTCTGTGGTGAACATTGACCGGAGAATGACTTACACGGCGGTGAATGCGATCCTGGAAGCGAAGAATGGAAAGAATAGCGGGGAGGACGCTGAGTTAGAAGAGACAAATGGACGGAACCAGGACGAGCGTTTTGAGAATGATAAACAGAAAAAATCGAAACGGAGTCTGAAAAATGTACAGGCAGATAATCTCGAGAAAAAGAAAGACGCAGCGAAAGAGAAAGCTGAATTCGCGAAAAAGTGCCTGGAAGAGTACGAGGATTTCGTCCCGATGTTCCTGCTTCTGGACGAGACCGCTCGCGTCTTAAGAGAAAAGCGCATGGCGAGAGGTGCTGTGGACTTCGATTTCCCGGAGTGCAAGATCATCCTGGACGCAAAGGGACGCCCGGTGGAGATCAAGCCATACGAGCGGAACGCGGCGACGATGCTGATCGAGGACTGCATGCTGGCGGCCAACGAGACGGTTGCGGAAGATTACTACTGGCAGCAGGCGCCGTTCCTGTACCGCAGCCATGAGAAGCCGGATGGGGAGAAGATCAAGCGCTTCGGAATCCTGATCAACAATTTCGGTTACTCGATCCGTCTCCAGAACGGAGAGCTTCACCCGAAGGAGATGCAGAAGCTTCTTGCAAAGGTGGCCGGATCCCCAGAGGAGGCGCTTCTCGCGAGACTGGCGCTCCGATCCATGAAACAGGCGAAGTACACGACGGACTGCATGGGACATTTCGGTCTTGCGGCGAACTATTATACCCACTTTACTTCACCGATCCGCAGATACCCGGATCTTCAGATCCACCGGATCATCAAGGAGAACCTTCACGGTGAGCTCACGAAGAAGCGCGTGGCCCACTACGAGAAGATCCTGCCGGAGGTTGCGGTCTGGACATCATCCAGGGAACGCCTTGCGGACGAGGCGGAGCGGGAGACCGACAAGGCGAAGAAGGTCCAGTTCATGGAACACCATATCGGCGAGGAATTCACCGGTGTGATCTCTGGAATCAGCAACTACGGTTTCTATGTGGAACTCCCGAACACTGTGGAAGGCATGGTACGCCTTGCGAACCTGGATGGCGATTACTATGTGTTCGATGAGGAACACTATGAGTTAGTGGGAGAGCGGACGAGAAAGAAATATAAGCTGGGACAGACGGTGAAGATCCAGGTGGTCTCTGTGGACAGGTATTTGAAGACCATTGATTTTCTGCCGGTAAGAAAATTTGATTAGGCGAAATGATTCGGACACGACGGATTGGCGGCGAAAATTTCCCGGAAAACATTGCTTTGCGGTGAAATGGTATTATAATATAGAGATAAGTTCCGGTCGGATGAGTTCCCGGCCGGAACAGAAAAGAGGATAGGATTATGGCAAAGAGCAGCGGCTTTAAGCTGATCGCGAACAATAAAAAAGCGTATTTCGACTTCTTTATCGACGATAAGTTCGAGTGCGGTATTGCCCTTGCGGGAACGGAAGTAAAGTCTATGCGTATGGGCAAGTGCAGCATCAAGGAATCCTTCGTGCGGATCACAAACGACGAGGTTATGATCTACGGCATGCACATCAGCCCGTATGAGAAGGGAAATATCTTCAACAAGGACCCGCTCCGCGAGAGAAAACTCCTGATGCACCGCTACGAGATCAACAAATTAAAGGGAAAGATCCAGGAAAAAGGTTATACCTTAGTGCCGCTCCAGGTATACTTTAAGGGAAGTCTCGTAAAAGTGGAGATTGGTCTCGCAAGAGGTAAGAAGCTCTACGATAAGCGTGCTGATATCGCGAAGAAGGATCAGAGAAGAGAGCTGGAGAAGGAATTCAAGGTGAAAAACCTGTACTAGAGCGGATCTATACTGCGGACCCTTGACAATTTGGGCGAGTGATGGTAAGATTTGTGTTACGCGAGAACAGTACCAGTATAGAATTCGGGGTCGCCTGGATTTTGAACACTGTCAAAAGCGAACGCATCGGAAGAATGTCTGCAACCCATTGCGGATCGGGCGATGCGATAAACTCCGAAGAGAGTGCCAGTAAGGGCTTGTACTGGTTTCGACGGGGGCTTTGAAGCTGGTGAAGCTATCCGCATGCAATGCGTTAAATGGCAAACCTAAATATAAACGCTAACGACGAATTAGCATACGCAGCCTAATTTAGGCAGCTGTCGGCCTTAGAATACCTGCATTTTAAGTAACCGGCATCATTTAAAGCAGGAAACGACACGTGCAAAGCTTTGCGCACGCGGGCGTATGATGAAGCTACCAAACGGATCAGGATGTCTGCTTTCGGGTTCGGGCGGGAATTCTAAATAACAGACTATGATAGTAGAAGAACAGGGGATAGGTTTTCGGACAGGGGTTCGATTCCCCTCAGGTCCACTATAAGGGAAGTCTTGAAAAGTCAGGACTTCCCTTATTTTATGTCTGTTTGTATGTTTTTTGCAAAATGCTATCCTTGCGGATAAAAGTTTGAAAGTGCATATCAATGGGGAAAGTATCACACGAAATATTACATAAAAAGCTATTTATACTGGAAAGAGAACAGCACAGATTGACAAAATTATTTTCATGCTTTACACTTTAAATTACAGAACACTTCCCGGAACTAAGAACTGCCGGGAGAAATATGAAACGAAAGTAAAGGAGAACTCTAATGAAAAAACGGGGCGACTATTTAAAGAAAGCATATTATCACTTAATGAAGATCGAGCAGAAGAAAAACAAGATCCTTCAGGTGGAGAACTATGGCGAGATCAACGCGGAGTTAAACCGCAAGTTCGCGAAGGGCGAGTATTTCGATTCCAGCGAAGTTTATGTTGAGGACGGTTACCTCTGCGTGGGCGAAGGTTTCTTCCGCCTTTCCGGAAAAGAGCAGGACGCTCTGATTGAGTATCTCTGCCCGGAAGAGGACAGCACTGAAGAATAAATGAAGATAAAAAAGAATGTGCCTTCCTGTTAAACAAAAAAGATACCGGTATGAGCTGTGCGTTTCGCGGTCATACCGGTATCTTTTTATATGAGCACGGCATAGAAAAAATAGTCAGCCTCTGCACTGCGCGGACGTGCGAATTCTTATAAAATGCAAGTCAGACTTTTGATAAATGTGTCTTTCTCTGCAATCTCAGCCACATTTGCGAGGAACTCAGCGATACCGCTGGTGGTCTCCTCGTCAGCCTCATAAAAAACAGCCCATGTGTAGAATACGCATTTTAAATGCTCCATCTCGTCTTCGCCGGCCTTTGCCAGAGCGATCATCTTATCAATGAATTCTTTTTCAGAAACTCCAGTGGTTGGAAATTCTGCTGGTGTAAAATCCATAGCTGCAAACTCCTTTCCTGTGATCCGGACTTGGATCGTAGTGCGTGATGATTCGGGATCCTCACGATCACTTAAGTGTTTTCATATCCGAGCTTCAGGGTGACCAGAGAATCATCATCCAGAACCTCGCCCTTTTTGTAGATATAATCGCGGATCAGCACTTTCAGCTTTTCGTCAACGGCAGAACTCGAATAGATCGTGTCCGGAACCGACTTTACGAATTCCTTGAGATCTGTTCCGGCAGTTCCCTCCGGACACGGAAGCGAAGCCTGACGGCACGCCATGCCGACTGCGCAGGATAATTCCATATGGTTGATCAGTCTCGCCGGTGTCTCAAAATTTTTGATCTTAATTTTCACGGACATCGGGACAAGCGTATGTACCATCGGACGGATCTCCTTTCTGTCCCTCGCGTTCACGGACCATCTTCCAGATCAGGTCGTGCATCCACTGGACGGTCTCCTGAAGCTTTGAATTTTCGTCCTTTAAACGGGCAATTTCGGCTTCCAGTTCCTGGATTTTTGCATCTTTTTCTTCGGACATGGTAAAAACCTCCCTGAAAACTGTATGAGAACAGAACAAGTATAACATCAGAATGGAAACATGTCCAGTGGAGGAGCGGGCAAAACAGGCGGAAAAAGAATGATTGATTCAAGTGTGACTTTGAGATATAATAAATTTTGGTAACTGTTCAGTACCTTCACAGTTACATGCAAAAATCCATTCCAAATCGGCTACGCCGATGGGATTTTTGCCTTTTAGCCTAGGTTTTCTTACGGTCAGCGCAGCAAGTGCGCAGACCTACTGAACAGTTACAAATTTTGTTTCTATTTCTGCGAGAAAATACATAAAAAGAGGAACATGAAATATGAGTTCAGTTTTACTAAAAGCGGGCTGCTTTTTCCTGATCATCCTGATGGGATATGGTCTGAAAAAAATTGGTCTTTTAAGCCAGTCGGATCTTCCGGTCTTCTCGAAGCTCGTCACGAAGATCACGCTCCCGGCGGCGATCATCCATAACTTCAGCCAGGCGACCATGGATGTCTCCATGCTGGTGATCGTGCTGATTGGTTTCCTGTGCAGCGGTGCGTATGCGGTGATCGGATACGGACTTTTTGCGAAAGGGACGAGGGATCAGAAGGCGTTTGGCCTCGTAAATGCGTCGGGATACAATATCGGCTGCTTTACGATGCCTTTCGTCCAGGGATTCTTAGGAGCGCCGGGCGTGGCCTGTACCAGCCTTTTTGATACGGGAAACGCGGTGGTCTGTACTGGTGGTTCCTACGCGGTGGCTGTGTCAGTGGCAGGAAAAGGCGGTGCCGGAGATAAGCATCAGATCCGCAGGATCGTGATCCAGCTCTTAAAATCCATCCCGTTTGACTGCTATGTAATTATGACAGCACTGACGATGGCGGGACTCCGTATTCCGGTCTTCATGGACCAGGTAGCTGAGACTGTGGGGAACGCCAACACCTTCCTCTCCATGACTATGATCGGCCTCGGACTGGAGTTACATATGACAAGAGAGCAGACGGGCAGTGTCGCAAAAATCCTGGGAACAAGATTTGCGGTTTCCGCAGTCCTGGCAGTTCTGTTTTACCGGTTTTTGCCGTTCTCCCTGGAGATCCGCAGAACCCTGGCGATCCTGATGTTCGGCCCGGTATCGGCCCTTGGCGTTCCGTACACCTCCATGCTTGAGGGAGATGTGAACCTTGCCAGCGCGGTGAACTCGGCATCAATCATTCTCGGAATCGTGAGCCTGACAGCGGCGATCATCATCTTCTAAGAAATTTATAGTCGTGCATAGGGCGGTATCAGATATACCGCGGAGGCTCTGCATAGCTGTATCACACAAAATAAGGAGGAACACAATGGAATTACGGAACGAAAAGGACGCGCGGTTTATCATCCGGCATCATGTGACGGAAGAAAAGCTGCTTCATCTGGAAAAGGGAGTCCGGAAACTCGGTTTCCAGTCCGGCGGAAAGAGGATCATGTCGATCTTTCTTGGGCTTTTCCTGCTCTGTATGGCAGCAAAAGTCGTAATCGGAGGAACGATCGGGGACGCACTCATGATGATCGGCATTCTCTGTGCCATGGGATTCGTGTTTGGAACCTATGCCCTTTTGAAAGGCTGGCTGGACGCGAAAAAGCAGATCCATCTCCAGTTCGAGGCGGGGAGGATGGAAGATAACTATCAATGGGAATACCGCTTCTACGAGGACGGATATGAGGTCATCGGAAAGAATGAGAAATCCCGCGTGCAGTATAAAAACGTGGGACGCCTTATTGATATGTCTGGTATGTATGTGCTGGTGGAGCGCGGAAATGTGGTGCGTTACTTCATGAAAGATGACGCGGTTCAGGGAAATTCCGCGGAGCTTGCGGGATTTCTGACAGAGAAATGTCATCTTCCGATGGAACGGATCACAGTACGATAGGAGGTGCGGAATGGAACCAATATACGCAGTAAAATCTACATATGACGAAGATATGTTTTATCACCAGGTCGTGGCTTCCAAGCCGCGGATGATGCCGAAGGAGGGGGATGGGAAGAAGATCAAGTTCCAGCTTCCTGATTTCGGGCTGAAAGATACATTGATGGCGCTTCTTGTGGGCGCAGCTGTTTACATGGCATTCGGACAGCTTGAGCAGTCCACGAGGATCCTGCAGGCGGTGCTCTGCGGACTTGTGGCGGCTGTGGTGCTGCGGCGAATGAATGAGAGACAAAACGGGGAGACTTCCGGGAAGAAGGCGAATTCCGTATCGGCTGATAAAAATCAGGCCCTGCAGCTTCTGGAGAGTTCCGGATTAAAGGGTGACCGCTGCACTATGAATTTCTACGAGGACACCTTTACGGTGGAGCGGCCGGGCATCATTACGGAGTACCAGTACGAGGGAATCGCATGGATCAAGGAGACCAGCAAGTATTACATGGTCTTTTGGAACAAATCCCTTGCGATCCCTGTGGAGAAGGCGGGATTCTACCGCGGAAAGAAGGAGACATTCGGATCTTTCCTTGAAAAACGGTGCAATAAGGTGATCGAGAAGGTAAGAAACGTATAGACGGACGGAGGACCATTTCTATATGGAAGTCCATAGTTCCGAACGGTGGAGCTGTGTAAAATTAAATGGAGAGGATCTTTTGGGGATGAAAATAAAAAAAGAAGAGAAAATGCAGATCGAAAAGCTGCCGACATTGAAGTTAAAATATACGCTGGTCGTGCCGTTCATGGGAATCGTGGATGCGCTGACTATGGGGAGCTTCTTTATGAATCCGGCGGCAGATGGAAAACTGCTCATCAAGGCGTTCTATGTGATCTGCGGAATTGCGGGGATTTTATTTGCACTGTGGGGACTTTTGTGGAAGACTACGATTGACGGCAAGACGATCAAGGTAAACCCGGTAATAGGAAAGAAAAAGGTGGTCCCGTTTTCAGATTTGAAAAAAGCGGTTGTTTATAAGAAGAAAAAGACGGGATCTATCGTGAGTTATGAGCTGATCGATAAGAATAACCAGTCCATCGTTACGATCTATCCGCTTATGAAGGACAGCAGTACATTGATGGAGAGATTGAAACGCCTGAAATATCCGGTGGAGGAAGCGTAAGGCAAAAATCCCATCAGGGAAGCTGAACTGGAATGGATTTTTGCGCGTAACTATGAAGGTACTGAATAATTATGCTGGTTTTAGGAAAAATCCTGGGAGAGTGAATACTTCGGGATCTTTCTGCGCATAATGACCTCTGATGAAACAGGAAAAGGAGGCCATTTTATGACGAAACTGGATTGTACCGTGACGACATGTATCCATAACGCGGAGAAGTGCTGCTGCAAGAGCGGCATCCTCGTGGAGGGAGCACAGGCGAAGAACTGCTGTGATACCTGCTGCGGAAGCTTTGAGGAGAACAGGGGCGGACTTTTTAAGAATCTTTTTAAGACGCCGGAATCAAAGCTTGAGGTGGAATGTGATGTGGCGAACTGTCTCTATAATGATGACCATCAGTGCAGGGCAGAGCGGATCACGATCGCGGGGGACGGCGCCATGGCTGTCGGTCAGACGGAATGTGCAAGCTTTAGGGAGAAGTAGGAATAGAGAAGGGACTGGCTGCGGAGAAAGCTGATGATAGCAAACTGACCGTCGCCGGTTCCTTTTTACTTAGCAGAAAAGTCGTTGTTTTGTCTGAAAGAAAGGCATTGTGGATTTTTGATATGCGTCTGTGAGAAGACAGATCCAAGGGAGAAGTATGAAAGGGCTGTGGAAAATACCGGGCAGAATCGTGGAGGGCTTGAGCCGAAAAAGTATTGGAAATACCGGGAAAAGTGATTGACAAAACGGAAACGATATAGTAGAATAACATAAGTTGTGAGAGCAACTGACAGGAAAGCAGGTATCCGCCTCACCCTGGCACGAGTAAGTGACCCGGGTTCATAGACATCGGTTTTTATCATGCAGCAGCATGCCAAACCAATGCAGTTACGAGCGGATAGTTACCTATCTGCTTTTTCTTTTCTATCGACATATGTAGAGTATGAGAGTTGGAGGTGTACGGCTATTAGCGAGTTAATGATTAACGAGCAGATCCGAGATAAGGAAGTTCGTTTAATTGGAGAAAATGGTGAGCAGCTTGGAATCATGTCTGCAAAAGACGCTTACAAAATGGCGAGAGATGCAGAACTGGATCTTGTAAAGATTGCTCCGGCAGCGAAGCCGCCGGTATGTAAGATCATTGATTACGGTAAATACAAGTATGAGATGATCCGTAAGGAGAAGGAAGCAAAAAAGAAGCAGAAAACGATCGAGGTGAAAGAAGTGCGTCTTTCCCCGAATATCGATACAAACGATCTTAACACAAAGATCGGATCTGCGAGAAAGTTCATCGAAAAAGGCAACAAGGTAAAAGTAACGCTTCGCTTCCGCGGTCGTGAGATGGCTCATATGAACCAGACAAAGTATATTCTGGATGATTTCGCTGAGAAACTTTCCGATATCGCTGTTGTCGATAAGCCTTCCAAGGTGGAGGGAAGAAGCCTGGTAATGTTTTTAACTGCAAAACGATAAGGGAACAATTTTAAGGAGGAAACAACAATGCCTAAAATGAAAACAAGCAGAGCAGCTGCAAAACGTTTCAAAAAGACCGGAACTGGTCAGTTAGTGAGAAATAAAGCTTATAAGTCCCATATCTTAACTAAGAAATCCACAAAGCGTAAGAGAAATCTTAGAAAAGACATTGTTACTGATGCTACAAACAGCAAGGTAATGAAGAAGATTTTACCGTATTTATAATTTGTTTCGGAATTAAGATTAAGGAGGAAATTAAGCAATGGCAAGAATTAAAGGTGGCTTAAATGCCAAGAAGAGACATAACAGAGTGCTCAAGTTAGCCAAAGGTTACAGAGGGGCTCGTTCCAAACAGTATAGAGTAGCAAAGCAGTCCGTAATGAGAGCTTTAACAAGCTCCTACGCTGGCAGAAAAGAGAGAAAGAGACAGTTCAGACAGCTCTGGATCGCTCGTATCAACGCTGCAGCTAGAATCAACGGCCTTTCCTACAGCAAGTTCATGTACGGCTTAAAGCAGGCTGGTGTTGTTATGAACCGTAAGGTATTATCCGATATGGCTATCAACGACGCAGAGGGCTTTGCAAAGCTTGCTGAGTTAGCAAAAACAAAACTGGCTTAATTAGTCGATGAGAATAGAAAAAACCTTTCCGGTGGAGTGATCTGCTGGGGAGGTTTTTTGCGTTTTTTGGGGAGAGGTTCATAGTGGTGGGAGTTACGCGCCGACGGGCCTCCGGGCGCGGACGCTTCACGGGATTCCAGGAGGGTTCCTCTAAGCTCCCAGAAAAATGCTAAGGGCGGAGGTCCGAGGACACAACTCGCAACTTTCGTTGCTCAAACAAGTGTCCTCGGACCTCCAACGCATTTTCCTGCGAGCCAAGAGGAAGCCAGCTCCCTCCACCCAGGCGGTCCGTGCCCGCAGTCTCACCGGCGCTGTGTGTTGGCGGGAGTGAGGGATGAAGGGAAGGTTGTGGCGGAAGCTGGACGATGCGCGGGCCCTTTGGGCGCCGCGGCATCGCGAGGTTGTTGTGGCGGTGTGAGGACGTTGGGGGATCGTGAGGATGTGGGTAGTGTGAGGACGTTGAGGGATCGTGAGGATGTGGGCAGTGTGGGGACGTTGGGGGATCGTGAAGCATCTGAGGTTTTTATTCCTCTTGGAGGAGGCTGTCCAGGTATTGCTGGGTGGTCATGAGTTCGGTGTGGAGAGGGGACAGGTAGGAAAGGATATTTTCGGCTTCTTTTTGTGAGGTCGCATTGAGCCCTGCTACAGCATCGGTGAGGTAGATGACTTTGCATCCGGCATCGATGGCGGAGAGGGCGGTGGAGAGTACGCAGCATTCTGCTACTACGCCGGAGATCACGATGCGGGAAGCGTGTTTTGCGAGTTCACGTACTTGCGGGATGGCGAAGGAGGAGTAGACACTTTTTGTGTATACAGGGTATTTTTTTGTGTAGGGCAGAAACTCGGACATCATTTCGTTGAGCCAGAGGTCTGCGTTTACGGCGGCGTTGACTTTGTTGTATTCTTTCCATACGCCTTCCGGGTGTTTTGTGGCGAGGTACTGGGTGAAGATCACCTGAGAAAGGGCGCGGCTGTTTAGAAGGCGGAGAATGGAGTCGGATGCTTTTTCGACTTCTTCGCAGGCCCATTCCTGACCTTTAGTGTAGACATTCTGCATGTCAATGACAAGTAATAGATCCTGATTTGTTTTTGCTGTTTGATCCATAAAGAGATTCCTCCTGATTCTTGGCGGCCTGGTGAGAGAACCGTGTATCTAAAGTTTAGTATAGTTTTGATGAGGAGAATTTACAAGTGAAACGAATGTTACTTTATTAACAATCTTGCTTGAAATCAGGCGTTTTCATTGACTTTACACAAAATCAATGCTATCTTTATTGGGAATTGTTGTTAAATTGCAACTATCTGGGTAACTGTTCAGTAGGTCTGCGCATTTACTGCGCTGACCGTAAGAAAACATAGGCGGGTAGGCAAAAATCCCATTGCCGCAGGCAATTTTTCATGGATTTTTGCTCGTGACTGTGAAGGTACTGAACAGTTACCTATTTGGAAGCTTTTGCGCTTGATGCGCCAACTGGATGGTTGCGTTGAAGTCACAATTTAGTATGTTCCGGAGGGAGGATATTGTATGGGAAGCGAGCAGATGCTGCTGACTTAGATTTTAGTGAGTCTAAGGTAGCGGAATCTGGTGCTTCTGGGAGGAATGGTCAGGAAAGACGTGAGAAGCTCCTGATAAACTGGCAAGGATGAAGATCAAGAAAAAAGAAAGGGTATATGGGGTATGAAGAATTTATTTAAAACAAAGTTTGATGCGGCAGTGATCGTGCTGATCCCGGCCTGCATCGGTATCAATTATCTTGGAAAGCTGTTTGCGAGTGTATTAAAACTTCCGTTATGGCTGGATTCTATCGGAACATGCATCGGTGGATGCCTTGGCGGTCCGATCATCGGCGCGATCTGCGGTGCGGCGAACAACCTGATCTATGGTTTTTCCGCGGGAGATAATATTACGCTTATCTATGCATTGACAAGCTTAGGTATTGGCGCGGCAGTTGGAATCATGGCTCGCCTTGGATTTATGAAATCATTCCCGAAGGCAATTCTTACAGCCTGCGTAGCTGGTCTTACTGCGGTTGTGATCTCCACCCCGTTAAACGTATTATTCTGGGGCGGTACTACTGGAAATGTATGGGGTGACGCTGTGTTCGCGGCAACTCAGGCAGCTTCCATGCCGGTATTTCTGGGATCTCTGTTAGACGAGGTTGTAGTGGATGTTCCGGATAAGCTGATTACCCTGATCGTTGTATTCTTTATTTTAAAGGGTCTTCCGAAGAAGCTTACAACGCTGTATGAGGCAAATTCCGAGATCGAGACTCTGGACTAATCAGATTTAGAAAAGGAAATGCAGCTGTTCTTCGGAGCAGCTGCCGGGAAACAAATATATGAAAAGTATCAGCCTGTTTGTAGATAACGGGACATATCTGACGAAGGTGCATCCCTTTACAAAATTGATGTATATCGCTGCCGCCATCAGTATTCCGCTGATCACTGGAAAGCTTTGGATGTTTGGTGTGTTTATCGCAGTCAGTCTCTGTGTTCTGGCCAGCGGAAAGATCCTGAAAAAGACGTTTCCGCTGATCGCGTTTTCTTTTACGATCCTTTTGACGATTTTCCTGATCCATGGATTGTTCAACCAGAGAAACGTGAATGTGCTGTTTCAGATCGGCGGGCTGAAATTTTACAGAGAGGGCACACTTTACGCCCTCCATATCGGTTTAAACATTCTGAACATGCTGCTGTCCTTTGCGGTGTTCGTCCTCTCTACCAAGCCGTCTGAGTTTGTGGATGAGCTGGAGAAACGTGGGTTTTCACCGCGTTTCGGTTACATCGTGACATCCGTGTTCCAGATCATCCCGCAGATGATGGGAACTATGAATACGATCATGGACGCGCAGCGCAGCCGCGGACTGGAGACAGAAGGAAATCTGCGGACCCGTGCTAAGGCGTTTTTACCGCTGATCTCCCCGGTAGTCATGAGTTCCCTGATCAATACCAGAGAGCGAGCGATCGCTCTGGAGGTGCGTGGATTCGGCGCAGGAAAAAAGAAAACATGGCTGTCAGATCGGAAACGTCACAAGGGAGACCAGGAGATCACGATTTTACTGGGACTCTGCATTCTGGCAGCTATTGCATGGAGGATCGTTGTATGTCTGAGATAATCATTGAAAATTTACGATACCGCTATCCTCACGCGAAGAAACTGGCGCTGGATGGTTTGAACTTTTCAGTAGAAAAGGGAGAGTTTATCGGTATTATCGGAGAAAACGGAGCAGGAAAAAGTACGCTGAGCCAGGCGATCATGGGGCTTGTTCCGCAGTTTTACAAGGGAGCTTACGGCGGAAAAGTCATTGTGGACGGCATAGAGGCCGGAAAGACTCCGGTATCACAGCTCTGTGGTCATGTGGGTCTGGTGTTCCAGAATCCGTTTAACCAGCTGTCTGGAGCAAAGGACAATGTATATGAGGAAGTCGCTTTCGGAATGCAGAACCTGGGAATTCCGGCCGAAGAGATGAAGGAGCGGGTGGAGAACGCCCTGAAGCTTCTTGATATCTGGCAGTATCGTGATCGAAATCCGTTTGATCTGTCCGGAGGTCAGATGCAGCGTGTGGCGATCGCCAGCGTGCTGGTCATGCGGCCAGATGTCATGATCCTTGATGAACCGACTTCCCAGCTTGATCCGGAGGGAAGCGACGAGGTATTCCGGGCGGTTGAGACCCTGACGAATTCCGGTATCACGATCTTAATGATCGAGCAGAAGATCGAGAAACTGGCGGCTTACTGCGACCGCATTCTTCTTCTGCATGGTGGAAAGCAGATCGCGTTTGATACGCCGCGGAAGGTATTTTCCATGCCGGATCTTGCGGATTATGGGATTCAGGAACCGGCATTTACCCGGATCTGTAAGGCAGAACATGTGACTCTGCCGGATGGAACGTATCCTGTCACTGTGGAAGAGGCTGCCGGAGTGCTGAAAGAGAGACATGCGGGAAGAGCAGAGGCAAAAGGAGCTGCGAAGGCGGATAAAAAAAAGGATTCAGAAGTTTTAGGCGAGGAACAGTTCCTCATTAAGAATCTGGATTTTTCCTATCTTCCGGATGTGCCGGTCTTAAAGGCGTTGAACATGAGACTGGATAAGCGTCCAACGGCGATCATTGGCCAGAACGGAGCGGGAAAGACTACGTTGGTAAAGCTGCTGAAGGGACTGCTGAAGCCGGTATCCGGAAACATTTACTTCCGAGGCGAGGACATTTCTGGAAAAACGGTGGCGATGTTAGCTGGAAATGTCGGCTATGTGTTCCAGAATCCGGATGATCAGATCTTCAAATACAATGTGATGGACGAGATCATGTTTGGTCCGATGAATATCGGGATGGATCCAAAACGCGCGGAGGAAGAGGCAAGGCGTGCTTTGGAGTTGACCGGGTTAACAGGCAAGGAGAAGGAAAATCCTTATGACCTTGAGTTACATGAGCGGAAGATGACTGCGATCGCTTCGGTTCTTGCCATGGACACGGATGTTCTGATTTTAGATGAGCCGACGATCGCCCAGGACTGGAAGGGACGCCAGATCATTGGCGGCATTATCCGCAGCCTGTCGGAGAGAGGAAAGCTTGTGATCGCGATCCTTCACGATATGGATTTTGTGGCGGAGAATTTTGAGCGCGTGATCATTATGGCTCATGGACAGGTGCTGGCGGATGGAACGGCCAGGGACGTGTTCATGCAGGATGAAGCGTTGAAAAAGGCAAGACTGCAGAAACCGTATATGATGCAGCTCGGTGAGGTACTGGGGTATGAGAGAGCGTATCTGACGGTGGATGAGATATTGAGAAATCAGGTGTCCTGATTAAAGTGAAAAAGATGTGCAGATCATTGGCCCGGGGAAGATTTGAGCCGATGGGGCACATCTTTTATCAGTTACAAAAATCATAAATGTTTCAATCAGTTCACCATGTTGGTTTTATTTTGTGATATACTGTTTTATATATTTTTGGGTCTCCGCTGCCGCTTTGGTTGGCACAGAGCAGAGGTCCGCCGGATCTCTTGTGGTCTTCGCTTCGCTACGGTCGGTGCAAAGCGGACATCCACCGGATGTCCTGCACCCTTGTATTTGTCCTTATCAGAGTTTGTAAACACCGGTGGGTTGATATAGCACAAGGGAAACAATAAGGGAAATTCACTTTTTACATCTGAGTTTACGGTAACGACAGGAGGAAAATTATTATGATCATCAAGAAGGATACATGTAAACTTGCATTGGTGCAGGCGGCACCAGTCATGTTTGATAAGGACAAATGTGTGGAGAAAATCATCACCCTGATCGGGGAGGCGGCTGCTAAGGGAGCGGAACTGATCGTTTTTCCTGAACTTTTTATTCCGGGATACCCGTATGGAATGACTTATGGATTTACCGTCGGAAGCCGCAGCAAGGCGGGACGAGAGGACTGGAAGATTTACTACGACAATTCGATCTTAGTGGATGGACCGGAGATGCAAAGAATCGTGGATTGTGTGAAAGAGCATTCGGTGTATGTGAGTGTCGGATATTCTGAGCGTGATGCTGTTACGGCGACGATTTACAATTCCAATGTCATGATCGCGCCGGATGGACAGACGATGAACCACAGAAAGCTGAAACCGACAGGCAGTGAGCGCGTGGTCTGGGGAGATGCGGATAAGGATTTCTTCCCGGTAATGGAGACACCTTGGGGACCGATGGGTAATCTGATCTGCTGGGAGAGCTACATGCCGCTTGCGAGAGTGGCGCTTTACCAGAAGGGAGTTGCGCTCTATATTTCCCCGAATACGAATGACAATGAGGAGTGGCAGAATACGATCCGCCATATCGCCATCGAGGGACACTGCTTCTTCATCAATGCGGATATGTACTTCACGAAGGATATGTACCCGAAGACCGCCAGCGGGGATGAGGAGATTGCGAAGTTAAATGATATCGTGTGCCGGGGAGGAAGCTGCGTGATCGATCCTTACGGGCATGCAGTGAGTGAGACTGTGTGGGATAAAGAGGAGATCATCTACGCGGACCTCGACATGCAGAAGGTCCCGGCGAGCCGGATGGAGCATGATGTCTGTGGACATTACGCGAGACCGGACGTGTTGAAATTGAGTGTGGAGGATAAATAATGAAAGTATTGATGATCAATGGAAGCCCGCGGGCGAATGGAAATACATCTATTGCGTTGAATGAGATGAAGACGGTGTTTGAAAAAGAGGGAGTCGACGCGGAGATTGTGCAGGTCGGCAGTGAGGCGGTAAGAGGATGTATTGCCTGTAATCGATGCGCGGAGCTTGGGAAGTGTGTGTTCGATGATGTGGTGAATAAGCTGGCGGTGAAGCTTCCGGAGGCTGATGGACTGGTGGTCGCAAGCCCTGTTTATTATGCGTCTGCAAATGCGACCTTGATCGCGGTTCTGGACCGGCTGTTTTATAGTACATCCTTTGATAAGACAATGAAAGTCGGGGCGAGCGTTGTCTGTGCGAGACGCGGGGGATGTTCGGCGACTTTTGACGAGTTAAATAAGTATTTTACGATCAGCAACATGCCGATCGCATCTAGTCAGTACTGGAACTCCATCCACGGGCGCGGACCGGGAGAAGCTGTGGGGGATGCGGAAGGTCTTCAGACGATGCGGGTTCTTGCGAGAAATATGACATTTCTCATGAAGAGCATTGAGCTTGGAAAAGAGAAGTATGGTCTTCCGGAGAAGGAAGAGGTCGTGCGGACACATTTTATCAGATAGAGAAGAATGATATTGGAAGGAAATTATGCGATGAATCGGCAGAAACTGGTAAGTCAGATCAGAAGGTATGTGCCTTATAATGAGCAGGAAGAGGCGGATAAGGCTTTGATCCTAAACTGGATCGAGAAGAATGATGACGCGTTCCTTCGGGATAATGTGGTGGCGCACATGACGGCTTCGGCCTGGGTGGTGGATAAGGACAGGAGTAAAGTCCTTATGGTGTATCACAATATTTATCGTTCCTGGTCATGGCTTGGCGGGCATGCGGATGGGGAGACAGATCTTCTGGCGGTTGCAATCCGGGAGGTGAAGGAAGAAGCAGGAATTTCCGATGTGCGGCCAGTGTCGGAGGAGATTTTTTCGCTGGAATCACTCACCGTTGACGGACATGTGAAAAAAGGACGGTATGTGTCCAGTCATCTGCATCTGAATGTGACGTATCTTCTGGAAGCGGATTCTGAGGAACAGGTGTCTGTGAAGGCGGATGAGAACAGTGGGGTCGCTTGGTTTACGCCGGAGGAGGCGTTAAAGAAATCTACGGAGCCGTGGTTTGTGGAGCGGGTGTATGCGAAGCTGATTGAGAAGACACGGTCACAGAGTGAAGCAAAAATTGGATAGGTGCTTTTTTGCGGTGACGGTCCTGATGGCGTGGATCGCTTGCATAGAGACAGTATTGACGGCATTTCGCGGGCAGGCAGCAGCTAAGAAATGTTTAAGGATGTCACAGAGGGCAAGGTCGTAGATACATTCAAGGCGATGGTGGAAGCAATGTTTAAAGGTGCCGCAACAGCTAAGGGAGCACTTAGTATCACACCGGAGAAGTGATCGTTACAACACCGGGTGCAGATAAAAAAAGAGCTGCAATTGGAAAGTAAAACTCTTATCGGCGCAGCCGATACGGAATGGATTTTTGCATGTAACTATGTTTATCGGTGGACTGGGTGTCCGGAAACTATCCGGAGCGTTTATACAAGGCTCTGATGAATTCGTCCACGGTGCTGACTGTCTGGGATGGAGAGCGGCTTGTGGGGCTGACGCGGGTACTTGATGATACGGAGATGCTGGCGCAGATCCATTATGTGCTGGTAGATCTGGAATATCAGGGGCAGGGAATCGCCGGCAGGATGATCGTGTATATCAAGGATAAATATAAGGATTTCCTGTATATCGAAGGCATGCCGGAGGACCGGGAAATCTGCCGTTTTATCTGAAACATGGTTTTACGGAGATGGAACGTGGGTCGGCGATTCAGATCTGCAATTATAATGGGAAAAAGTAAAGAAATGGGATATTGCGTATGTGGTATCCTGTTTGGGTTAGGAAGAGAATATGAAAGCGAATCATTTATCAGCTGAAATGCCGGTTTCGAAAGTCTTTTTACAGCTCGCATTCCCAGCCGCGGCATCGCGAGGTTGTGGGTCGCGCATTGTTAAGCTGTAGTCTGATTTTTGGGGCTGATATGATAGAATGTGGGTGACGACGGAAAGAGTCGGATATTGGAGAGAGTATATTTTAGGAAAATTAAAGATTTATTCAGGAGAGCTTTTAAAGGGGAAAATTATGGCAAATTATAATGTTTATTTTAGTCCGACGGGCACGACAGAAAGAGTCGTAAAACATATGGGAGAAAGTTTTGGCAGTATGGAAAATATTGACCTGTCGAGACGGGATATGAAAAATCATGAAATGAAACAGGGGGATTTTTGTATTGTGGGAGTTCCGTCCTTCGGAGGACGTGTTCCGGGAATTGCGACCGAGAGACTTCGGAAAATGAAGGGTGACCGCACGCCGGCATTTTTACTGGTTACATATGGCGGAAGAGCGTATGAGGATACTCTGGTGGAATTGAAGGATGTGCTTGAGGCTCAGGGCTTTGTCTGTATTGGGGCTGCTGCGATTGTGGCGGAACATTCAATCGCCCATCAGATCGAAGCGGGGCGTCCGTCAGCGCAGGATTACGATGAACTTGATACGTTTGCAGCTGAGGTGAAGGAGCGCCTGAAGGGGAATGTCTGTCCGGTTGAGGTGCCGGGAAACAGGCCTTATAAGGAATACAAGGTTCTGCCGATGGATATCCAGGTGTCAGATGAATGTATGGGATGCGGAAGCTGCGCGGAGAGCTGTCCGGTTGGAGCGATATCGTTTGAGGATCCGAAGATGACGAACGGAGAAGCCTGCATTTCATGTATGAGCTGCGTGGAGATCTGTCCGCAGAGTGCCAGAAGCGGGAATCCTGAAAAGGTCCAGATGATTTCGGAGAAACTGAAAATGATCTGTCAGCCGGATAAGGCGAATGAGTTTTTCTGATTTAGGGATAGTTGGGAGAAATGTTTTGAAGATATATGAATTAAAGGAACGGACGCAATTTCTTCCGGGACCTGTTGAGGCCTGAGAGGACTCGGTCCGGGTGACGCATTTGTTTCTTTCGGATGCGGAGATTTTAAAGATCAAGGAGTATGTTCCGCAGGCGGTTGGATTTTATGAGCATATGGGATTTGAGACGCATAAGCGGACGGAACTTGATGAGGAGGGAAATCCATATCCGTTGTTATATATGAGACGGTGATGGAGAGCGGAACCGGTGAAATGTTTAGATAGGATATGTGATGCGGAAAAGAAAATAAAGTGGTGTAGATGAAAATAGTTTGATCAAAACTGTACGAAAAATGTGGAGATCTGTTATGAAGATTGCGCTTTGTCAGATGGAAAATAAGGGAAGTGTTCAGGAAAATTTGGAGGGCAGTTTGCGGGCGGTAAGGGAAGCGGCTTCGCAGCATGCGGACCTGATCCTTTTTCCGGAGGTTCAGCTCACGGAGTTTTTTCCACAGTATCCGGGGAAGGATGTGTCGAGATACCGGGTCAGGATAGACTCGGAGATCGTGAAGGCGTTTTGTGATGTGGCCAGGGAACATCAGATCATGGTGGTGCCGAATCTTTATCTGGAGGAACATGGGAAAGCCTATGACGCGAGTCTTCTGATTCGGAAGGATGGGACGATCGCCGGTGTCCAGAAGATGGTACATGTGGCACAGGAGGACAAGTTTTTTGAGCAGGATTATTATACACCTGCCGATGATGGATTTAAGGTATTTGAGACGGAATTCGGGAAGATCGGTCTGGTGATATGTTTTGACAGGCATTATCCGGAGAGTATCCGGACGGAGGCGTTGATGGGAGCGGATCTGATCCTGATTCCGACTGTAAATACGAAGGCGGAGCCGTCTGAAATGTTTGAGTGGGAGCTCCGGGTGCAGGCATTCCACAACAGCGTGTTTATCGCCATGTGCAATCGTGTCGGGATGGAAGGAGAAATGGATTTTTCAGGGGAATCGATCATTGTCGATGCGAATGGAAATACCGTTTTGAAGGCGGATGATAGGGAGCAGATTCTTTATGCGGATATTGATCTGGCGCAGAGCTGTGAGATCAGGGGCAGGAGACCATATACGAATCTGAGACGGAAAGAGCTTTATGTGTGAGGAAAATCGATTCTGAAATTCAGACAGTCTCTTACAGAGGACTCATTGGCGCTGCAGAATGGAGCGAACGGAAACGACATAGCCGTTCGGCTGTATTAGTATGAGCACATATAAAATATGTTCGAACGGCTATATTTTCCTGCGCGGATAAAAATATGGCCGTTCGAACAAAATATAAGGTGAGTATCAATGAAAATAACTTCTACAGCTGATTTAGGAAAAGTAATTCGCAGCAAAAGAAAAAAACTGGGTTATACACAGGCGCAGTTATCTGAGTATACGGGGTTCAGTACCAGTTTTATCTCAGATCTTGAAAATGGAAAAGAAACAGCAGAGTTTGGAAAAGCATTGTTTTTGCTGCAGTTGTTAGGTCTAGATCTGATGATCAATGATCGTGGGGGAGATGTGTGAGAAAATTACAGGTTTATATTGAGATCGAGGGGATGCAGACATATGTTGGATCAATTTCCGGCAGTTCTCCGAATGATGCTCAATTTGCGTATTCGGATCAATATATTGCTGCAGGCCATCCGCCTATTTCTATCAGTCTGCCTATTTCGGGTGAGCCGTTTAGCGCAGAGACAACAAAAAACTTTTTTGAGGGACTGCTTCCTGAGGGATTTGCCAGGAAATGTGTTGCCAATTGGATCCATACATCAGAAGATGATTATTTAACGATTCTGTCAGTATTGGGATCTGAGTGTCTTGGTGCGCTTCGTGTTTCTGATAATATACATGATAGCGGGGATTATAAACCACTTTCGATAGAGAGTGTGAAAGCACTGGCAAAAGAGGGTGTCAGCAAATCAACAGAACTTATAACCGAAGCGCATCTTTCCCTTACCGGTGCGTCTGGAAAGGTCGGACTGTATTATGATCCTGAACGAAATATGTGGTATCAGCCGCAAGGGGATGCCCCGAGCACTCACATTGTAAAGCAAAGCCATGTACGTCTTTCTGACATTGTGACAAATGAGCAGCTATCACTTACTGCGGCTTCAAAATTGGGAATATCGATTCCTGAAAGTTTTATTATCAATACAGGTGCTGCAAGGGATGACGAGATACTATTTGCCACGAAACGATATGACCGTGTAATTCCAAAGAACGCAGCGTACATCAATGGTCTCATACGACCTTTTCGGCTTCATCAGGAAGATTTCGCTCAGGCACTTGGAATACCAGCGTATGAAAAGTATGAGAATGGGAACAGGCAGTATCTTTTAAAAGCGTTTCAGCTTTTAAGAAATAATGTGGCGGATCCTCTTACAGATCAATTAAAATGGTGGGATATGTTGATCTATGATTATCTGAATTGTATTATCGGATGCATCCGGTGGAGGATGAAAAGGAAACGATATATGTGCCTGTGTCGAATTCGGACGCTGCTTTGAGACCATGCCTGACAGAAGAGAATGCGTGGAAATTGATCGAAAAGATCCCAGAAATTTCGACACCATGGACGGAGAACGAGAAGATGCGGGAGCAGAAGTATAAAGAGGCGATCAAGGCGAATGACCCGAAGGCGTTGGTTGTGATCATAAAGATGATCTACCAGCGGAAGCAGCAGCGACTCGCGCAGGGAAAGAAATGCACAGCGACGGATACGAAATATTTCCAGATCGCGGAAAAGCTCTTGTATGAGGAACTGGGAACAGCCATCGGGAAGCCGAAGCAGGAGATCGTCGACACGATCGTTGAGCATATTGGACAAAATTCTGTTTGATTTTTTCGGAAAACAGGAAATATCATTGTTGATGAACGAGTAGCAGACTGGTGTAAATCCGGTTTTGTTGCTCGTTTTTTATTTCAGTCGAGAAGACTCCCATCTTTTTTAGAAAATGATTCGGTTCTATGACCCGGATTGGTGTTTCTTTTTATCGACTAGTTATAGGTTTTCCCTATATGTAATCATAAAATAGAAAGATTATACAGAACTGCCGTCCGGTGGTAGATTATTATCAAATATCCTATGGGGATAGTAGGAATATGAACTCTCTATTTACAAGAGAAAACAAGACAGGAGTGAAAAGATATGGAGAGAGGAATTAATACACGATGTTTACACTTAGAGGAAACAGAAGGTAAAACAGATAATTACGGAGCACTGAGCTACCCGATCTATCAGACAGCGACTTACGCCCATGCAGGTGTCGGAAAAAGCACCGGATACGATTACAGCAGACTTCAGAATCCGACAAGAGAGCAGCTTGAGAAGGTGGTTGCAAGCCTGGAGGGCGGCATCGATGCTTTCGCCCTTTCGAGCGGAATGGCGGCGATCACACTGCTTATGGAAATCTTCAAGCCGGGTGACCATATTATCGCTGAGGCAGATCTCTACGGCGGAAGTGTCCGTCTGTTCGGCAACGTCTCGAAAAAGAACGGATATGAGTTTACATACTTAAACTGTTCCAGGGATGACATCGAAGGTGCCATAAAGGAGAACACGAAGGCGGTCTACATTGAGACGCCGACGAACCCGATGATGAACGTATCTGATATTCCCAAGATCGCGGAGATCGCAAAAAGACACGGACTCTACCTGATCGTCGACAACACATTCCTGTCCCCATATTTTCAGAATCCGTTAAAACTCGGCGCGGATATCGTGATCCACAGCGGAACGAAGTTCCTGGGCGGACACAACGATACCTTAGCCGGATTTATCGTGACAAACAACGAAGAAGTTCAGGAAAAACTTCGGTTTATCATAAAGACGACCGGAGCCGGGCTCGCACCGTTGACTGCTGGCTGATCTTAAGAGGCATCAAGACTCTCGGAATCCGCATGGAGCGGTCCCAGGAGAATGCCATCAAGATCGCGAACTGGCTGAAGGAACAGCCGGTTGTAAAACATGTATATTATCCGGGACTTCAGGAACACCCGAGATATGAGATCATGAAAAAGCAGGCAAGAGGATTCGGCGCGATGCTGACCTTTGATGTGGACACAGAGGCACATGCGCTGCAGATCCTCGAGAGTGTCAGAATGATCAAATTTGCAGAGAGCCTCGGCGGCGTGGAGACACTGATTACCTACCCGACGACCCAGACCCATGCGGATGTGCCGGAGGAAGTACGGCTGAAAAATGGAATCACGCCGTGCACGCTCCGGGTATCCGTGGGAATCGAGGATATCGAGGACCTTCTCGCGGAGTTAGCGGAAGTATTTAAGGGATTGAAATAGGATCAGAAACGCGAAAAGAGGAGAGGATTTCGGCATGGCAGAGAGAAATTTGAATTTTGATGAGATCGTCGAGCGGCGCGGAACAGACTGCTTGAAATATGACTTCGCAAAGAGGAGAGGAAAGCCGGCGGACGTCCTCCCGCTCTGGGTGGCAGACATGGATTTCAAGACATCTTCCTACGTGGAGGATGCGCTGATCGAGCGGGCAAAACATGGAATCTTTGGTTACAGCGATACCCAGGAAGTATATTTTAACGCGGTGGCAGGATGGATGGAACGGCATCATCACTGGAAGATCAAAGAGGACTGGCTGATCAAGACTCCGGGCGTGGTATTTGCCCTGGCAATGGCGGTAAAGGCGTTCACAAAGGCCGGTGACAGCATACTGATCCAGCAGCCGGTCTACTATCCATTTTCCGAGGTGATCCGGGACAATGACCGTGTGATCGTCAGCGATGACCTGATCCTGGGGGACGATAACCGGTATCATATCGACCTGGCTGATTTTGAAAAGCAGATCGTGGAACATGATGTGAAGCTGTTCCTTCTCTGCAATCCCCACAACCCGTCAGGAAGAGTGTTTACGAAGGAAGAACTGACTGCAATGGGAGATATCTGTGTGAAGCACGGCGTCACGGTGGTCAGCGATGAGATTCACAACGATTTTGTGTTCCGGGGTGAACATACGGTGTTTGCGTCCACCAAGAAGGAGTTCGAGGACATCTGCGTGGTCTGCACGTCTCCGAGCAAAACCTTCAACATGGCCAGCATGATGATCTCGAATATATTTGTCCCGAATAAGGAGCTGAGACAAAAATTTCAGCATCAGGTCGATGCCGCGGGAATCAGCCAGCTGGGCGTACTGGGACTTGTGGCGACACAGACGGCGTATGAGAAGGGCGATGAATGGTATGAGAACATGCTCAAATATGTCTGGGAAAATATCGCCTACGTAAAGAAATATGTGAAGGACAACATGCCGGGAGTGAACGTCATTGACGGCGAGGGAACCTACCTCTTGTGGCTTGATTTCAGAGGGACCGGAATCGATGCCGATGAGCTGGACCGTCGGATCATCTACGACGCAAAGCTGTGGCTGGACAGCGGAAAGATCTTCGGAAAGACAGGAACCGGATTCCAGAGGATCAATGTGGCGGTACCGAGGAAGACGATTGAGGAGTGCATGGAGCGGATTAAAAAAGTGCTGTGACTTAGAGATATGTGCATATGCATGTCATAAAGAATTTATTTACGAATTGGAAAGGTGCTGGAGTCCGGAGTGGCAGTTTAAAATGAACCGCCTGCATTTCTCAATAGCGAATTTAGTTGCCGGACAGGGAAAATCGTGATACATTGTAAGCAGGACGTATTTCTGTGAACGGCACATACTGGATCTGCGATGCATACGGAATGTACTGCGGTCCGGAACCGGCAGAAAGGCAGCATCCATATTTTCAGTAGGATAAATTATAAAAATAGAATGGCTGGCCGTATCTCCTTTGAGGCAGGAGGACAGTCAGCCGTTTTTGTGTCTTTACTTCTGCTTTCGTGATGGTCTTCTCAATACACGGAAGCTTTCTGTGATTTTTGCATATGGATAGTTAATTTTGAAAGTGCAGTGCAGGAATCATGTATTTGTTTGCAGCCTATAACATGTGAGTGCTATAATGAGAACTGGCAAGTTTAAGCAGTTTAAAGGTACGCAGGAATGAAAACATCAGAATGTGAAGAAAGAGCTTATTCAGCCGCTCTACGATTCGTAGAGTCATGGAAGATATGACCACATAAACGCTGCGTCGGTTTTCAGTCCTGCATGCGGATGATATGATGGGGATATCATAAAGAGGAGGTGCAGGATATGGAAGCGAAGGAATTGGGAGCGTTTATTGCGGGAATCAGAAAGGAAAAGCAGATCACGCAGGCGGAACTCGCAAAACGGCTGCATGTGACGGACAAGGCGGTGAGCCGCTGGGAGCGGGGCGTTGGATATCCGGATATTAATACGTTAGAGCCGTTGGCGGACGCTCTTGGGGTCACGCTGACGGAGCTTATGAAATGTTCGAGAGATAAGGAGAAGAGCTCTGACGAGGGGATCATTGCCAGTATTGAGATCGCGAAGAGTCAGAGAAAGAAAGTGATCAGGAAGATCATTGGCGGCGGAGCGTTGTGCGTGTTCGGTGTGTGGGCGCTGCTATATGCACTGAAGCTTTTTATGACGCATACATGGACATTTATGGTTCCGGGAAGCGATGGACCGACGGCTGTTTTTGTGGCAGGCCGGATCGGGAACCTTCCGCCGACGGTGACCGGGATCATCGGAGCCGCGGCTTTAGCAGTTGGAATTGTTGCGATTATTCGGACAAATAATCCGGATCAATAGGTAGAGGGCATCGGTATTCCGGTATCGGTGTCTTACTTATATGCTGGAAAGCAAAAACTCTCAAATACAGGTCTTGACATTTCTGCCGTTTGTGCTATCATCTACATATACCCCGTATGGGTATACTGATACAGAAACAACAGAAAGGAACGACAGATATGGAACAGTATACAGTGACAGGAATGAGCTGTGCTGCCTGCCAGACCCGCGTGGAGAAGGCAGTTTCCAAAGTGCCGGGCGTTATCTCCTGTTCCGTGAGCCTGCTCACGAACTCGATGGGTGTCGAAGGTACAGCTTCTTCCTCAGAAATTATTGAGGCAGTTCAGGCTGCCGGTTACGGCGCGTCCGTAAAAGGAGTGGAAAAAGCAGACAGATCCGGAAACGGCACTCTCTATGATGAATCTGCCCTGGAAGACCATGAGACCCCGGTCTTAAAGAAACGACTCGTTTCTTCGATCGGTTTCCTTCTGGTTCTCATGTATTTTTCCATGGGACATATGATGTGGAACTGGCCGCTTCCGGCTTTCTTCAACGGAAATCATGTGGCGATGGGACTCTTACAACTCCTTCTTACCGTGATCATTATGGTGATCAACCAGAAATTCTTTATCAGTGGCTTTAAGGGTCTGCTCCACGGTTCTCCCAATATGGATACTCTGGTAGCACTGGGCTCCAGTGCTTCGTTTGCCTGGAGCACCTATGCCTTGTTTATGATGACGGACGCCCAGGTAAAAGGGAACGCGGATGCAGTCATGATCTATATGCACGAGTTCTACTTTGAGTCCGCGGCGATGATCTTAACCCTTATCACCGTCGGGAAAATGCTGGAAGCGAGATCAAAGGGACGCACCACAGATGCCTTAAAAGGTTTAATGAAGCTGGCCCCGAAGACCGCTGTGATCGAAAAGGACGGCGTTGAGACTACAGTTCCGATCGCCCAGGTTAAAAACGGCGATATTTTCGTGGTCCGTCCCGGTGAAAATATACCCGTGGATGGTATCGTCTTAGAGGGAAACAGCGCAGTAAATGAATCTGCCCTCACCGGGGAGAGCATTCCGGTGGATAAGGCGGCAGGTGATCCTGTCTCGGCTGCGACATTAAATCAGTCCGGCTTTATCCGCTGCGAGGCATCGAGAGTCGGAGAGGATACCACACTCTCCCAGATCATAAAAATGGTCAGCGATGCGGCGGCAACAAAAGCGCCCATCGCGAAGATCGCCGATAAGGTATCCGGCGTATTTGTACCTGCCGTGATCACGATCGCGATCATCACGACCATCGGCTGGCTCCTCGCAGGCGAGACCATGGCCTTCGCCTTAGCCCGAGGAATCTCCGTTCTCGTCATCAGCTGTCCGTGTGCCTTAGGACTTGCAACGCCGGTAGCCATTATGGTGGGAAACGGAATGGGAGCAAAGAACGGAATTCTCTTTAAGACAGCAGTTTCTCTGGAAGAAACGGGAAAAGTAGAGATCGTTGCCTTAGATAAGACAGGAACCATCACAAGCGGGGAACCCCGCGTGACAGATCTCGTTCCGGCAGAGGGAGTGAGCGAGTCAGAACTTCTTTCCATGGCATACGCTCTCGAGAAGAAGAGCGAGCATCCGTTGGCGAAGGCAGTCCTCTTAAAGGGTGAGGAAATGGGGCTTTCCGCAGCTGATGTGACAGATTTTGCGGCACTTCCCGGAAACGGACTTTCTGCGAAATTAAATGGAAATACGATCTACGGCGGAAACATGAAGTTTATCGGAACTCATGTGGCTGTTCCGGAAGATATGAAGAAGAAATCCGAAGCTCTCGCGGAGAGCGGAAAGACTCCGTTATTTTTTGCGGAGAATGAGAAGCTTGTGGGCATCATCGCTGTTGCGGATATGATCAAGGAAGACAGCCCACAGGCGATCCGGGAGCTCCAGAACATGGGAATCCATGTAGTCATGCTGACCGGTGATAATGAGCGCACCGCAAAGGCTGTCGGAAAAGAAGCCGGTGTCGATGAGGTCATCGCCGGGGTTCTTCCGGACGGTAAGGAAAGTGTGATCAGAAAACTGAAGGAAAAAGGAAAGGTTGCCATGGTCGGCGACGGGATCAATGATGCTCCGGCCCTCACAAGAGCCGATATGGGAATCGCGATCGGAGCCGGAACCGACGTCGCTATCGATGCGGCGGACGTTGTCCTCATGAAGAGCCGCTTATCTGATGTCCCGGCAGCGATCCGCCTAAGCCGTGCGACGCTTACAAATATCCATGAGAACCTGTTTTGGGCATTTTTCTACAATGTGATCGGGATCCCGCTTGCCATGGGACTCTGGATCCCGGTATTCGGATGGAAACTGAATCCGATGTTTGGTGCTGCAGCCATGAGCTTATCCAGCTTTTGTGTTGTATCCAACGCCCTGCGCTTAAATTTCTTTGATATCCGGCGTTCCGACAGGGACAAAAAGATAAAAACAAAAATCCATAACAATAAAGAAAAGGAGAGTAACATGATGGAAAAGACATTAAAAGTTGAAGGTATGATGTGTCCGCACTGCGAGGCAACTGTAAAAAAAGCACTTGAGGCCATTGACGGCGTATCCGTTGCAGAGGCAGATCACGTAAAAGGAACCGCAACGGTGACACTCACAAAAGATGTTCCGACCGAAGTGCTTAAAAAAGCCATCGAGGATAAGGATTACAAGGTGATCGGTTGAGAGTTGACTGCAAAAAATGATTGAATATCAGCTGCCCCGGGATGAAAGATTCCCGGGGTGGCTTTCCTGCTATATAGGCAAATGCCTGTGAGGCAGATCAGAGAAGAAAACATGATATCGTAGGAACGTAAAATTGGGGAGGTTGTGCATGGAGAAAAAATCATGTTGCTGTGCCGGAGAAGCGGAGACAGTAAATGTAAATATGGAGACAACAGGGGTAACAGGAGCAGAAGCAACAGCAAATACGGTGACTGCCGAAACAGAAACACCGTCCGATGACGCTGTCTGCCACTGCCGCCACAAACATAGAACAGAAAAGGAAGAGAAAGATCTTCTGACACGCTTAAACCGCATTGAGGGGCAGGTCCGTGGCATCAAATCTATGGTTCAGGACGAACGCTATTGCCCGGATATCCTGGTTCAGGTATCTGCCGTCCAGTCTGCCTTAAACGGCTTCTGCAAAGTTCTCTTATCCAACCACATCAAAACCTGCGTGGTGGAAGATATCAAGAACGGAAACGAGGAGACCGCTGTGGCGGAGCTCTGCGAGACGATTAAGAAGATGATGTAGCCATTACCCAATCGTTCGATAAGTGAAAAGCGCGAAGCCGAGAATACAGAGGGACGCAATGATCTCGCTGATGATCCGCACAATGGTATTTGGGGTGCCGGTGCCGGCGATCCGGTGGATGATCCGGATACTCACAGTGATCGCCACAAGAATGATCAGTGTGAAGTACGCAGTTCGCAACGGAATGACATTGAAAGCGCCGAGACCGGCAGCGATCAGCATGGCAATGGAAAGAAGGATTCTGATTGCTTTCATAAAAACGCCCCCCTCTGGATATAAAATTACGGAAAATTTAAGTTGAACGCACATGAACTCTGATGTGTGATCACGGTCAGTACAGGCTGACAAATTCTTTTCAGGATCACAGCATATCTTCGCAGAGTGCTTCTCCCAGATGGAGATGATATTCCCACTCGGAAAGGCTGTTATGATCCGGCGTTTATAGAAGTGGGACCTCATGACTGAGATAAGCAGATGCGATGAGTTCTCTTTCAGATATTATAACACTATTCTGTTTAAAAAGAAAACTTTTCTGTTAATTTCTTTTCAAAAATTTGATCCATCAGGCATGTGTGACGGATTAAAAATGGGAAGAAGAGTAGAAAATGTAGATAATGTAGATAAAATGCAAAAAATAGAAAAAAATCAAAAAAAGCAGTTGACATTTTCATAAATCTATATTATACTTACGTACGTAATCGAGACGAGGCGTGGCTCAGTTTGGTAGAGCGCTGCGTTCGGGACGCAGAGGTCGCAAGTTCGAATCTTGTCGCCTCGATTACGGCCTGTTGGTCAAGCGGTCAAGACGACGCCCTCTCACGGCGTAAACCCGGGTTCGATTCCCGGACAGGTCATGAAGCTGTATGGAACTTCCATACAGCTTCTTTTTTTATGTTTATCATAGTTTTCATTAATAGAAAATTGTAGAATATCAATATAAAATGTGATATGCTGTAAACGCTGCCGAACCTCCAGCAGAAAGGAGGTGTGCGTCCATGACAGAATTGTTCACCACATTTCTTGTCTCTGTTATAGCAGGTGTAGTTAGCTGCTACATATGCAAATGGCTGGACAGAGATAAATAGGTAGCAACAGCCTATGCGGAGTGGTTCACCGTAACGAACAAGAAAACCCCAGAGGTGGCAGCCTCTGGGGTTTTTGCGTCGCATGAGAAAAGTTCACCACATTTCTTAGCTGCCTACATCATATTCTATTTTTTTTTAAATGTCAATATGATATCAAAATCACCCATCCAAAGAACTCCAGACCGAAACCTATTTCCATACGCTATGACTTATTTCAATTTTTTTCACAAATAATTCATGTTTTCTTCCCTCTTTTTGTTACAATTTATGCTATAATATCTATGAATGAGTCATGGTAAAGTATCATGACTCTATTTACGCAAGAAAAAGCTGATCCGCTGCTGCTTTGGGACCGGTTTTTGCGTCACTGACCCGGCGGCTGCTGCCGTCTGTACCAGAAGGAGGAACATCGAGAACTTATGGATTACCCTGTATTAAAAAAGAACTTCGAAAACCATCGTTTCCATACATCATATTTTGAGACAAAGGAGGAAGCTGCAGCTTATCTTGCTGAGCAGATCAAAGGTGAGACCGTTGGCTTCGGTGGCTGTATGACCGCAAAAGAGATGGATCTCTTTGAGATCCTCAAAAAAAACAACGAAGTGATCTGGCACTGGGAACAGGGACCGGATGCAAGAATCCGGGCAAAAAAAGAATCTACCGTATACATACTGAGCGCAAATGCCGCTGCAGAGACCGGCCAGATCATCAACATCGACGGGACCGGAAACCGTCTTTCCGAGAGCTTATTTGGACCGAAACGAGTATACTATGTGATCGGGAAAAATAAAATCGCGCCGGATCTGTCCTCCGCAATGGATCGCGCGCGAAATATCGCCTGTCCAAAGAACGCGGCGCGTTTTAACAAGAAGACTCCATGCGTCGTGTTCGATGACAAAAAGTGCTATGACTGCAACAGTCCGGAAAGGATCTGTAACGCGATCCTGATCTTAGAACGCCCCTGTACCGGAATGGAAGTTGAAATGGTATTTATCAATGAAGATCTTGGATATTAAAGGAGAGACACATGAATATTCTGTTTTTTCTGACACCAAAGAGTGATGTGGCATTTATCTATTCTGACGCGAACCTGAGAGAAGCGATCGACCTGATGGAAGCGCACCGCTACTCCGCCCTGCCGATCCTTACGAAACAAGGACGGTATGCCGGAACGCTGACAGAAGGCGACCTGCTCTGGTACATGAAGAGCCATCTGAACCAGAGTTTAAAGGATATGGAGCTGATCTCCGTCATGGAGGTAAAGCGCCGTCAGGACAACAGCCCGGTAAACGCCGGTGCGAAAATGGAAGATCTGCTGGACAAGGCGATGCAGCAGAACTTTGTCCCGGTACTCGATGACAATAAATCCTTTATCGGAATTATCACGAGACGTGATATCATGAAATATTTTTCCGGTTCCTATAAGAAAACAGGAAATGCTTAAGTTACTGGATTCCGGTTCAAATGGCTTTTTCCATACTGTCGCATAAACTCCTGTCATTTTCTTCCAGCATCATTTTCTGCCGTCCGGTTATACTGATACCATCCCAGAAAAAGGTGGTGAGAAATGATGAATCAGGAAAAGAACGACAGCATCCAGTGCTCGATCCATAACTGCGTGCATCATGCGGAAAATGTGGATTACTGCACCTTAGACCGTATCCACGTAGGAACGCATGAGCTCAATCCTACAAAAAAGGAATGTACCGACTGTGATTCCTTCCAGTGCAAGATGTAGTCCGATCTGACGCTTGACGAGAAAAGAGATCCCTTCCTCCCATAAATTTTATGGAAAAGGAACGGGATCTCTTTTTCTATTCTTCTACCGTGAATTTCCTGCCGCAGCCGGCTGCGGATCGAAGCTTGGGTTGAAGGCGTAGAAGTTTCTGGAGTCCAGCTTCTCCTGAAGACCGCGGAGGGCTTCACCGAAGCGCTGGAAATGGACGATCTCGCGCTTCCTTAAGAAACGGATCGGTTCACAGACATCGGGATCTGTCACGACACGAAGGATGTTGTCGTAGGTGCTCCGGGCTTTCTGTTCCGCAGCAAGGTCCTCGAAGAGATCCGTCACAGGATCGCCCTTCGACTGGAACTCGCAGGCGTTAAAGGGCACACCGCCAGCCGCCTGAGGCCAGATCCCTGTGGTATGGTCGATATAGTACGGACCAAATCCCTGTTCTTCCAGTTCCTCGGCTGTTAGATTTCTTGTGAGCTGGTGGACGATCGCCGCAACGATCTCGAGGTGTGCTAATTCCTCTGTACCAATGTCTGTCAACACCGCTTTCTGCTCACTGTAGGGCATGGAATAGCGCTGGGAGAGATAACGCATGGACGCACCCATCTCGCCGTCCGGCCCACCATATAGCAGAAACCTATAATATTTCTTTGAAAAAGTAGTCACAAATCCAGAATGTTTACGTTTATATTGATGAGAGGTTGTGTAATCGTTGTTTTTATCTTATCTTTAGTATCTTTCATGACCATTTAAGAGGCGGCTCTTGCTTATGCAGGATGCCACCTTCTCCCTACTTTTCTACATACCACACCTCCATCGCTCCATTAGTTTTGCTATGCCAACAAGCACCCTGAAGATCTCCGTCCTCCTGGAGATAATACCAGTCTCCAGAGCCGTCAGCCGGATCCACCTGCTTCGTATCAGGATTCCACCGATGCCAGCCGGTCCGGATGTATCCGTTTGCTCCAAAGAGATAATGATGGTGGTTGATCAGACGCCAATCCGATGCTACCCAGGATCCGTCTTCGTTCTGCCACCACCAGCCATGTGCATCATGCTGCCATCCTTCTACGATTTGTTTTTCTTCCGCCGATGGCCATGTCTTCATGAAATGCTCCGGGGTCTTGTAATGTTTCTTTATCCCACTGGTGCTGCTACCCCAGTCGGGGAGCTGGAAGTGAGGTTTATCCACAATAGATTTCCAGCTTCCTCCCCATTCCAGGCCGATGGATACTCCGATCGCGCCAACTTTGGAAAAGAATCCATCTTTATCATAATAGGCACCGTGGCCGTCGGCTCTGTAAATATCAAACGCCACTCCCCACTGATGATAGCTACTATAGCTGCTACCTTTCGCATTCGTGACAATAGTCCCTGGCTTTGTGCGTCCCTGAGCATACAGGGCATCCTGCTCTGCCGTGGTACGCAGCGTCTCACCGATTTTGATCTTCAGTCCCTGCTTCTCGCATTCCTTGGTAAGCTCCGCGGCCAGCGTCTGGAGTCGCGGATGGCATAAGGTAATGTCTCTCATAATTTTCTCTCCTCTCCTATCAGAAGAAAGCCCGGAAGGCTATCCCCTCCGGGATGTTGCGACGTCGCAACGGCCTTAACCCCGGCCGCGAGGGAGATAGACGGATCACCTCCTTCTAAGCTTTCAGATCTGTTTCATTTCTGCTATCGATTTTATCTTTCAGAACCGCAATGTACTTCATCAGCCATTCAGGTACCCGCGCACCCATGCGACCGGCATTTTCAGTAATAGACAAGGCCTCGTTTAATAAGTACCATACTGTTGTCAAAAGGGACAACATCGCAGATGGCAGATGATACCCAAGATTCCCGGATGTCTTTGCTAAGATGTAATCAATTACAATTGCCACAGTGATCACAAATAAAT